>OCTW013410194.1_pt1 | contig 25201 bp, 32 predicted proteins | sample 1539671 | NCBI WGS metagenome assembly OCTW01 (sample SAMN02144230, study PRJEB22623) | gut metagenome | biome: sheep rumen | host: Ovis aries | place: New Zealand | reverse complement strand
TGGTCTGAAAGACGGCTGGTATGAAATCAAGTATGAGGGCAAAACCGGCTACATCAGCGCAAAATATACGACAGAAACCGACCCGTCCACGCCGACCCCGACGCCGACACCGGAGACCAAAACCGTGTATACCACGGAGAATTTGAAGGTTCGCGCACAGCCGAACACCAGTGCAGAGGTACTTGGCACGCTCAAGAAGGGCACCAAGGTAGAGACGTATGGTCTGAAAGACGGCTGGTATGAAATCAAGTATGAGGGCAAAAACGGCTACATCAGCGCAAAATATACGACAGAAACCGACCCGTCTACACCGCAGCCGTCTCCGTCACCGGCACTGACTGTGTACACCAAGGAAGATCTGCGCGTTCGTGCAAAGCCGGACAACAGTGCAAAGGTACTTGGTACGCTCAAGAAGGGCACCAAGGTAGAGACGTATGGTCTGAAAGACGGCTGGTATGAAATCAAGTATGAGGGCAAAACCGGCTATATCAGCGCAAAATATACGACAGAAACCGACCCGTCTACACCGCAGCCGTCTCCGTCACCGGTACTGACTGTGTACACCAAGGAAGATCTGCGCGTTCGTGCAAAGCCGGACAACACCTCGACTGTACTGGGTGTGCTCAAAAAGGGCACAGCAGTAGAAACACTGGATGAGATCAACGGCTGGTATCTTATCAAGTACAACAATCAGGACGGTTATATCAGCAAGGCATATACCACAACGGAAAAGCCGGGCGCAGCCGTCAAGTTCACGGATGTTTCTGAGAATGATTGGTTCTACGAGCCGGTTATGTGGGCAGTATCCAACAACATTACTGCCGGTGTCAGCGAAACCAAGTTTGCACCGAATCAGACCTGCACCCGTGCACAGGCAGTGATGTTCCTGTGGAATCAGGCAGGCAAGCCAGTTGTTTCGAGAAAGAATAGCTTCAAGGATGTCAAGAGCTCGGATTGGTATTACAATGCTGTTCAGTGGGCAGTATCCAAGGGCATTACCAACGGTACATCCAAGACGACATTCAGCCCGAGCAAGACATGCAACCGTGCAGAAATTGTTACGTTCCTGTGGAATCAGGCAGGCAAGCCGTCTGTATCCGCCAGCAATCCGTTCAAGGATGTCAAGAGCTCGGATTGGTATTATAAGGCTGTTCAGTGGGCAGTCAAGAAGGGCGTGACCAGCGGCACATCCAAGACGACATTCAGCCCGACCAAGGCATGCACCCGTGCACAGATTGTGACCTTTATGTATCACAATCAGTAAACAGGCGCAAAGAGCTTGCGGGCTTCGCAAAAACAGCTCCCCGAAAAGGGAGCTGTTTTTTTGCTTTCTGCTATTCTATTACGTTCCAAAATACGAGAAGTGCATATAGTCCTTTTTGCTGTTCCACGTACCGCCCCAGCCAAAGCCGTATTTGGCAAAGATGCGAACCACTTCGCCGTTTGCCGGAATAGAATACGCATCCTCTCCCGGCTTCCAATACGAACCGGTCAGCGGTGCGCCGGACTTGGTGCACATATAATTTTCTTCCCAGTTGATGTCAAGTGCTGTGCCCAGACAATGCTCCGACGAAGAACCATCGCCGCGCCAATTGTATCCGCCCAGCGTATGAATCGGGAATCGTTCCTTGCCCGCATAGATTTCCGCAAAAATCTGCTGTACCGAACTTGCCAGCGCTTCATGTACCTGCAAATACTTGGTGCGCGTGACCTTGTTGCCGTTGCTGTCAAAGTCCCAGACCTGTACGGCAATTTCTACCTGATGCTTCTTTGCTTCTGAAGCACTTGCATATTTGTGATAGCTGGCACCTGCGCCGAAAATACGCGTCACTTTATCGCTGTAGCTCTCACCGGCATACGTCATACCTGCCGGAATTGTGGATGAAATGACAGTTTCATCGGTCTGTGTGCCTGTCGTGTCCTCAGATGCAAACCCCTGTGCCGGAACGGTATACGTATATGTCCGTGTCTCCGGCATGAGCAGAGAGGTTTCCGGCTGTGCAGCATCCGCCGTAACTGTCAGCTGTGCCGTGCTCTGTGCAGAGGCGAGCAGCTTGCCCTCACAATCAAAGCCGTCTACCGACCAATACCAAATGCCCGGCTGGTTTTGAATTTCCTCTGGCAAGGCATATTCCTGTGCGCCGCTGCCTGTCGAGGCGGTCTGCTCGACATATACCGGCTTTTGTGAAAAGTCATCATTTTGATAAAAATACAGCAAATAATAATCCGCACCGCTGCCTGTCCAGCTCACTGCCTGTGTGCCGGAATGCATGGCAATTGTGCTGATGTCGCCTGCCGTGCTGCTTGCGCCGCGTCCGGTATGTATTGCTGCCGCCGCGCGATACGTCAAAATAGATGCCTGTTCTGCCGAAATCGGTTCGCCAATGCCGAGCAGATTGTCACCAATGCCGCCTGTCAAGCCCTGCCGCACAAAATAAGCGGTGCCTTCCCGCGCCCAGTCCGGCACATATGCGCCGTCTGTATACGAATACAGTGCTTCTGCAATCTCATTTTCTGATAACTCTGTGCCGCTGTCCGCTGTGCGCACCGCCTGATACAGCATGGCGAGCAGCTGCTGACGATTGGCAAGCTCCCGCGGCGCAAAGGTACCGGTTTCCTCCTGCGTCAAATTGAGCAGCCATGCCTCTTGTACATCGGCACTGTTTGTGTCGGTAAAGGGGCACACACTGCGCTTTGCGCTGTCACGGCTCATCAAATCGGTATACGCAGTGTCTGTCAGCGAGGCATACAGCCGCACTGCCAGCGAACACATTTGTTCCTTGGTGATAGACGTAGCTGCCTGCTGTCCGTTCATGCTGTCCGGCAAGAGCGCTGCCCGATCCGCTGCGGAAATCACGGTTTTGGCGGTTTCCGATGTCTGTTTCAGGTCAACCGCTTGTGCCTGCGGTGCACCCATCAGGCACACACTCAGTGCCACGGCAGCCGCACAGCCCAACCATGGATAATTCATAGAGCTGATACCACTCCTTCTGTAACATAAGTTTCCTCTAACTTAGTATAGCACATTTGGTTTGTCAAAGGGCAGCGAATCACAAAAAATACACATTTTTTTTACTACTCCATGGCACGCCTGCGGTGCAAAAAGCGCTGCATGATACCGATGCTGTCCCGCAGAGTTTTTTTGCATTGTATGTATTTTCTGATTATGGTATACTGATTACATTGATTCTGTATGATTTATACAAAAAGACAGGAGCTGTTTTGATATGAAAAAAATCAGCACACGAAACGCCATCTTGGCAGGCATTTTCGGATGGGTTTCCTTTCTGCTGGCAGACAGTATTTGCTTCACCCTGCTGACGATGAAGGTTTCTTGGCAGCCGGCGGCGGTTGTCTCTGCGGTCATCGGCGCCATGGCAGCGCGCTGGATTTCTTATAGCTTTGCACGCAGCAAAGCGGTCGGCTTTTGCATTGCATTTGTTGCGCTCACTGCCGCCGTGCAGTATTTCATGGGCTACAGCGGCATGACGCTTTCCGCGCTCATCGCGGCGGTGTTTCTCACTGTGTTCTGGCTCGTCGGACTGACGGCAAGGCAGCCGGAGGCATGAAGCAGTATAAGCCCTCTCTGTCGCTGCGCGACATCTCTCCCAAAGGGAGAGACAAGTTTGGGCTGCGCGGAAGCCCAAAGCCTTTCTCCCTGAGGAAGGTGGCACGGCGTAAGCCGTGACGGAAGGAGCAGCACGCGGGCAGGTCTGCGCAAGAGTTCGCCTGATGCGGCATGTGTGCAGTCTGCACCGGCTTCTCGGCTCTCCCTTTGGGAGAGCTGGCATTTGCGAAGCAAATGACTGAGAGGGCAGCACGCAGACAAGTTCGTGTCAGAGAAAATTTGAAAAGCTATGTCAGCTGATTCCTGCCCTCTCTGTCGCTGTGCGACATCTCTCCCAGAGGGAGAGACAAGTTTGGGCTGCGCGGAAACCCAAAGCCTTCCTCCCTGAGGAAGGTGGCACGGCGCAAGCCGTGACGGAAGGAGCAACACGCGGGCAGGTCTGCGCAAGAGTTCACCTGATGCGGCATGTGTGCAGTCCGCACCGGCTTCTCGGCTCTCCCTTTGGGAGAGCTGGCATTTGCGCCAGCAAATGACTGAGAGGGCAAAAAGCTAACCAATTCGTGTCAGGGCAAATTTGAAAAGCTATGTCAGCTGATTCCTACCCTCTCTGTCGCTGCGCGACATCTCTCCCAGAAGGAGAGACAAGTTTGGTTTGTGCGTAAGGCAAAAGCCCGCTGCGCACAACAAAAAAGAACACATCGCATGATGTGTTCTTTGATGGTATCCTGTTATAATAGGGGATTGAACTTACTCTGCAGTATACGGCAGCAGAGCGATGTGACGAGCACGCTTGATAGCCTCGGTCAGCTGACGCTGATGCAGGGCACAGGTACCAGTCATACGGCGCGGCAGGATCTTGCCACGCTCAGACATGTATCTCTTCAGCTTTGCTACGTCCTTATAATCAATAGCCTCAACCTTATCTACACAGAAAGAGCAAACCTTTCTGCGGCGACGGCCGCCGCGATTGGGGCGATATTCTCTTTTTTCTTCAGCCATTGTCATAACCTCCTTGTTCGATAATCAAAACGGAACTTCGCCGTCATCATCGGAAATTTCAGCAAAATCCGAATTGCCTGCCGGCATATCAAAGCTCGGTGCAGGAGCGGACTGCTGCGGAGCAGCATACGGATTCGGATTCTGATATCCGCCGTTCTGCGGGTAGCCGCCGTTGTTGTTCGGATAGCTTCCGCCGCTCTCACGGGAACGCTTGGACTCGCCAAACTGTACCTCGTCTGCGACAACTTCGATTGATGTGCGGTTGTTGCCGTTCTTGTCTTGCCAGCGTCTGGACTGGATGCTGCCCACTACCACAATCATCTGACCCTTGGTGAACCACTGCGAAACAAATTCTGCGGTGCGTCTCCAAGCGACAATGTCAATAAAATCCGTCTGACGATCTCCGCCATTATTGCTGTAATTGCGATCAACAGCGATAGAGAACGTGACAACCGGAATATTGCTCTGTGTGTAGCGAAGCTCTGGATCGCGGGTAAGGCGACCCATAAGAATTGCCTTATTCAGCATATTCTGTCACCAATCCTTAGTCTTTGCAAACGATGATGGAACGCATAACGCCATCGGTGATCTTGTAAACACGATCCAGCTCAGCCGGGAAAGACGGCAGAGACTCGAACTCGATCAGGGTGTAATAGCCCTCACGCAGGTCGTTGATCTCATATGCCATTCTACGCTTGCCCCAGTCATCAACAGATACAACAGTACCGTTGTCAGCGATCAGAGCCTTGAACTTTTCCACGATAGCGGTGATTGCTTCCTCACCAAGATTCGGGTTGACAATGAAAATTGTTTCGTACTTACCATTTACCTTTGCCAATTTAAGCACCTCCTTCTGGCCTTTGGCCCACACCTTTGTGTGAGCAAGGATACTTTACCAGTATAACGCTTTTTGCGGGTTTGTCAAGGGTTGATTCCAAAAAAAAAACAAAAAATATTTTAAAAATTTATCTTGACGCACAGCTGTATGCTGTGCTAAAATACAATACAGATGCTAATGTGGCTCAGGGGTAGAGCAGCTCACTCGTAATGAGCAGGTCGTCGGTTCAAATCCGACCATTAGCTCCATGTGAAACCGTCTGTTTCGAAAGAAACGGGCGGTTTTTTTGTATTTTCAAAACAGCAAACAAACAGAGCACGCAGCCCGAACAATACCTGCGGGACTGCGTGCTCCGGAAAGCCTGCATATTATGAAGCGGTGACTTGCGTGTGTTCCCCGCGCTGCATCACCCAATGGAAAATCAAGCAGAAGCCCAAGGCGAACAGCACGCCGAACACGTTCTGAAAGACGCGCAGACCCATGGCGGCGGGCACACCATATAACTGGGATGCAATCGCAAGGGCGCCGAAGGTGTTAAAGACTGCCTGCCAGCCGTATTTTGCGGAGAAACCGACGCCGATGCCGCCAATGACACCGATGTATGCGTAAATCGCAGACGGCAAATAGGTGTACAAAACAAAAAAGCACAGCACACCGGCGATGTTGCCGAGAATGCGTCCGCGCACACGGGCGTGCATGTCATCCATCACCGGCAGAATGGCGGACATGGCGGCAATACCTGCCCACATGGCGCGCGGCAGACCAAACAGCTCGGAAAGAAACAGTACCAGCGGCACACACAGAATTTGACACAACTGCCATTTGGAACGCATATGTGTCAGCGTGAATGCCGGTAAAATATCCTGTGCGCGCAGGTCATAGGTCTGATGCCGATGATTTTTATAAAAGACGGCACAAACCAGCAGGGCACCGACTGCCATACCGACAAGACGAGAGAGATATTCTGTGCCGGAGACATCATAGCCGTACAGCAGCAGATAACTCAGTACCAAGGTAGATTGATTGAACATGCGCGGCTCATGACAGCCGAACAAAATCAAAATCGAAATAGCTGCGGCATGAATGAGCAGACCGACAAACGGATTGGCAAGATTGGCAAGATGCGGAGCGACCGTCATGATGCCGAAAAACAAGGCGAGCAGTCCGGCAGATTGCTTGGCATCTATGCGGAGATCTGCATTTTTAAAGACCAGCAGATGCAGCAGCACAACGACACCGACAATGCTGTTTCCCGCGCCGAAAATCAAACTGTACAGCGTCACAAATACAAAGCAAAATCCGACGGTGATGGCGATTTTGAGCAGATAAATCAAAATATGCCGCCATTTTTCCTGTGCGGTTTCGCTCTCGCGGATTACCTTCTTGGAACCCGCCTGATTGAGTTGTAATTCCTGATAAAACGTCATAAAAAAAGCTCCCTTCAAAAAAGTCGCAATGAACAGTATACGACGATGCCGCGCCGCTTGCAAGGAAAAAGTCGGAAAAACGGGAAAAGTTCAAAGTTTCTTCATACTTTTCTGTTTTTTCATAGCTTGATGGAGAAAAAACGATGTGCTATATTACAGATAGGCAAAAAGGTGTTAAGTATGCCATGTGGAAACACAGAACAAAATCCCTAGCAGCGGCTACTGCTAGGGGTTTCTTATTTACCTAAGACTGTCTTTTGCGGCTGCGCCGCATGGGGCGGTCTTTTTTTGTTATCCACAAGCGTGCAAGAAATTGTATCATGCTTATGCTTGTTTGGGATTTCTCATTTTAGCTTGTACTATTTGTATTCTAGCACCAAGCTATGTCAGCTGGCATTAGCCCTCTCTGTCGCTGCGCGACATCTCTCCCAAAGGGAGAGACAAGTTTGGTTTGTGTGGAAGAGCCAATTCTTACTTCTGCATGCGCTTAAAGTCCAGATAGCCCTGCAAAATCAGGGAAGCTGCAACGGCATCCACATTTTTCTTGTGCTTTTTCTGCTTTTTGCCGGAGGCGTGCAAAATCGCATGGGCTTCAATGGTCGTGCGGCGTTCATCCCAATAGATGACGGGAACACCAGTGCGCGCTTCCAGCTCGGCGCCGAGTGCCTTGCATTTTTCCGCGCGCTCGCCCTGTGTGGCGTTCATATTTTTCGGCAGACCCATGACAATTTCTTCAATTTTTTCTTTTTGTACCAGTGCCGTCAAATCGTCCAGCAGCTTTTCGGTATTCCAAGTGGAAATGACCTGCGGGGAGCCTGCCAAAAATCCGGTCGGATCAGAGATCGAGACACCTGTGCGTGCATCACCGTAATCAATACCCATAATTTTCATATGCCATGTATTCCTTTCGGGGGGATTTTTTTGTTTGTATCTTGTTCGTATTGTAGCATACCGCGGATTCCGATGCAAATGACATTGCACTTTTGCTGTTTGATTGCTATAATATAGGAAGCAGAAAATTGGAAAAGGGGTTGATGATATGGCACAGTCCAAAAACAACCGCAAAAAAGGACGCAAGAAAAACAACAAATCTCATGCGGCGCAGACGACAAAAAACACAGTTCCGCGCATGCGAAATTGGGATAAAGAGAAAAAAATCCGGTTTGCCTGTCTGGGCATCATGATTGTGGGCTTTGTGCTCGCGCTCATTGACAATCGCATCACAGCGCTCATCGGCTATCCGCTTGCGTTTATCGGCGCGGCGGCATCCATGGTCAACACCCAGTGGGACACCACCAATCATAAGATTACCAAAATCGTGCTGTGCGTGTTCTGTATGCTGTGCGCGATGCAGTTCGTGCTGCTCATTATGGGAAATGGGTGAGACTGAGGAAACCAAATTCTTACTACTAATACAAGGAGATATACACATGGCAGAATCGAAATCCAAGAGAAAAAACGGAAAGAAGCGCGCGCCGCAGCGCAAGGCGCCCCCGAAGGCGCCGACAAAGGCGGAAATTCAGGAGGCAGAGCAGGAAGTTAAGAAAAACAAAAAGATGACGTATCTTGGCCTGATCTCCGTGGTGGTTATGCTGGTCGGCATTCTGGTCGGACAGTTCTGCGGTCAGATCGGCGCGTTTGTCGGCTATCCGGTTGCGTTTGTCGGTAGCATACTGGGCATCTGGACCTCCCGCAGCCAGCAGAAGGGCCGCACGATGACCATGGTTTGCTACACCATCTTCGCCGTGCTCGTCGCGTACAGCTGGTTCTTCCAGATTATCAACCGCTAAAGCCGGAAGAAGTCGGCACAGTGCTGTGTTCTCGACAACAACATCTATCAAAATTTGTGGAAAATAAATTGTCAAATCAGCATTGACGAAAGATACCCTGCGTGTTATAATAACAACACCTATGCAGGGTATTTTTTTATGCTCTCTTTTGGGAAAGCAGCCCTGCAAAGGGAGGCAATTATTTAAGGAGGTGCCGTTATGCGCGTTAAGGTAACCCTGGCTTGTACCGATTGCAAGCAGAGAAACTACGACAAGATGAAGAACAAGAAGAACAACCCGGAGCGTCTTGAGATGAAGAAGTACTGCCCGTTCTGCCGGAAGCACACACTCCATCGTGAGACCAAGTAAGGCTGGAGAAAGGATACGGCTTCATGGCTAAAAAAGACCAGAACACTTCTGAAAAGAAGAACTCCGGTAAGGAGAAGAAGCCGGGCTTCTTTTCCAGAATTGGCAAGTGGTTCCATGATCTGAAGAGCGAATGCAAGAAGATCGTGTGGCCGACTCGTAAGCAGACTGCGAACAATACGCTCATCGTTATAGCTACCATTTTGGTCATCGGTGTGTTTATCTGGATTCTGGATGCAATCTTTAATCTTGGAATCACAACGCTGATCTCTGTGGCTGCGTAAGCGGAAAGGTTTGAAAACAAATGTCTGAGACACCAAAATGGTATGTCGTTCATACCTACTCCGGCTACGAGAATAAAGTAGCCTCATCTATTATGAAGGCGGTTGAAAACCGCAAAATGCATGACCTGATTACCGAAGTAACCATTCCGGTCGAGACCGTCCGCGAAGTCAAGGACGGCAAGACCCGCGAGGTGGAGCGCAAGCTGTTCCCGGGTTACGTGCTGGTAAAGATGATCGTGACCGACGAGAGCTGGTATCTCGTGCGCAATACGCGCGGCTGCACCGGCTTCGTGAGCCCGAACTCCAACAAGCCGCAGCCTCTGACTGACGAGGAAGCGCGCAAGTGGGGCGCAGTGTCCCGCGAGGTGGAAGAGGTTCAGATCGGTTACAAGGTCGGCGACTCGGTACGCGTCTGCGGCGGTCCGTTTATCGACTTTGTCGGCGTTGTCGATGAAATCGAAGCAGGACAGAACAGGGTTCGCATTACCATCCCCGTGTTCGGACGTGAGACCCCGGTTGAGCTGGAACTCAATCAGGTCAAAGCCGTTGATGAGGAGTAATTCCTCGTTTTTTGGCAGGTGGGAGAGCGCAGCGATTGCGTAAGCACATTGCCAAGCGACTCGCCATTACCACATTTTTCAAGGAGGTGCTATACAAATGGCACAGAAAGTAGTAGGATTTATTAAGCTTCAGATTCCGGCAGGCAAGGCAACACCGGCTCCTCCGGTAGGTCCGGCACTCGGCCAGCACGGTGTCAACATTATGGCTTTCACCAAGGAATTCAACGAGCGCACCAAGAATGACGCAGGTATGATTATTCCGGTCGTTATCACGGTATACGCTGACCGTTCGTTCTCCTTCATCACCAAGACCCCTCCGGCAGCTGTCCTCATCAAGAAGGCATGCAACATCCAGAGCGGTTCTGCGGTTCCGAACAAGACCAAGGTTGCAACGATCAGCATTGACGACGTCCGCAAGATTGCAGAGACCAAGATGCCTGACCTGAATGCTGCTTCTGTAGAGGCTGCTATGAGCATGATCGCAGGCACCGCCCGTTCCATGGGCATCACTGTCGCTGAGTAATTTCTCGCGACCTGAGTTATTTTAATTTTCATTTGCTGACGGCGGCCCGCGCCGTCTGGTGGGAGGAACAGTCGTTCCGAATTAACCACTAAAGGAGGAAATTTATCGTGCGCAAAGGTAAGAAGTATATTGAGAGCACTAAGATCGTAGATCGCAGCAAGCTCTATGACACTGATGAGGCTTTTGACACTGTCGTAAAGACTGCAAAGGCAAAGTTCGACGAAACCGTCGAAGTTCACGTAAAGCTGGGCGTTGACTCCCGTCATGCTGACCAGCAGGTTCGCGGCGCTATCGTACTGCCGAACGGCACCGGTAAGAATGTTCGCGTACTTGTTTTCGCTAAGGGCGATAAGGCACAGGCAGCTCTCGACGCTGGCGCAGAATTTGTAGGCGCTGAGGATCTGGTTCAGCGCATCCAGAAGGAAAACTTCTTCGACTACGACGTAGTTATCGCTAGCCCGGACATGATGGGTCTGGTAGGCCGTCTGGGTCGTGTACTCGGCCCGAAGGGCTTGATGCCGAACCCGAAGGCTGGCACCGTAACCATGGACGTTGCTAAGGCTGTAAACGAAGCAAAGGCTGGTAAGATCGAGTACCGTCTGGACAAGACCAACATCATCCACTGCCCGATCGGCAAGGCATCCTTCGGTGCTGAGAAGCTGGCAGAGAACTTCAAGACGCTGATGGGCGCTATCCTGAAGGCTCGTCCGGCAGCAGCAAAGGGTCAGTACGTTCGCTCCTGTGTAGTTGCATCTACCATGGGCCCTGGCATCAAGATCAACGCTGCTAAGCTGAGCAACGACTAAGTTTCAAATTTTTCGAAACTTTTTTCAAAAAAGCCCTTGACAGGAATGAAACGGGCTGTTATACTATAATAGCTCGTTCAAAGACAGCAGGAGATGGACATCCATCGTAACCGGCTCTCGCCATCCTGCCGAGGCAAGCATTTGTGAAATTTTCCAAATGATTTTTCATGCCCTTCTGTCTTTGAGCAGAAGGGCATTTTCTATGTCCCAATCACTTTTATGGAGGTGAAACAGACTATGCCAAACGCAAAGGTTCTGGAACAGAAGAAGGCACAGGTTGCTTCTCTGGTTGAAAAGATCAAGAATTCCCCGGCTGGTGTTGTTGTTGATTATAAGGGTATCAACGTAGCTGACGATACCGCTCTCCGTAAGGAGCTGCGTGAGAACGGCGTTGAGTACGCTGTTGTCAAGAACACCATGCTGAAGTTTGCCGCTCAGGAAGTTGGCTTCGACGGTATGTTCGAGCATCTGCATGGCACCACTGCTCTTGCAATTGCATCCGACGACGTTGTAGCTCCGGCAAAGATCCTCGCTAATTTCGCAAAGGATCACGAAAACTTCAACATCAAGACTGGTTTCCTCGATGGTGCTGTTGTACCGGTATCCAAGATCGAAGAGCTGGCTAAGCTGCCGAGCAAGGAAGTGCTCATCGCACAGACCCTCTACAGCTTCAACTACCCGATTATGCAGCTGGCTATTGCGCTTAATGCAATCGCTGAGAAGGGTGAGGCAGACCAGGAAGCACTGGTTTCCACTCTGGTTGGCGCTGCAGAAGAGGCTCCGGCTGAAGAAGCAGCTGAATAAGATTTGCTGCTGAAAACAGGGAAGAAATTCCCCATCCACACATTTAACTTTTGAAATTATGGAGGTTACTACCATGACTGTCAATGAAATTATTGATGCTGTCAAGGAACTGAAGGTTCTGGAACTGGCTGAGCTGGTTAAGGCTCTGGAAGAAGAGTTCGGCGTATCCGCTACTCCGGTTGCTGTAGCAGGTGCTGCTGCAGGCGCTGGCGAAGCTGCTGCTGCTGAGAAGACTGAGTTCGACGTTGTTCTGACCGCTGCTGGCGACAAGAAGATCAACGTAATCAAGGTTGTACGTGCCGTTACCGGCCTGGGCCTGAAGGAAGCTAAGGCTAAGGTTGACGAGCTGCCGTCTACCCTGAAGGAAGGCGCTTCTAAGGAAGACGCAGAAGAGATCAAGAAGCAGCTGGAAGAGGCTGGCGCTTCTGTAGAGCTGAAGTAAGTTTTTACTTTACATCTCGAAGATGCAGGACCCGCGGGTTTATCCCGCGGGTCTTTTTTTGCGCGGAGAGAGCAGCACGCGGGCAGGTCTGTGCAAGAGTTCGCCTGATGCGTCAGGTGTGCAGTCCGCACCGGCTTCTCGGCTCTCCCCTTGGGAGAGCTGGCATTTGCGAAGCAAATGACTGAGAGGGCAAAAAGCTAACCAATTCGTGTCAGGGCAAATTTGAAAAGCCATGTCAGCTGGTTCCAGCCCTCTCTGTCGCTGCGCGACATCTCTCCCAAAGGGAGAGACAAGTTTGGTTTGCGCATAAAACCAAAGCCTTCCTCCCTGAGGAAGGTGGCACGGCGTAAGCCGTGACGGAAGGAGTAGGGCAGGTCTGCGCAAGAGTCAGCCTGATGCGTTCTGTCCGATTGGAGCATGTGCGTCCGAACGGGCTGTCAGATGCGGCGGCGCTGTGCAGGTTCGCAGTTAACAATATGCAAATATATGGCGCAAGACAGCGCGTGCAGAATTTGGGCAAAACGCGGATTCCGTCGCTATGTGATGTAAAACCTGATGAAAAGCGCACATTTGCCCGCAAATTTGCAAAATAAATCACACAAAAGAAAGATTGTGCCGCCCGCCGTTAGCGCGCCGTAATTCTTTTGTGTAAAAACGGTGAAAATATTTGGTATAAGTTTTCGTAAAAAAATGTTCAAAAAAAGCCGAAAAAGAGTAGCGCACGCAAAAACAGCCTGCTATAATGAAGGTAACATAACGAGGTGATGCAAAAATGAAAATCCATAAGTTTTTTGCGGGTTTGACGGTTATTTGTTTTGTTATTACCGTGCTTTCAGGCATCGAAAAGGCTTGAACTTTTTAGGAGGTTGTTATCATGGGAATTATTACTAAGGCTGCAAAGGCATTTAACGAAATTAACTGGGATAAGGTTGGTATTTTTACCGGCGGCGTGCTGTTCGGTACGGCAGGCATCAAAATCCTGAGCAGCAAGGACGCAAAGAAGGTTTACACACAGACCGCCGCTGCCGCTATGCGTGCACAGAGCTGTGTGATGAAAACTGTCACCAAGGTGCGTGAAAACTGCGATGACATCGTAACCGATGCAAAAATCATCAATGAGGAGCGCGCAGCTGCTGACGAGTACATTGAAGATGCTCCGGCAGAGGAAAAGGCAGAAGCTCCGGCTGAAGAGGCATAAGCCAGTATCATACGGAATATTTGTGCAGTGCCTGCCTGCGTGCAGGCACTGTTGCTGTTTCTAAAGGAGGTTTCCCTTTTATTATGAAGGCAAAAATTCTGCATGAATCTGCCGGAAGAATCCGTGTGCGTGTGCAGCAAAAGCATATGACACTGGAACAGGCGGATTTGTTGGAGTATTATTTTAGAAAGCAGGACGGCATCAAGGATGTACAGGTGTTTGACCGCACGTGTGATGTCATTGTTCGCTATACCTGTGCGCGCTGCGAAGTGATTGCAGCACTGGGCGCATTTTCCTATGCCGAGGCAAAGGCGTTGGATGTCGTGCCGGATCACACCGGCCGTGCGCTGAGCCGGGAATATGAGGACAAGATTGCCGCCTCGGTTTTGCGTCGTATTTTGTGCAAAGCCATCGTTCCGGCGCCGATGCGCGCCGCCATTGCCCTGATAAAATCGGTAAAATACATCCGTCACGGCATTTCGTCTCTGGCACAGGGCAAGCTGGAGGTTTCTGTACTCGATGCAACGGCGATTACCGTATCCATGCTGCGCGGTGACTTTGATACTGCTTCGTCTGTCATGTTCCTGCTCGGCATCGGTGAGACGCTGGAGGAATGGACGCACAAAAAGTCTGTGGATGATTTGGCGCGCACCATGTCGCTGCATGTCGACAAGGTATGGTGCTTGGTGGACGGACAGGAAGTGCTCACACCGGTCAATGAAGTACAGGTCGGCGATGAAATTGTCGTGCGCACCAGCAATATGATTCCGCTGGACGGCAAGGTTGTTTCCGGTGAAATGACCGTCAATCAGGCGTCGATTACCGGTGAATCTCTGCCGGTGCGCAAGGATGCCGGTACGTATGTCTATGCGGGCACGGTTGTCGAAGAAGGCACGTGTGTGATTTGTGTCGATAAAAATTCCGGCAGCGGACGGTATGACCGCATTGTCAAGATGATTGAGGAATCGGAAAAGCTCAAGTCGATGTCGGAGGACAAGGCTTCTCATCTGGCAGACAAGCTGGTTCCGTACAGTCTGGGCGGCACCGCACTGGTGTATCTGCTGACTGGCAATGCAACCCGTGCCCTGTCTGTGCTCATGGTTGATTTCTCGTGTGCACTCAAGCTGGCAATGCCGCTTTCGGTATTGTCCGCTATGCGTGAGAGCAGCACCCATCATATTTCTGTCAAGGGCGGCCGTTTTCTGGAAGCGGTTTCCGCAGCGGATACCATTGTGCTGGACAAGACGGGTACGCTGACGCATGCTTCTCCGAAGGTTGCAAAGATTATCCCGTTCGGCGGAAACAATGAAAATGAAATGCTGCGTCTGACAGCTTGTCTGGAGGAGCATTATCCGCACTCGATGGCAAAGGCAGTGGTACAGGAAGCAGCCAAGCGCGATTTGAAGCATGAGGAATGCCATTCTGAGATTGAATATGTCGTCGCACATGGCATTTCCAGCATGGTAGACAAGCAGCGCGTACTCATTGGCAGCTATCATTTCATCTTTGAGGATGAACAGTGCACACTGCGCGAGGAGGACAAGGCGCTGTTTGACAGCATTCCGGAGGAATATTCTCCGCTGTATCTGGCAATTTCCGGTGAATTGGCTGCGGTTATCTGTGTAGAAGATCCGCTGCGCGAGGAAGCAGCAGACGTCATTGACCAGCTGCATGCACTGGGCATTCAAAATGTTGTCATGATGACCGGAGACAACAGCAAGACAGCCAACGCTGTTGCCGCGAAGCTGGGCATTGATACATATTATGCAGAGGTTTTGCCGGAAAATAAGGCGGAATTTGTCAAGGCAGAGCATGAGGCAGGCCGCACAGTCATCATGGTTGGTGACGGCGTCAACGATTCTCCGGCACTGTCCGAGGCAGATGCAGGCATTGCCATCAGCGACGGCGCAGCCATTGCGCGGGAAATCGCAGATATTACGATTTCGGCTGATGATCTGTACACGCTGGTAACGCTGAAGAAAATCAGTGATGCCCTGATGCAGCGCATTGACCGCAATTATCGCTTTATCATCGGCTTTAATCTCGGCTTGATTCTGCTCGGTGTCGCAGGTGTGCTCCAGCCGGCAACATCCGCGATGCTGCACAATCTGTCCACCCTGGGCATTAGCTTGGACAGCATGACCAATTTGATTTCGGAATAATCGAACCTATAAAAGAGCCCTGCGGCAATTTGCTGCAGGGTTTTTTGTACGTGTTGACAAAAAAATAAGAACATGCTATGATTATCATAAAGAAAAAGAGGTACACCGATAGACGGTGCGCCCTCAGAAATCGTTTATAAGAAAAATAACCGTCTCATGTTAGCGCTTGGGCGGTTATTTTCTTTTGCCTAAATATGTAAGTAATGCCAGAAGAAACATCCCGGATGTCGCAAATGTCGAAATCAGCTGGAGTAAATCTGAAAGTGTTACATACATAGCATCCCCTCCCTTCATCACAGAGAGGGTAAGAAAAATCGCTTCCCTCCCTAAAAGATCGGAGAAGACGCGCCGCCTACCGTGTATGGTGTACCCGACAATAAGTATACAAGAAGATGGTAGAGAATGCAAGATATTTAAAAAATTAATGATAAACGATAAAAATATAATGAAAAAGATGAAATTTTGTGCTATACTGCAAGTACAGAAAGGATGTGACGGATATGAGCGAACGGGCAAAGCATTCAGTACAGGCGAGATGTGAGGATATTGGTTTAGTCATGCGTGCGGCATTCTGGCTGTATGGCGTGTATGTGCTTATCCTGCTGGGACTTGGCATTTGGATGCTGGCGCAGGGGGCAGATCAATTTTCTTTGCACGTGACACAGACGCAAAACGGCGCGATTGGACAGGGATTTTTCAGAAATATGCTGGAAATTGACTTTTCCCGCAGCAGCTTGCGTGCGGATGCCGCACAACAGGCCAAGCTGGCGTATTTGATTGGATTTTTTACGGCATGGATTGCCAAAGTGCTGTTTTGCGGCATTTTGTATCAGGTGCGCAGCATTTTCCGCAGCATTGCACAGGAACAGACGCCGTTTGTCCTGAAAAATTGTCAGGCGTTGCGGCGCATAGGCATTTTGATTCCGGTTATTAGCGTCATTCGGCAAATGTGCCCGCTGGTTTTGATGCTGTGCGGTATCGGAGAGGGCGGAACAGGCAGCTTGATTCAGATTGACCAATGGTTGATCGGCGGCGTTGTTCTCAGCTTGTCTTATATCTTTGAATATGGTACGATATTGCAGAAGGAATCGGATGAGACAGTATAAGGAAGTATTGGGACTATGGCAATTATTTTGCGGCTTGACCGCGTGATGGCAGATCGAAAAATGACCCTCAATGAGCTTTCTGAGCGCGTAGGTGTCACGAATGTCAATCTGTCAAAATTAAAGACTGGCAAGGTCAGTGCAGTGCGCTTTTCGACGCTTAACGCCATTTGCCGCGCATTGGATTGTCAGCCCGGCGATATTTTAGAATATCAACCGGATACAGAGTGAGGAACATTCACAAATCCGGTGTACAATAGCAAACAGCATCTGTTGTCTGTGATAAAGGTTTGTAAAGATTTCCGGAAACCTTTGACATTCAATAGGTGCTGTTTTATTATGGTGGATGGAAAAAAATTCATGAAAGGATTGTACAAAATGAAACATTGGGTTCAAAAAATAGCTGTCTACGCATTGGCGGCTGCAGCCGCTTGTTTTTGCGTTGCCTGCGCCTCGGCACAGCCGAGCGGCTCGGCTTCGGTAAGCTCGACAACAGCACAAGAGATGACGTATGACAAACAAAATCACACACCGATTCAGCAGAGCGGATACACCTTCCAGATTATTGATGTGACCTCCGGAGAAGAGTCTGCGACAATTTTCTTTACTATGTCTCCGGTGGAAAGCAAAAAAGCCGCAGAAGATCTGTATATTACCACCAGCACCGGTGACTGCACCGCCAGCGTGCTGAAATATGACGAGCAGAACAAGCAGGCACTGTTTGAATGCAGTGTGGATATGAACGCATCGGAAAAGATGAAGATTTTGGTGCAGGGTGACGGCGTGTATGCGACCGTGCCGGTCACGGTATTGGCGGACAAGAGCGTGCAGACGGATACGCCGCTCACCAGCGCCACCGGCAAAAAGGGCACCCTCAATGAAATTCGCCTGAACACCAGCACTATCACGTTCCAGTACACACTGCCGGGCTATCTGGAAGCACAAAGCGAATGGGACGTCGATTGGACGGAGTACGTGCACGGAACACCCGACGTCACGGTGACATTTGCAGACGGCAGCACAAAAAAGCTGGAGCTGCAGGAGCTGCACGGCGATTTGGAACCGGAGGTCATGAAAACGTATACGCATTACTTCGGGCTGGCAGATGCCATCGACTTGGAAAACGCGGAAACGCTGACCGTCAACGGAACACAATATACACTGCGGTAAAACTGTGGTATACTATACTGTAAAGAGAGACACACCCCCGAACAAAAGGAGGAAGGTATGCAGTATAGGATTTTTGGCGATATGATGCCGGCAGTGACCATTCGTTTGTCGCGCGGCGAGAGTGTCTATACGCAGTCCGGCGGCATGAGCTGGATGACCGAAGGCGTACAGATGGAGTCCAATCTAAAGGGCGGCTTTGGCAAGGCATTCGGCAGAATGTTTTCCGGTGAATCGCTGTTTATGGCGACGTTTACCGCGACCCGCGATGTCGATGAGGTGACCTTTGCGGCAGCCATGCCGGGCAAGATTTTGAAGTTCGACATTCAGCCGAATTATGAAATTATCGCGCAGAAGGGCGCGTTCCTGTGCGCGGAGCACGGCGTACAGCTGTCTACGTATTTTAACCGCGGCGTCAAGGGCGGTTTGTTTGGCGGAGAAGGCTTTATTCTGCAAAAATACTCCGGCAGCGGCTCGGTGTTCTGTGAGATTGACGGCAGTGTGGAGACCATAGATCTCGCGCCGGGCGAGCTGCTGCGCGTGGATACCGGCAACATTGCCGCGTTTGAGACGTCGGTGCAGTATTCCGCCGAGATGGTCAAGGGCTTCAAGAACATACTGTTCGGCGGAGAGGGCTTGTTCCTGTCTACGCTGCGCGGCCCCGGCCGTGTCTGGCTCCAGACCATGACCAGCTCCGAGCTGGCAAAGAAGATCATTCCGTATTTGCCGACAGGCGGAAGCAACTAAAAGAAAATATGCCGTATCAGCCGGCCGCAAGCATGCTTGCGGCTGGCTTTTTTGCATTTGGAAAAAGCGGGCGGCGCGCGTTGTTGTGCACATTGCTGGCAAAATGTAAACTATCGAGTATTTTCGATGATATTTGTGTTATTTTAGACAATGATATAATAAGTGTTGGTTAAAATGCTTATAACCGGCGCAGCGCAGCGGGAAATTTTCGGAAATATCTGCTCTTGTTTCTCTCACGAACGAACCGTATACTGGAAACATAAAGAAAAGAGCAACACCACCGTGATGGAAATCAGGAGGTTTTCCTATGAATACAATGAAGCATTTTTCCAACAAGATTTTACAGGCGGACAGCTACGGTCCGGTTTTTATGTATGCAACCCATCGAGAGCTGGCATGTGCGCCGCGCCATATCATCCGCATGACGGAGCCGGTCAATCCGGAGCTGCTGCAGCAGGCAGCACAGCGCGCGCTGGAGCGTTTCCCGCAGATGCGCGTCGGCCTGTCGCGAGATGACGATGCATACCGCTACTATTTCAACCCGCTGCCGCCGGTCGTTCTGCCGTTCTCGGACGTCTCTCCGTATTACATCGGCTCGAAGGACAACAACGGCTATCTGTTCACGCTGGGCTGGAAGGACAAGACCATTTATATGGAGTATCAGCACTCCCTGTGTGACGGACACGGCTTTGACCAGTTCATCCGTGCCGTGCTGTTTGAATACCTGACGCTGTGCGGCAAGCCGGTCTGTAACGACGGCAGCATCCGCACCCACGAGACGGAATTTCAGCTCAGCGAATGTGAGGACGGCTATGCCAAGCTGGATCAGGCAAATCCGTCGGAGAAAGGACATTACACCGTCGAGAAGTCGTTCCATGCGCCGGTTGCTGACAGAGAAGGCAATGAGCGCATGACGGAAATCACATTCCCGTACAGCGAATTGAGAAACTGGACGCATGCACACGGCGCATCACCGATCAGTCTGCTGTACACGGCGATTTCGTTCGCACTGTATCACACTTATTATACCGAGCAGGATGCAGGCACACCGGTTGTCGCAGAGATTCCGATGGATTTGCGTCAGATTGTTCCGTCCGACACCACGCATTTCTTTGTTTCGCTGCTGGATTTGCCGTTTGAATATGACTGGTTCTCTCTGCCGTTTGCGGAGGCATGTCAGAAGGTGCGTGCGATGTTTGACACCCAGCGCGCACCGCGCCACGCTGCATATTGGGGCAAGGCGGGCAGCACCCGTGTATCGGAAGGCCATCACGCCGAAATGAGCATTGACGAGAAGGAAACCATGATGCGCGACATGGCGCGCAATTATGTGTACCGCGACAGCTTTATTCTGACCAACATCGGCAGATTCGACATTCCGGAGAGCATGCAGGCATATATTGAAGATTACGGTGCCATTTTGCCGTGCGGCTATCAGCCGTTTGGCATTCTCATCAGCTCGTATCAGGGCGTCATGAAAATTTCGCTGGCACAGCGGGAAGATACCGCGGCACTGTCCGATGCGATTGTGGCACAGCTGACAGGCTGCGGCATTCACGCAAACACCAAGGTGTACACCTATCATCCGACCCGCTATGAAGGCAAGCGTCTGATGAAGCGTCCGGCGCGTCTGAAACGCACTGCGCGCAAGAGCATCAAGGCGGAAAAGCTGACGGGCAGACACGTCAAGCGCTCCCGCGTATACAGCCGCTCGGCAAAGTAAACACAAAGCACAAGGCTTCCTGTCCGGTTGACGGACAGGAAGCCTTGTTTTGTTATTCGCCTTTTTTTCGTCTGACGGTTTTGTCCGGCGCCCAGCCCCTGAGCGGATAGCGCTGGATGGCGCCGAAAATGCGCTGCCGCACGCCGGGATTGGTGTGCTCCAGCGAGCGCAGCAGCTGCTTGATTTCCTCGCGCTTGGTGCTGCCGTCCACCGGACAGGGATTGTGCACAATTGGCAGCTCCAGTCGCTTGGCAAGCGAGCGGATGTAGGACTCCGGCGTGTATACCATTGGGCGGATGACCGTCACACCGGCGCGATCCAAATAGGTCACCGGCAAAAAGCAGCTGAATCTGCCCTCGTACAGCAGCGACATGAGCACGGTCTCCACGACATCGTCAAAATGATGGCCGAGCGCGACCTTGTTGCAGCCGTGTGCCTTGGCGGTGCTGTTGAGCGCGCCGCGGCGCATGTTCGCGCACAGCGAGCACGGGTTTTCCTCCTTGCGGATGTCAAACACGACGGTCTTGATGTCGGTCTGCTCCGTGATAAATTCCACACCCAGCTTTTGGCACAGCGCCGCAACCGGCGTGAAATCCATCTCGTCATAGCCCATCTCCAGCGTGATGGCCTTGACCTCGAATTTCTTGGGGTAGAAGCGGCGCAGCCCTGCGAGCGCAGACAGCAGCGCCAGAGAGTCCTTGCCGCCGGACACGCCGACCGCAATGACGTCGCCTTCTTCTATCATATGGTATTGATCCACCGCACGGCGGACATAAGAGAGCATTTTCTGCATAGTTTTCCTCCGAAACGCGCGTTTTCCGCGCCGTAATATTTTTATTATACTGCATGTGCGGACAATTGGACAGAAAAAAATTTTAATTTGGGTTGCGAGCATTCGGGAGAAAACAGGAGAAAACAAGAGAAAACAAGAGATTGTGCTATGGAAAATTAAAATCTTCAAAAAATGTGTTGACTTTGATTTTGGGATGTGGTATAACAATATAGCGCTTGAATGACGGAAAAGTTCGGAATTTGAGCAATACCGAATGGAAATGAAACATTTCAGATAAAAATTATAATCGGAGGTTAGATCATGTCCACTTATATGGCTAAGGCTGAAAACATTGACCGCAAGTGGTATATCGTCGACGCAGCAGACAAGCCGCTGGGTCGTACCGCAGCTACTGTAGCAGCTCTCCTTCGCGGCAAGCATAAGGTAGAGTTCACCCCGCACGTTGATACCGGCGATTTCGTTATCGTTATCAACGCTTCCAAGGCAGTCCTGACCGGCAACAAGCTGACTCAGAAGTACTACCAGAGACATTCTGGCTGGATTGGCGGCCTGAAGGAAACCCAGTACAAGACCCTCATGGCTGAGCGTCCGGAGCTGGCAATTGAGCTGGCAGTGAAGGGTATGCTCCCGAAGAATTCCATCGGCCGCAAGGCTGCAACCCGCCTGAAGGTATACGCAGGCGCGGAGCACAACCACGAAGCACAGCAGCCGACCGTTTGGGCTGGCAAGTAATTCTTACAAGGAGGAAATTAAGTCATGTACACACCTAAGAAAGCATATTTCTACGGCACCGGCAGAAGAAAGTCCTCTGTTGCAAGAGTTCGTCTGATTCCGGGCGGTACTGGTGAAATCACCATCAACAATCGTACCCTCGACAACTACTTCGGTCTGGACACCCTGAAGCTGATCGTTCGTCAGCCGCTGGAAGCTACCAAGACCACTGAGAAGTTTGACATCGTTTGCACTGTAGCTGGCGGCGGCTTTACCGGCCAGGCTGGTGCAATCCGTCACGGCATCTCCCGTGCCCTGCTGCAGGCTAACTCTGACGAGTATCGTCCGATCCTGAAGGCAGCTGGCTTCCTGACCCGTGACCCGAGAATGAAGGAGAGAAAGAAGTACGGCCTCAAGGCTGCACGTCGCGCTCCGCAGTTCTCCAAGAGATAATCTACAGCTTAAAAATGCTAAAAAAGTCCGGAAAATCAAGGTTTTTCGGACTTTTTTTATACCCAAAATTCTGTCTGGACTGTTCGGTTTTGATGGAATTAGAACGGAAATTTATGGGTTTATAGTGGTCAAATTACTGGTGGACAATAGGAGCAAATGAAGTCCAATTTTGCCATCGGCGGACGAACACATACTTGACTGATTTACATAGAGCCTTGGCTCATTCTTTGAAAACGAGAATGGGTCGAGGCTCTATTTTTTTCGCCCGAAATCCGGCGAGACAAATTTGAGTAGGAGGTAACAGGTATGACGGATTTCAATCAGAATGTGTATTTCCTGAACATGGTGGATGAGGCCGATCTGCTTGCGTTGATGGATGAAGAGGAAGCTGCGCTCCAGCTGCCGGAGGATGACGGTGACGAGGACGAAGAAGTGGATGTCAACGAGGATTACGAAGCAGAATCGGACGATGAACCTGTCTAATTAACGCAGCGTTGACCGGTGGGGCGGCTGAGAAGCTGTCCCTTTTACATAGCTAAATGGTTTGTGAATGAACTATTTTGAGCTATGAAGCTATGGAATCTGTAGGCGATATCTGATAAAATAGAGAATAAGAACAGTGATACAAATCGGAATTTTGGAGGTTATTATGGCTTTTGATTTTAAAAAAGAGTATAAAGAATTCTATATGCCGAAGAACAAACCAGAGATTGTAAATGTACCTAAGGCAAATTATATTGCAGTTAGAGGAAAAGGCAATCCAAATGAAGAAGGCGGAGCATATCAACAAGCAATCAGTGTTCTATATGCTGTTGCATACACATTAAAAATGAGTTACAAGACTGATTATAAAATTGAAGGATTTTTTGAATATGTTGTTCCGCCATTGGAAGGTTTTTGGTGGCAGGATGATGTCGAGAGTGTAGATTATACAAATAAGTCTGCTTTCAGCTGGATTTCTGTTATCCGTTTGCCTGATTTCATTTCTAAAGCTGATTTTGACTGGGCGGTAGAAACAGCAACGAAAAAGAAGAAACTTGATTGTTCGTCAGCAGAGTATCTTACGATTGATGAGGGATTATGCGTTCAAATTATGCATATAGGTTCTTTTGATAATGAGCCAGCAACTGTTGCTCTTATGGATACTTATTTAGAACAAAATGGATATGTTAATGATATTAACAAAGATAGGTTGCACCACGAGATTTATATGTCTGATGCAAGAAAGGTTGCCCCAGAAAAATGGAAAACTGTAATTAGACATCCAATTAAGAAAGCGTAAAATTCCCGTTTGTAGACTTAAAACAGAATACCGTTCCTTACATAGCAGTCATGCGCTTCGGTGTCTGGCTGCTAATTTTTTTTTCGAAAGGAGCAGTATCGAATGAAGCTTGTATTAGCGGAAAAGCCCTCGGTTGCCATGAGTCTCTCGAAAGTGATCGGGGCAAATCAGCGCGGGGACGGTTATATGGAGGGCAATGGCTACCTTGTCAGCTGTTGTGTGGGGCATCTGGTGGAACTTTCCCAGCCGGAAGCCTATGACGAGAAGTATGCCAAGTGGAGATATGATGATCTTCCAATTTTGCCGGAACAAAGGCAAAGCCACAATACCGGCAGATCATCCGCAGGCTGCCGGAGTTTGAAAAGGCCGACCGCTTCAAAATGAATCTGGTCAACTGTGCCATGACTGGCGCGTTCGTTCTTTCCATGCCGCAGCGCCCGGAGGTGGACAGGCTGGCGGATTACTATGCAAAAGCCATGATGACAAAGCCCATGCAGTGGTTCTGCCGCAAAAGCGGAAAAAGCAAGTTCACCGCAAAGGATATTGCCGCCATGAAAGCCACCGCCGCCCTGAAAGCCGCCGACCGCAACCCCTATTCGTGGAACATGGAGTTTTACGAATACCCGGATGGCAGCGGCTACGAGGGACGCTTTACCAAATATCAGGTTTCTGCTGTTTCTGCATCGGATGTACTGAAACGAAATACAGACTCTTTACGCTGTGCGGTCGAGAATGATGTGTTTGCCTCGCTTCCGCAGGATTCGCTTTTGGACGAGTTGGGAAATGGGGTGGGAAGATGAACAATAATAGTTGAAGAACAATAATGAAGAAGATTAAATCTTATATCTATATCGAAGCCGAAATGCATCCTAAAAGCAGATGATGAAAAAGATATTTCCTATTGTAGGATATAGTGGGCTACTTAGCGAAGATAGACAACGAAATATACCACCCTCTGTTGTAGAATAATAGAAATGAAATCTGCAGCAGGAGGACTTTATGGCCAAAACATGTACAGAAATTACTGCGACACTAGTCTGTGATACGGTTAGAGATATATTTGCTCGTGAGAAAGGAAAGGTCGCTGCCGGGCGGCATCATCGCACCGGGCAAATCTCTCGCGTACATCTCCGATCTGGCACAGGCACTTGGATACAGCGTCAGCTGGGACGCAGAAAACAAGACGGTAGTAGTTGACAGAATGTGATGACGAGAAAAAGCTAGGCTTTGCGCCTAGCTTTTTTTGTCGTCCTTATTTCTCTTTCCTGCTACTTCCTTCTCTACTTCCTTCTATTTTCTGTCACTTTTGCTGAAAATTGACACAGAGCGGAAATTTGCCATCAAAAAGAACTGAATTTCTATAGGACTAAAAAGTTAAAAAAGCCTTAAAAATCACGTTTTTTCGTAACTTTCAAGGCTTTTTTGTATGGAGCAGGTAACGGGAGTCGAACCCGCTTATGCAGCTTGGGAAGCTGC
>OCTW013369132.1_pt1 | contig 25202 bp, 13 predicted proteins | sample 1539671 | NCBI WGS metagenome assembly OCTW01 (sample SAMN02144230, study PRJEB22623) | gut metagenome | biome: sheep rumen | host: Ovis aries | place: New Zealand | reverse complement strand
AGTTTTCATGTTTTATAATAATATAGTAATAAAGGATATGAAGAAAACAGAAAGAATCAATATCAGATGTGGCGAACTGGAGTTTGCCCTCATCAGAAGACATGCGGAAGAGTGTGGTCTTTCGGTGTCCGACTACTGTCGTCAGGTACTGCTCGCCTACTGTCCGAGGAAGCGCCTTTCGGAGCATGAGTATCAGGTCATTACAGAGGTGAGGAAACTCACCAGCGACCTGACGCACATCACCAATTTCTTCCACCAGAGGAAGTACGCTGCGTCAATGGACGAACTGAGATGTATCATTAAAAGACTGAAGGAGATCCTGTATGGTAGCAAAGGCAAGAACGATTAGCTATGGCACGGCCAAGCTGGAGTACGATGCGAACAAGACCATCGATCATGTCCATGTGGCCAGTGAGTTGTGCCGCCATAACCTATACGGCGACACACCTGGGGAGATTACCCGTGAGATGCATGACGTTCATGAGAATCATCACCGCAACCTCTCGAAGTGCTACTTCGACATCGTGATAACCTTGTCGGAACAGGACGCTGACAAGGTGAAGTCACCCGAGCAGAGCAGGGACCTTGTTGAGGAGTACATGAACAGGCTGATGACCGGAGAACTTGGGCTTTCGGAGGAACAGTTCCGTCAGATGCAGTGGATAGCCTACCAGCATGAACGGACCGACCATAACCGGAACCTGCAGCACTGGCATTTGCTTGCAAACCGTGTCCTTCAGGATGGAACGGTTGTCTCAGATTCTTTCATAGGAAAGAAGGCGGCAAAGGTGGCCAACGATATCAGCCGTGAGCGTGGTTTTAGTGTGGCAGAGGAGATCTCTCCGAGGAATAAGGAGGAAATCAGAGAGGCAGCCTTCAGGATCCTCGGTGGCATGGACACATTCTCTTTCGACATCTTCAAGGTGCTGATGGCGGCTGAGGGATTTGAGGTTCGCGAGGCGTTTGCAAAGAGCGGTAAGTTACAGGGTTATTACATCCTCTCCAAGTCGGGGACGCAGTACAAGGCCAGTGCTATCGACCGAAGTCTGACACTCGGGCGGATTGAGAACACCTGGAAGATGCTGCACAAAGTACAGATACGGCCTTCTATCAAGAAAAAGGCTGTAGCACAACGTCCTTCAGAGCATCCTACCCATATTGGCACCCATACGTTGTCATCCCTATTGAACGTTCGTGTCTCTCCTGCCCATTCACGAAACCGTGAGGATGAGGTCGGCTCAAAGCGTAGCCGTTACGATGACGACTTGGAAGAAAGAAGCAAAGGTTATTCAATGTAAAACAAACAAGGTAATATTATGGCAAATAAGAACTACCCTGTAAGACCGAATAGCAACCCGAAGGCTGCACCGGTCAGGAAGAAGGACGTTACGGAAGTCCTTCTGGAAGTTAACGAACTGGCAGAGAAGCTGCTTGAACAGATGGCGGAACTCAACACCAAGTACACAGTCCTACAAAAGGACGGACTGCCGTTGAAGATGGAGGGACGCTCCAGGGAATTGTTTGAAATGCTTTTTTCCCAGATGAAAGAGTTGCCTGTCCAAGTGGACAAGGCAGCTGCTGCAGGCATGGAGAAATCCATTAAGAAACTTGATGATGAAATCACCAAAGTCAAGAAATACTGCATCATCGGAACTATTGTTATCAATTTGTTGTTTGCCTTTTTGGCACTAGTACTATTTATTTAAAAAGACATATTCATAGGATTATGACTTTAACGGTAAAGAATGCTAGAGGATGGAAAAACTATCGAGGAGAAGTCCGTCTTCCTCGATAGTTCCATTGCTACTTTCCATCTTGTTGCGCACTATTCCATTTTCGACTTGTAATATAGGCTGGGAGCGACACCGTAGAACTTCTTGAAGAGGGCGGAGAAGGAGGTGGGGCTGGAAAATCCGCAGGTATAGGTTACTTCCGAGACGTTCATCTTGCCACTGGCGAGCAGTTCGGCGGCCTTCTTCAGGCGTAGCTTGCGTATAAAATCATGCGGTGTCTGCCCCGTCAGGTCCTTCATCTTGCGGTGTAGGTGGACGCGGCTGAGCCCCACTTCACTGGCTATCAGGTCCATCGTAAGGTTCTCGTCGTCCAAATGGTCGTTGATGGTCTTCATGATGTTGGCAAGGAGTTTTTCGTCGGGCGACTTGACACTCTTGGGCGTTGTCTTTCCCTCCAGCAGGTCGGTATGCTCATATTTCAGGCGCAGGGTGCGTGTCCGCTGTATCAGGTTGACGATGGTCTGGCGGAGAATATCCATGTTGAATGGCTTGACGATGTATGCATCGGCACCCGTAGTCAGTCCTTTCAGGCGGTCTTCGTCCATGCTCATGGCCGTCAGCATTACGATTGGAACATGGCTGGTGGCGAGATTCGAGCGCAGGCTCAGGCAGAGCGTGTTGCCATCCATGTCTGGCATCATGACGTCACTGAGCACTAGGTCGGGAACGTTACGCATGATTTCCGTAAAGGCCTGTCGCCCGTCGGTAAAGGCTTTGATTTCGTATTCACTGCTGAGTTCCTGCACCAGATAGTCACGAATTTCCTCGTCGTCTTCTGCAATCACTAAAAGCGGACGCTGGCGGATGGTTGATTCGATGGGCTCTTCTATTGTTTCGTCGTTGTCCTCTACTTCGGCCAACGTCAGTTGTTCAGCTGTCTCTACATCAGGTTCAGTTACCATCTCTTCGGCCTTGAGGTGTTCGCACCCCAAGGGCAGGGAGATGACGAACTCGCAACCTTGGTCCAAATTGTGGGCTGAGATGGAGCCATAATGCAACTCCACCAACGAGCGTGCAAGGTCAAGACCAATACCAGTACCAGTTTGCTGACCATTCGTTTTATTCTCCGACTGGTAGAAACGTTCGAAGATGCGCTCCAACTGGTCTTCGGGAATTTTCTCGCCATTGTCGCGGATGGCAATATAGGCATTCTGATTATCGTGACTGACGTTGATGGTAATTTCTCCACCAGCCGGTGTGAACTTGAAAGCATTTGACAGCACGTTGACAATGACCTTGTCGAAGTATCGACGGTCTATCCATACTGGCAACGTCTCTGAATTGTGGTCATATAGGAAACGGATTTGCCGGTTGTGCGCTTGGTGTTCGAACAGCAAGTATAGTTCCTGGATGAAGCCCACAAGGTCGGTTTCCCTCATGCGCATCTGCATTTGTCCCTTGTCAATCTTGCGCAGGTCCATCATTTGGTTGATGAGTCCCAGAATGCGCTCGGCATTGCGTCGCATGATTTCGTAGATGCCCTTCTTTTGCGGGTCTTTTTCGCGCTTGATGAGCGAGAGCAGCGGTGTGACGATGAGTGTCATGGGCGTGCGGATGTCGTGGCTGAAGTTCATGAAAAACCGCAGTTTTGCCTCGCTCATTTCCTCGGCGTGGATATACTCCTGCAATTTCATACGCTCGCTCTCACGGTTTCGGCGGTAAGCGATGTAGCGCCACACGATGAGGGCAAGCAAAGCAGCATAGAGCAGATAGGCCAACCATGAGCGGTACCACGGGGCATGCACTACGACGGTAAACTTTCGCTCGGCCGTCTCCGTGCCTTTGTAGGATGCCTTTACACGGAAATGATAGGTGCCGGGAGCCAGACGCGAGAATGTGATTTCATTCGTTCCTTGCTGTAACGCCACAAAGGGGTCGCCATTGATGCTATACAAATAGGTGATACGCTCTGGATCGTCGAAGGTCAGCGTGGAAAAACGAACGGCAAACGAGTTGTCGCCGTAGTCCAGTTCAAAGTGTTGGCTCTGGGTGACCAGCGTGTCGGTCACCTGGTAACTGCCCGAATGTGTGGTTTGGTCGACAGGCACGCCGTTGATAGTGAAGGCCGTCAGGCTGACGGTGGCGTTCCATTCCCGCAGTGCGATGTCGGCAGGGTTGAACCACGTGATGCCGCCCGTGCCGCAGAATAACAGTCGTCCGTCTGTCATGGCCCACGAGCCGCCAGTAGTGAAATAGTTGGACTGCAGACCGTCCTCCACATAGTAGTTCTGGAACCTATTGCCCTTGGGGTTCAGACAGGAGAGCCCCATGTCGGTGCCTATCCAGAGTTGGCCCAACTGGTCTTTCTCTATTGACGTGATGTTGTTGCTGGGCAAGCCCTGCTCTACGGTGTAATGGCCCAACTCGCGCTTGCGCAGGTCGTAGTGGAAAAGTCCCTCGGTGGTGCCTATCCAGAGTGCATTATTGTATTCACGGGCCAGATAGACGTTGGCACCAGGCATCAGACACTTGCCGCCAAAGATGCCATTCCACGTCAGGTTGTCAAGGTCCAGACAGTTCAGACCGTTGTCGGCAGCCACATAGAGGCGATGGCCGTCGGGCGACAGCGACAGTTGGGAGATGAAGTCGTGCGAGAGTCCGTTCCCAGCAGGGGCATCCTCCGAGCGGAACTGTCTGACGGCTCCATCCTTGGCGAACATCAGCAGCCCGTGTCCCATCGTACCTGCCCATCCCCGTCCGTCGCGGTCTTTGGCATAGTCGGTGATGCTGAGAAAATCTAACTGTGGGATTTTCATCGGGTGATACTGTGCGATCTTCGGATCGATCCATCCGCCGCCCTCACCATAGGATCCCAACCAGATGCGCCCGTCGTCACTTTCACCGATGGTCAGCACGGTCGAGGGAACTTTGTCAGCAAAGTGTCTGATAAGACGGCCATCCTTGTCTAAACAATAGACGCCGTCCTTGTCGGTGCCGAGCCACGTGTTATCCTTGCTATCTACAAAGACGCAACAAATGTTTGAGGAGCCAATCACGTTCTTGGCTCCCGCCTTGTGCCCCATATAGTGGAAGCCCGACGAGGAGGGCGGCTGCTGGAACACGCCTTTCTCGCTCATGCCTAACCAGACGTTGTCGCTGCCGTCCTCAACGATGGCATACACCTTGCTCTTCGACAGTTCCACCTCGTGGCTGTAGTAGGGATTGGTGGTCAATTCACCCGTCAGGGGGTTATACACACCGATGCCCTTGCCGTCGAAGCCCACGAGGATGTTGCCCGTATGGTCGGGATATAGGGCGGGTATAGGCGTGTTGCCCGTTTCCGCCACATGTAGGAACTGCTCACCCTGCTTGCGGAAGAGCCCTCGGTTGGCCGTTCCCACATAAACGTTGCCCGACATATCAGTACAAACACAGTAGAATTTCATGCCGTCCCCGTCGTTCATATATTGCCTGACGCGACGGCCGTCATAACCGTACACACCATTTTCTGCGACAATCCAAAGCTGTCCGGCATTGTCCTCTGCAATGCTGCGAATCTCCCCGGCTCCAGACAGTTTTATTTTCATCTGGCAGGCAGTCTCGTTGTCCTTGACCGAAAGCAGACCGTCTGTCGAGGTGCCCGCCACCAGTTCTCCATTCTTGCGTACAAGAAGGCAGTTCACGTTGCAGTAAATGGGCTCGCCCTTCTCGTTCAGTTTCTTTACATCGCGGAACTTCACGCCGTCGTAAACTTGTAGATTGGCGTATGTGCCAAAATAGAACAGTCCATTACGAGCTTGGGCCATGCAGAGCACATGATTATTGCCCAGTCCTGCGGCATTCTTCTGTCCCCGCTTGAACGTCTGGAACTGGTAGCCGTCGTATTGCACAATACCGTTGCTCGTCACCGCCCACAGGAACCCGTTCCTGTCGATATACAACTGGTTGATGAACAACCCCGACCGCAAGTGGTCTATATCGAAGAACTTACCAGCCTGCCCCCATGCCCTCTGTACGACAAAGGCCAAGAGCATCGTCACGCATATCAACAGCCGTTTCGTCATTTTTCTTCTCCTATTACTACGCCCCACGGCTCGATGGTGATGTTCTGGCCCCTGACGAGGGACTGTTTGTCGAGCAGCGACTGGCTGGCGGGATAGGGCCAGGCAATGGTCTTGGGCCCGTAAGAGAAATTGAAGAGGTAGTGAATCTGACGCCCCTTGGCGTTAGTGCCGGAGCGGAGGATGACGGGGAACTGGTACTGGCGCTCAACGATTGCGATACCCTTGCGGTCGGCAGCGCGGGCGATGAGTTTATATAGGAGGTCGGTAGATGGCACGGTGCCGATGTAGATGAGGTGGCCCTTGCCGTACTGGTTCTCCGTGATGCAGGGCCACTGGCCGAAGAACTGGTGCTCGACGGTGCCCAAGGGCTGGGCCGTGGTCAGTTGCAGGAACTCCATCCAGGTATTGACGGTATTTTCCGCAGCTCCGATGCCGTTGGGCTTCAGCGGCAGTTTGTTGATGCTCGAATACTCCTGATAGGTGAACCCGCAGGCTTCGGCCAGCGGACCAGGAGCCAGCACGGGGCGCACGGCGTTGTCGTAGTCGGTGTAGCCGCTCTTGTAGAGCATCACCACCTCGCCGCCCTCGCGCACGAAATCGCTGATTTTCCGCAACAATTCGTCGGTAGCTACATAGAGCGAGGGCACCACGAGCAGGTCGTACTGCGAGAAGTCCTGCATCTCGGGCTTATCGACGGATAGGATGTCGCACTCGATGTTCTGGCGGTAGAGTGCGTCGTACATCATGTTCACCTTGTATTGGTCGCGGTCGGTGTAGGGCATGAAGTCGAGGGCATGCTTCGAGTCGTGGCTGAAGAGCAGGGCCACGCGGTTCCGCTTCTTCAGGTTCACCAGACGGTCGCCAATCTTCTCCAACTCCTTGGCACCCCGCTGGAACTCGCGATAGACGCGGTTGGACTTGCCGTCGTGGCCGAGGATGCCGCGCCAGTAGGTCTCCTGACCGTAGTGCAGCGTGCTCCAGTGCCAGTATTCCACCATGTTGGCTCCGCCCGAGAGGAAGGCGTACATGTTCTGGCGCAACTGTCCGTCGTAGGGCGGCCACTGGTTCTGGCTCGACCAGCCCGTGCCCTGGGCGTTGGTCTCGGTGATGAGGAAGTTATGGCTGCGGCTGACGGTGCGCATGAAGTCGCACGAGTAACTGATCCACTGTCCGTCCTGTCCGTTCTGCATGGTGTAATAGACGTTGATGGCGGGGTACTCCATCTGTCGGAACGCCTCCACCTGGTCGATGTCGTAGAAACTGGGCATGAAGCAGTGCATGATAAATTGGTCTGGGCGCTTGTACTCGTTCACGATGTCGGCTTGCCAGTTCAGAAAGTCGGCCGTCACCTTGCGGTTCCAGCGCTCCCACCACACCTTGTACGAAGGGTTCGTCACACCCTTGCGGTCGTAGAAGTCCTCCCAGCGGTTGATGTTCATGCCCCAGTAGTTCAGTCCCCAGCGGCGGTTCAGTTCCTTCAAGTCGCCATGAAACTCCTGCTTGATATACTCGCGGAAGCCCTCAAAGTAGTCGCGATTGTCAATCTTTCGCGCCTCCACCTCGTTGTCCACCTGATAGCCGATGATGGCAGGGTGCTGGGCGTAGTGCTCCATCATCTTGCGGATGATGCGCTCCGAGTAGCGGCGGTAGGTAGGGTTCATGAGGTCCATGTTCTGCCGGATGCCGTAGTGGCTCTGCCCGCCGTCCCACGTCTGCGACAGCACTTCGGGGTGCTCTGCTGCCAACCACGAGGGAATGCTATAGGTGGGCGTGCCCAGGATGACCTTAATGCCGGCCTTATGCAGCGCGTCGATGATGCGGTCCATCCAGGCGAACTCAAACTGCCCGTCCTGCGGCTCGAAGAGCGACCATGTAGATTCGCCCACGCGTACCACTGTTAGATGTGCCTCCTTCATCAGTCGGATGTCCTCGTCGAGCCGGTCCGTCGGCGTGTATTCCGCATAGTACGCCGCCCCATACAGCGGTTTGTCAAACTGGAAAACCTTTGTCTCTTTCTGGGCAGGTGACGCCATCGAGAGCATCCATCCCACCATCATCAGTAATACCTTTTTCATTGTCCTAATAGATTTTATGGCGCAAAGATACCATATTATTCTTTTATAGCCAAACGATTCTTCGCCTTTCCTCTCCTCTTGTTACAAACAAATAGCCTTGCGTTACAGATGGAGAGGCGCATGCGCGGGTAACACCTTACTTTTGCAGTGGAAATAAAGAATAACGATTAGAGACTATGCAGAAAATGAAGAAGATTTGTTTATTAGTGCTGCTGGCGGTGGCATCGGCAGCACAGGGGCAGTCGTTCCGCAACATTGGAGGACTGAAGGAGATGCGCCGTGACTTGCAGACGGAGGACTCGCTGATGCGCTTGGGCATCCTGAAAGACGAGGCCACGGGACAGCCTTACTTCACGGGCTACAGTTACAACGTGCTGTACGACTGGGACCAGTATTTCGAGGCCATCGTGCAGATTTACATGGGGTGGCCGTCGGAGTATATCAAGAACGGCGTGCTGCTGTTCCTGCAGAATCAGCACGAGGATGGTTTCATCGCCCGCTCGGTTCCCTCCAACCCGTCGCACGACAACGAGCACGTCAAGCCCTTCCTCTCGCAGATTGCCCTGCTGGCCGTGCAGGAGTATGGCGAGAAGGACTGGATTCTGGAGAAGAATACCTTTGAACGACTGAAGAAATACTTAGACTACTGGCTCGTGAACATGGACGAGGACGGCAACGGACTGAGCGAGTGGATGTCGGCACCGCATACGGGCATGGACAACCAGCATGAGCGTGCCGGATGGTGGCTCGACCGCTGCTCGGAGGGTGTTGACCTGAACTGCTACTTAGTGCGCGAGATGAAGGCCTTTGCCCGACTCGCAGAGATGGCAGGGAAGAAGCAGATGGCTGCTGAGTACCGCAAGAAGAGTGCCGAACTGGCCGAGCGCATCCGCACGATGCTGTGGGACGAGGAGGACGGCTTTTACTATGACCGTCGCCATACGCCTGACTACTGGTTTGCTAAGAGTGCCGCCGTCGTGGCCGACGTGAACATCCAGAAATGGAAGAAGAAGGATCTGATACCTGTGCGCTCTATAGGTGCCTTTGCCGTGCTGTGGTCGGAAGTGGCCACGCCCGAACAGGCTGCCCGTATGGTGCGCGACTACCTGTTCAACCCGAAAGAGTTCTGGACGGGTGCCCCCGTTGCTGCCCTGTCGCGGTCGTGCCCGTGGTACACCACCACCAAGTATTCGTCGGATATTGGTTGCGGTTGGCGCGCCAACGCCTGGATTCCCACCAACTATATGATTTATCACGGTCTGCGCTACTACGGTATGAAGCAGTACGCCTCGCTGCTGGCCCATTACACCACCAAACTGGTCCGCGAGAACGGCAACCGTGAGTACTACAACTCAGAGACGGGCGAAGGCTGCGGTCTCGACCCCTTCTGGGGCTGGAGCCTGCTGGGCCACTTCTGCGAGTTTGAGGATACACTGGAACAGGATATTACGATAATACGTTAGATATTAAAGATGAAGTTGAGACAAATGATGATTGTGGCGGTGGCCTGCCTGATGGCAGGCACGGCCAGTGCACAAAGCGTGCGAGAGACAATCCGGTTGGACGAGGGATGGAAGTTTGCGCTGGGTAATGCTTCTGACCCTGTCAAGGATTTTGGATGCGGCACGGAGTATTTTAACTACTTGACCAAGGCGAACTCACTGCACAACGAGGGGCCTTACAGCAAGAAGTTTGATGACTCGGCTTGGGAGGAGGTGCGCGTGCCCCACGACTGGGTGACGACGCTGCCATACGCCCATGAGGCCAGTCACTCGCACGGCTACAAGACCGTGGGCTATAAATATCCTGAGACCAGCGTGGGCTGGTACAGGAAGACCATCAGCATCCCGGAGTCCGACTTGGGTAAACACCTGCTGTTGCAGTTCGACGGCATCTTCCGCGATGCCCGCGTGTGGTTCAACGGCTACTACATGGGTACGGAGCCGAGCGGCTATGCTACACAGGTGTATGACGTGACGGAGTATGTGAACTACGGCGGCGATAACCTCATCTGTGTGCGGGCCGATGCGACGCTGGAAGAGGGCTGGTTCTACGAGGGAGCCGGCATCTACCGTGACGCTTGGCTGGTGAAGACCGCCGCTGTCAGTGTGGCCCCTTTCGGCACGTTTGTCTATGCCGACCTGAAAGCGCCTTACGACCAGGCCACCATTCACGTTGAGACAGAAGTGAACAACCACTCGCTGACCACCCAGCAATGTGAAGTGAGCCACCGCCTGCTCGATGCCGACGGCAAGGAGGTTGCCAAGTCTGCACCCTAACCCCTCACCCTGAAGGCGAAACAAACTCTGCACTCCATTCCCGACCAAGGGTCGCCTACCCGTAGCCTTTCACTTTTCACTCTTCACTTAGACAATCCACATCTATGGAGCACCAACGACCCTTATTTATATAAGGTTGAGACCATCGTGAAGGTAAATGGTCAGGTGACCGACATCTACGAGACCACTACGGGCATCCGCGACATTGCCTTCACTGCCGACCGTGGATTCCTGCTCAACGGCCAGCCGTTGAAACTGAAGGGCGTGAACATGCACCAGGACCATGCCGGTGTAGGCTCGGCTATCCCCGAGGCTCTGTTGGAGTGGCGCATCAAGGAACTGAAGACGTTCGGTTGCAATGCCTACCGCTCGTCGCACAATCCCATGACACCCGTACTGCTCGACATCTGTGACCGCGAGGGTATCCTTGTGATTGACGAGAACCGCCTGTCGGGCATCAACAGCGAGCACCTGCGCCTGTTGGAGAATATGATTAAGCGTGACCGCAACCACCCCAGCGTCATCCTCTGGAGCGACGGCAACGAGGAGTGGGGCATGGAGAATGCCGTGGATGGTCGCCGCGTAGCCGAGGCCATGCGCGAATACACCCGTCTGCTCGACCCCACACGTCCCTCGACGATGGCCAATGCCGGTGGCTGGGAGATGGTGAAGGGTCTCGACGTGGTAGGCATCAACTACATCGTGCAGAACGACGTGGATAACCGCAAGAAGTACAACCCCACGTGGAAGTTCGTAGGCACGGAGGAAACCTCGGGCTGCGGCACACGCGGCATCTATTTCAATGACCCCGATTCCAGTCACATGCCCAGCATCAACCGCGTCTATGATGAGAAAAGCGTAGAGAACGTCATCGAGCGTGGCTGGCAGTTCTATGCCGACCGCGACTGGGAGGCGGGGCTGTTCTACTGGACGGGCTTCGACTACCGTGGCGAGCCTAACCCACTGGAGTATCCCGCCCATGAGTCGGAGTTCGGCATCCTGGACTACTGCGGCTTCTGGAAGGACGAGGCGTGGTATCTGAAGGCGTGGTGGACCGACAAGCCCGTGCTGCACCTGCTGCCCCACTGGAACCTGACGGGACATGAGGGTGAGGAGGTTGACATCTGGGCCTACAGCAACTGCGACGAGGTGGAACTGACTGTGAACGGCAAGCATTTCGGTCGCCAGCAAATGCCGAAGAACGGTCACCTGAAATGGAAAGCCGTCTATCAGCCCGGAAAGGTCGTTGCCACAGGCTATAAGAACGGCAAGCGCATCCTCACCGAGACCATCGAGACCACCAAGCCCGCCTCGCAACTCATGCTGAAGACCGACCGACGGGCCATCCATGCCGATGGGCGCGACGTGGCCGTAGTAACCGTCGAGGTGCAAGACCAGAAGGGCCGCATCGTCCCTAATGCCTGTCCGATGCTGACCTTCCGCTTAGAGGGCGAGGGCCGCATCCTCGGTGTGGGCAACGGCGACCCGTCCTATCTTGGTGCCGACCACCCGAAGGACAAGGACTGCCACACGTTCAGCATCCCTGCCTTCAACGGCCTGGCGCAAGTCATCATCCAGAGCAGCCAGTCAGCAGGCTCGCTCCAACTGAAAGCAACATCCGATGGTTTGAAAGAGCATGCGCTGACCATTACAGCGCAATAATAATGCAGTTTGTAACAAATGAATAGCCTTGCGTAACAAATGAATATGTATGTATGCTGGTAATAGCCTAACTTTGCAACCGAAAATCAAAAAAAATAACGAATATGAAGAGAACCCTGAACCTTTTAGTGCTATTGATGGCCATGATGCCAGTCATGGCAGAGACCGTACTCTTTGAGGGTAGTACAACCGTAGAATATGGGAGTGTATCAGTCAACATTGATGGTAGCCTATTTGCCGATGCTGTTGCAGGCGACATAGTGACCGTTGAAGGAGAGAAACTCGACGCTGAAGTCGCCAACTGGTGGTGGCAGATGACCATCAACATCAACAATCCGTGGACGACGATTGCCCAAATGGGCGATGATGGTCTGCCAGTCACCTACACTCTGACCGCTGACGACATCACCAAGATACAGGGCTCTGGTCTGCAGATACAGGGTCACGCTGTCACGGTGACAAGAGTTACTTTGACATCTGCCACATCTGGCGGAACAGACGAGCCGACCACCTACGAGGATGTCGCTCTGTCTGTTGCCGACATGCAATTCGCCTGGGGCGGCTATGGTGGCTCAGCAAATACAGAAGAGAATAGTGTCACGGTCTCTAACTATGCAGGCAACTATTGGACAGTCGGCAACCTCAACACGAATATTTATACCCGTGTGGATATGACCTTTGCGCAGCCTGTAAATTTCTATCGTGTCTATGTCAGGGCATATTATGAAGGTTATGCCGGTGATGGTGATAACGAGAACAGATCGGAAACCGAAATTGCTTACGGTGAATCGAAAGTATATCTTGATCTTAAAGCAGATAAGAAACTTACCAAGATAGAACTGCAGGTGAACGACTGGGACAGCAAAAATCCAGACGGTACAGAGTTTAAGTTTTATTTCACAAGCATCATTATTCGTACCAAGGAGTCGGCTGAAGCCAACCAACCTAAAGTAGAAGTGAAATCACCCAAGTTGGGTACAGGCTATGCCAACCCCCTGTTGGACTTCCACTACATTGCCGACCCGACGGCCATCGAGTACAACGGTCGCCTCTACGTCTACGGCACCAACGACCACCAGCAGTATGAGGCCGGTACGCCGAGCAATACCTATGAGGCCATCAACTCGCTCGTCGTCATTTCTACCGACGACATGGTGAACTGGACCTACCACGGACTGATAGATACCAAGAGTATATGCTCGTCGTGGGGAAATTTCATGGCATCGTGGGCACCTACCATCATCAGCAAACCGCAGAGTGACGGTACAACGCTCTTCTCACTCTATTTCTCCAACAGCGGCACTGGTTCCGGCGTTATTCAGGCAAAGTCGCCCTTAGGTCCTTGGACATCACCGCTCACAGCCAACCTGACCGACGGTTTCGACCCGGGTGCTGTTGTCGATGATAATGGTGATGCATGGCTGGCTTATGGCAACGGAGAGGGCAAGATCGTCAAATTGGGTGAAGACCTCCATTCCGTCGATGAAGGTCCGGTATTGCCGCCTACGCCTTATCACTTCGAGGCCAACGAACTGAACTTCATCAACGGCACGTACGTCTATACATATAATAATGACTGGAGTGACCACTCCCCGTGGAACTATGGCGGCGAGAAACCGACTGGTTGCAGCATGGTCTATTTCACGAGCAAGACCCCGCTCGATGCCAACTCCTGGACCTACGGTGCCAACTATTTCAAGAACACCGGCGAGAACGGCATGAACTACGGCAACAATCACACCCACCTGCACAAATATCAGGGCAAGTGGTACCTGTTCTACCAGGCCAACAACCTCGAGGCCTCCATAGGTACCAACGGCGGTTTCCGCAGCATCTACGTCGACGAGATTGAAGTGGACGAAGAGAATGTGGTCATCAAGGAGTGCAAGCCCACCTTCGAGGGCGTCAAGGCCATCAAGAACCTCGACCCATACTCTGAGCAGTATGCCGCCACTTGTGCTGCCACGCTCGGCATCGTGCATGAGCAGGCAGACGGCCAAGGCCATACCGTAGCCAAGGTCGGCTCACCGAACACTTCTGCCGACACGCCCACTGAGGGCATCATCGAGGTGCGCAACGTAGATTTCTCCACAGGTCTTGGCTCGCTGAAGATGCTGGTCAAGGGCAACGGCAGTGTCAAGATGCGTCTCGACGACAAGGACGGCAGCGACCTGCTGACCGTCAGCAGCACCGGCGACAACTGGCAGACGCTGACCGCCAACTACGACGGTGTAGTGACAGGCGTGCATACCGTGTACTTCGTCGTGACGGGCAGTGTGCTCTTCGACACCTGGCAGGCAGTAGCCGGCGAGCAGCAAGTGTTTGAGTCTGCCACTGAGGCCGTTGACAATATGAAGATTGGCTGGAACCTGGGCAACACGCTCGATGCCTTCAACAATGCCACCATGAACAAGTTGACATCCGAGACCTGCTGGGGCCAGCCCAAGACCAAGGCCGAGCTGTTCCCCATGTTCAAGGATGCGGGCTTCGGAGCCATCCGTGTGCCCGTGACTTGGAATAACCACATGGACAGCAACGGCAAGGTGGACGAAGCCTGGATGGCGCGTGTCAAGGAGGTAGTCGATTACGTCATCAACGCCGGCATGTACTGCATCCTCAACGTCCACCACGACACGGGCACCGATGCCTGGATAGTGGCCGACATGGACAATTACACCGCCAACAAGAGCAAGTTCGAGTACCTGTGGCAGCAGATAGCCACCGAGTTCCGCGACTACGACGAGCACCTGCTCTTCGAGGGCTATAACGAGATGCTCGATGCCAACAACTCCTGGTCGTACGCCTCATCGAAGAATTCGGGCAGTTACGACGCCACGGCTGCTGCCTCGGCCTACAATGCCGTCAACAGCTATGCCCAGAGCTTCGTCAACACCGTGCGTGCCACGGGCGGCAACAATGCCGTGCGCAACCTCATCGTCAACACCTACGCCGCCTGCTGCGGCATGGGCACATGGAACAGCCACCTGCAAGACCCGCTGACACAGATGCAGCTGCCCACCGACGCTGCCGCCGGTCACCTCATCTTCGAGGTACACAGCTACCCCAGCCTCAACAGTGGTTTGAGCAGCGCCAAGAGCAGCATCGACCAGATGATGACTGCCGTCGAGACCAACCTCGCCTCTAAGGGCGCACCCGTCATCTTCGGTGAGTGGGGCGTGCCCGACGATGAAAAGGAGAAAGACTACACCGAGAAGAATGCCGACATGCTGGCCTTCGCCCAGTACTTCGTGGAGCAGGCCAAGGCCAAGGGCTTCGGCACCTTCTACTGGATGGGGCTCTCCGACGGCCAGCACCGTAGCGTGCCTGAGTTCAACCAGTCAGACCTCAAGGATGCCATCTGCAGGGGCTACTATGGCGAGATTTCCACGTCCGGCAGCACTCTTTTCTTCGACAACCCGTCAACAGCCATAGACCATTATTACGACCTTCAAGGCCGCCAATATCAGCGACCCATGAAAGGTCTCAACATCGTCCGCATGAGCGACGGCAGCGTCAGGAAGGTGATTAAACATTGAACAAAGAACAAACATTTTAATAATACGATTATGAAGAAAACTCTATTGCTTATTGCAGCAGCCTTCCTCGCACTTGGTGCACAGGCTGCAGAGGACTTAACCCTCAACCCGGCTGATGCCAAAGGATTCTCCGTGGGAGAGGAAGGAGTGTGGGGTTTCACCCCCGTGTCAGAAACCGCCTTCACCGTTCAAAACTGGGCAACTGGAGGTTGGGAGTTTGAAACGGCTCTGAGCCAGGATGATTATTGTGGCGTAGAGTTCGCTTTCGAGGCTACATCTGTCAAGCGAGTCACCTTCACCATCACTTTCGAGGGCGGTGAGACACAGGCTATTGATGTGCCATCAGGCAGCACCGGATTCAGTGCCGACTTTGCTTTCAGCGGTGGCATTAAGAAGCTGGTGTTCTCTTACGGTGACTGGGACGGAGGCGTTCCTGGAGATGTCACTTTCAACTTCACCAAGGCCGTGGTCAAGGCTCACAGCACGGGCGAGGTGACACAACTGTCCTTTGCTGACCTTAATCCTGGCGAAGATACAAGCCTCAAGGATGATGATAACCAGACCATCACTCTCAACCGCTATTCCACCTATCCCGCCTGGTACTTCGACCCCGCCATCAGCAGCGATGATTACGAGAAAGTAGTCATTACCTTTGCAGAACCCATCCCAGACGAGGGAATCCAGCTCAATGCCGAAAGCGACACCGACGACTGGAGCGGCACCCAGATTGCAGGGCTCACCAAGGGAGCCAGCAAGGTTACCGCCTACTTCAGCGCAAAGCCCGGCGTCAACATCAAGTCCATCGGTTTCTACTACAGTTGGAACAGCAAGCAGGGCACCGACGACCAGACTACACTGAAGATTGCCAAGGCAGAGTTGGTGAAAAAGGCAGGCTCCGGTACAGGCATCAACACCATCCACAGCATTGCCCCGAAAGAGAATGACGCAATATATACCCTCAGCGGTCAGCGCATCAGCACCCCCGCCAAGGGCATCAACATCATGGGTGGTAAGAAGATTGTCATCAAATAAGGTTAGTTATTAGTTAGTAGTTAGTATTTTTTTCGGATGCGCCAGCGTAGCAGACTACGTGGCGCATCCTTTTTTGAGCGGGCACGCCCGTAAAATGGGCACGCATTAACTTTTTCCTTACGATGTTACAAATGGATAGCCTTACGTTACGGATGAATATGCCTGAATGGGGGAATGTTGCAATCTTTGCAGCAGGAAAAAACATAAGTAAAGCCCTGCAATATGAGACATACGCTACTGAGACATACGCTACTGACCGTTGTGCTGGCACTTGCCTCGCTAACGGCGACTGCGCAGACGCCCCACTGGATAACGGCAGACGATTCGCTACGCAACGAGCCGAACACGTGGATGGAGTTCCACAAGGACTTCACGCTGAAGGAGAAACCGAAGAGGGCTGAGGCTCGGATTGCCGCCGACTCCAAGTACTGGCTGTGGGTGACCGGAAAGTTAGCGGTGTTCGAGGGCGGTCTGAAGCGAGGCCCCAACCGCACGGACACGTACTACGACGTGGTAGACCTAGCTCCCTATCTGAGGAAGGGGAAGAATGAGGTGCGACTGCTGCTGTGCTATTTCGGCAAGGCGGGCTTCTCGCATGTGAGCAGCGGGCGGGCGGCCGTCATCGTGGATGCACCGAACATCGGACTGGTGACCGATGCCTCATGGCAGAGCCAGCGACTGGAAGCCTATCAGACCTGCGGCGAGCCATACACCAATTTTCGGCTGGCGGAGTCGAACATACGGTATAAAGCCCACCCCCTCACAAAGGGAGGGGAGCAAGGGGAGATTTACAAACCTTCGCTGGAAATCGGCACTTGGGGCGAGGGTGCCTGGGGCAAGTTGGTGGAACGTCCTATTCCACAATGGCGCGACTACGGTATGAAGATTGCCACAAAGGTTGATACTACTATAGTAGCCCCCTCGGGGGCAGAAGGGGGGGCTTCGGAGGCTTCTGTGGTTCTTTCCGTAAGGCTGCCCTATAATATGCAAATGACTCCCTGGATTGACGTGACCGACGAGGGTGACGGCACCTGCATACGACTGGAGACGGACCACGCCTGGGGCGGCAGTGCCGAGTGCGTCAGGGCTGAGTACGTCACCCGGCAGGGGCGGCAGCAGTACGAATCGCTGGGCTGGATGAACGGCGACGTGCTGCGCATCATCTATCCCAAGTCGGCACGGCTGACCGTTCACGGTATTGGCTATCGGGAAACGGGCTACGACTGCGACTTCGAGGGCTCGTTCAGTTGCAACGACTCCACGATCAACCGATTCTGGCAAAAGGCCATGCGCACACTATACGTGAACATGCGCGACAACTACTTTGACTGTCCTGACCGCGAACGGGCGCAATGGTGGGGTGATGTCACCATCCTGATGGGACAGAGTTTCTACCAGCTCTCGCCTCGTGCCAACCTGCTGATGCGCAAGGCTATCCGCGAGCTGGCAGACTGGCAGAAGGAGGACGGTACGCTGTTTTCGCCCATCCCCGCGGGGAACTGGGACAAGGAACTGCCTGCACAGTCGCTCACCGCTATCAGCACCTACGGATGCTGGTACTACTATATGCACACGGGCGACAAGGAGACGATGGAGTATGTGTATCCTGCCATGCGCCGCTACCTCGCCTTGTGGACGCTCGATGACAACGGGCTGACCTGCGAGCGCCAGGGTGGATGGCCCTGGGGCGACTGGGGGACGGATGTAGATATGCGCCTGATATTGGCTGCGTGGCACTATCTGGCCTTGCAGTCGGCAATCAACGTGGCACGGTTGACGGGACACGAGGGCGACACGGCCGACTATGAACGGCAGATGCAGAAGATACGCAGGGCCTTCAACTATTGTTGGAACGGCTATGCCTACCGCCACCCGACGTATCAGGGAGCCACCGACGACCGTGTGCAGGCAATGGCCGTGGTGAGCGGACTGGCCGACAGCACGAAATACGACCGTATATTCGAGGTGTTGAAGACACAGGAGTATGCCAGTCCGTATATGGAGAAATATGTGTATGAGGCCTTGATGCGGATGGGTCACGCCGACTATGCCTTGGAGCGATTCAAGCGACGTTTCGGACCAATGATAGCCGACCCGCAGCACACGACGCTCTACGAGGGCTGGCAGGAGGGCGGCTACGGAGGCGGCTCGACAAACCATGCCTGGAGCGGCGGCATGCTCACCGACATCTGCGAGCAGATACTCGGCATCAGCCCCACCGCAGCAGGCTGGAAGGAGGTTGCCATACGTCCCGCCGTTGTCACTCCCCCCCACGGGGGAAAGGCTACGGGTAGGCGACCGCAGGTCGGGAATACAGAGGGGGGCTTCACCGAAGCCACCATTACCATCCCGACGGTGAGCGGCACCTTGAAATACAGTTTCAAGGACAACGGCACCACCTATAGTGCCACCGTCAGCGTGCCCAAGGGCATGACCGTGAAATTCTGTACCCCCGGCGGAGAGCAGACGATGCGGGAAGGAACGCACGACGTGGCGTTTTGTAACAAATGAATAGCCTTGCGTTACTGATGAATAGGCATGATAACAGCCTAAATACTAACTTTGCAGCAGATTTTTCTAATTTAAAACGTATGGATATGAGAGTAAAAAACAGACAAAGGAAATGGAGACTGATGCTGACGACACTATGGGTGGCGGTCGGCATGCTGACAGCCTCGGCCCAGACCGAGACTGTGAAGGGTGTGGTGACCTCGGCGGCCGATGGGGAGCCTCTGATTGGTGCAACGGTGATGGTGAAGGAAACCAAAGCCGGCACGGTGACAGACTTGGATGGCAACTACACGACAAAGGTCGCTCAGGGACAAACACTCGTCGTCTCGTACATAGGCTACGAAACGAAGAGCATCAAGTACACTGGGCAAGCCACCGTGGATGTGGCCCTGGAGAATGATGCCTCCACACTCGACGAGGTGGTGGTGGTGGGCTATGGTGTGATGAAACGCTCGGACATCACAGGTTCGGTGGTGTCGGTAGGAGAGGAAGACATCAAGAAGTCGGTCATCACATCGGTGGACCAGGCCCTGCAGGGCCGCGCCGCCGGTGTGCAGGTGACGCAGAACTCAGGTTCGCCGGGTGGCGGCATCTCGGTGGCTATCCGTGGTGTGAACTCGCTGAACGGTAACGAACCGTTGTACGTGATTGACGGTGTGGCCGTGGACGGTCAGACCAACGGCAACAGTTCGGCCCTGTCGAGCATCAACCCCTCGGACATCGTGTCGATGGAGGTGCTGAAGGATGCCTCGGCAACGGCCATCTACGGTTCGCGAGCCTCAAACGGTGTGGTGCTTATCACCACGAAGAAGGGACAGGCCGGCAAGCCTACCATCAGTTACGAGGGCTATTATGCCGTGCAAAAGATTCCCACCAAGCTGGAGACGATGAACCTGCGCGAGTATGCCGTATTATATAATGAACGCGTAAAAGCCCTGGGATGGGGTGAGCGCGAGGAGTTTGCCGACCCGATACCCCCCTCAGTCCCCCCAAAGGGGGGAGGGTACAGACTGGCAGGGCGAGATATTCCGCAGTGCTCCGATGGTTAACCACCAACTGTCGGTGAGCGGTGGTAACGAGGCCGGTCAGTATCTGATCAGCGGCGGCTATGTGAAGCAGGACGGTATTGCCGTAGGCTCTGACTTCAAGCGTTTCTCGGCCCGTATCAATGCGGACTGGGTGATGGGTGATGGGTGCTGGGTGATGGGCGTGCAGAGTTCTTTCGCGCGTACACAGAAGAACAACACCATTGACGACGGCAACGTCATTGAGACGGCCTTGAAGCAGTTGCCTGAGATGCCTGCCAAGAACCCTGACGGATCGTGGGGCTATCAGGAAACCAACCAGTTGGCCACCTACTATTCGAACCCACTGGCCGATGCACTGACCAAAGAGAACTACGAGAAGGGGCTGCAGCTGATGCTGAACGGCTATGCCAACGTGAACATATGCAAGGGGCTGTCGCTGCGCATGGAGTATGGCGGCAGCTACAACTATAACAACACTTACTACTTTCAGCCCAACCTGACCTTGGGCAGTTGGTCGCAGACCAGTTCGGGCAGCCGCGGCGCATCGAACAGCAGCTACTGGTCGTTCAAGCAGTACATGACCTACATGAACACCTTTGCCAAGAAGCATAGCGTGAACATCATGGCCGGTCATGAGGCACAAGAGTCGGCATGGGAGAATCTGTCGGCCGGACGTACGGGTTACCTCTTTAATACCGTGCACGAACTGAACGTGGGCGACATGAAGACTGCCACCAACAGCAACCAGAAAGGCTCGTCGAGCATCGAGTCGTACTATGGCCGTCTGAACTACAGCTTCGATGAGCGCTATCTGATTACCGCCACGCTGCGTGCCGACGGTTCGTCGTCGTTCGGTCCCGACAACCGTTGGGGTTGGTTCCCCTCGGTTGCCCTAGCCTGGCGCTTCAAGCAAGAGTCGCTGCTGAAGGATGTCGGATGGCTGTCGAACGGTAAGTTGCGACTGGGATGGGGTCTGGTGGGTAACCAGAATGCCGGTGCCTACGCCTACGGTGCGACGATGGCCAATGTGGCTACTGCCTACGGCACTGGCTTCTATCCCAACAACTTTGCCAACAATAAACTGAAATGGGAGCAGACCAAGTCGTGGAACGCAGGTCTGGACCTGAGTTTCCTGAACAACCGCATAGAGTTTATCTTCGATGCCTATCTGAAGAATACCGACAACCTGCTGATGCCGGCTGCCTTGCCCACGTATGTGAGCGGTGTCATCGGTGCACCCTGGGTTAACTCGGGTGCCATGCGCAACAAGGGTTTTGAATTTACGCTGAACACGGTGAACTTCTCGAAGAAGAACTTCGAGTGGACCACGGGCCTCACCTTCTCGCTGAACCGCAACGAAGTGACACGCCTCTACACGGAAAGTGCGGGTATTCAGGGTAACATCAATGGCCTGACCTATACCTATACCACCGTCGGACAACCCGTAGCACAGTTCTATGGCTACGAGGTGATAGGTATGTTCGAGAAAGAGAATGACTTCTACCAGAAAGACATCAACGGCGACTACCTGCTCGACGCGAAGGGCAACAAGATGATTGTGGCACTGCCCGAGGATAAGGAAATAGATGAAGGCACGGGCATCTGGTATGGCGACTACATCTATAAGGACCAGAACGACGACGGTGTCATTGACGAGCAGGACCGTACCTTCCTCGGCAACCCGGAGCCAAAGTTCACCTTCGGCCTGAACAACAATTGGCGTTGGAAAGGTTTCGACGTGAACCTGTTTATCACCGGTTCTGTGGGCAACAAGGTATTCAACTATCTGGCTCAGCAACAGTCAGACCCCACAAACCGCTGGGTGACACTGAAATCGGTATGCGACTTTGCCAAGTACGACCTGATAGACGCTGAGGGTGAGCGCACGCTGGCTAACATGCAGATGACGAACCCTGGAGCCAGCACCTACCGCATTGACCAGGCCAAGGCCAACGACAACTCGCGTCTGAGCAATATCTTCATTGAGGACGGCACCTACGTCCGCATCAAGAACCTGGCCATCGGCTACACCGTACCGAAGAAACTGCTGCAGAAGATACATATTGAGAACCTTCGCATCTACTTCAACGTGCAGAACCTTTGGACGATTACCGGCTACAACGGCTACGACCCCGAAGTCGGTGCCTACAACCAGAATGTGATGTTGCGTGGTGTGGACTATGCCCGCTATCCCTCGCAGCGCATCTATACATTTGGACTGAACCTGAAATTATAACCCCTAAACCAGATAAACAAATGAAACATTATCTATATATCACGATAGCCGCAGCACTGCTGCTGACGACGGCCGTCTCGTGCAGCGACGACTTCCTGGACAAGACACCCGACGGAGAGTATATCGAGGATAACTTTTATGATTCTGACGATGCCCTCTATGCCTCTACGGCACCGCTCTACAACCGTGCCTGGTTCGACTACAACACACGCGGTATGTTGTTGCTCGGCAGTCTGCGTGCCAATGATGCCTACTCACCCTACAACTGGCCCGAGTATGGCATGTTCACCGTCACGGCCTTGAACGAATACCTGAGTGACATCTGGGCAGGCTTCTTCTCAGTGGTCACGATGGCCAATGCTACGATTGAGAATATTGAAACCAAATCAACGGATAACGTGACGGAGGGAGCCAAGCGGACGGCCATCGGCGAGGCGCGCCTGATGCGTGGCGTGGCCCTGTTCTATGCCATGCACGTCTGGGGGCCGTTAGTGCTGTTCGAGAGCAATCAGGAGGTGGTGGATAATCCCGTCCGCCCGCGAAACTATGAAGAAGACGTGTTCAAGTTCGTCATCAACGACCTGACTTACGCTGCCGAGAACCTGCCTGAGAGTCCCTACGCTTCCGGTCGTGCTACCTGCTGGAGTGCCAAGGCCATGCTGGCCAAGGTCTATCTGGCCCGTTCGGGCTGGGACAAGTCGCAGCGCGACGAGGCAGACCTGGCACAGGCCAAGAGATACGCTCTCGACGTAATCGAGAACAGCGGCAGCAAACTGCTCGACGACTATCACAACCTGTTCAAATACCGTTACAACAACAACGAGGAGTCGCTGCTGGCTTGCCAGTGGTACAAATCGACCACCCTGCAGTGGTACGTCTGCAATGCCACCATCTCGGACCTTTGTGCCGACAGCAAGATGCTGGGTGGCGTGATGTGCTGGAGTGCCCTGAATGCTTCGCCCGACATGCTGATGCAGTATCGCTACAAGGGCAGCAACGGTGCCTATAAGTGGGAGACAATACGCCGTGACGCTTCATTCTGCACACCAGGCGTACACTACGACTACATCTGCATGGCAGATGGCGGCTACACCTACGAAGGCACTGCCTCCCCCATCAAGAAAGGTGTGGTTGGCGGTCCCGATGACGATAACGACGGCTATGTGGCTATGATGTGCTCGCCTCTGAACACTTATATCATCCGTCTTGCCGATGTATATCTGATCTATGCCGAGGCTTGCTTGGGCAATAACCCATCTCTGACGGGCGAGGGCCTGCAGTATTTCAATGCCGTGCGCCGCCGTGCTGGTATTGACGAGGCGACGTCTATCACCTTCGAGGACATCATCCGTGAGCGCCGCGTGGAGTTCGGCATGGAGTTTATGAACTGGTATAGCATGCTGGAGTGGTATAAGTGGAAGCCTAACTTCATGCTCAACTACCTGAACAACCAGTATCGCGGTTGCACCTACAACGAGGTGCGGGTGGGAGCAGACAACGAACTCTCGTTCTACCACAATCCCGACAACGACTGGGAGGAAGTCGTCTCGACAGAGTTTGGAGATTTGGTGGCACCCGACGTGACACCAGTCATTACCAACGACAACATCTTCTTGCCTTATCCTGAGGCCGACGTCATTCAGAACCCGTATCTGAAGCGCGAACCGGAGCATTACAATTTTAACGAATAAAAACGTATCAGCATTATGAACATTTCGAAATATATCCTGACGTGCATAGTGTCGCTGCTGGCCATCGGTAGCAGCCTGACGCTGACATCGTGTAGTGACGACGACGGTGGCGGACAGCCCGTCATTGAGCGAGTCCGACTGACCGACCCCGAGAAGGCTGACTCTGCCTTTACCGTAGCAGGCTTGGGACAGATGATCCTCATCGAGGGTCACAACCTGGGGCATGCGATGAACATCTACATCAACAACCAGGACTGTTACTTCAACGCCAACTACAACACGGACACGCATATCATCATGACCATTCCGTCAGACCTCATCGTCTATGGAGCAGATAACTCACTGCCGATGGAAATCCGTGTAGAGACCACACATGGAACGGCCGTTTACGGATTCCATGTCATTGCGGGTGCTCCGTCCATTGAGTACTACAAGGCCGACATGCCGCTGAATAGCGAAGGCATTCCTGAGATGCAGCCCGGACAGGTGGTGGAACTGCACGGGCAGCTCCTCCATGAGATTGAATCTGTCTATGTGGCTGACCTGGACACCATGAAACTGGCCGACTGTCCCAAGTGGGAGGTCAACGACAGTTGCACCGTGGCATACGTGACGATGCCCGCAACGATTCCTGCACAAGGCATCATCGTCATGGAGTGCTTCGCCGGTAAGGCTTACTGCGGTTTCTCGAAATCACCTATGGCTCCGGAACTTACGGGCGTGTTCCCCGACATGCCGATACCCGGACAAACCGTCACCTTGACGGGTAAATATCTGACCGACCTGACGGCTATCAACATCGGCGGCGAGATAGACATCGACCTCGACAACGTAACTATTAGCGAAGCTCAGGACAAGGTGACATTCAAGATGCCCAGTCAGATTCCGTCAGCTGCTGCCACGGGCACCATCAAACTGAAGACCCTCGGCGGCGTGGCCGAACTGCCATTCTACCGCTATGACTGGATATTGGAGGACTTCGATGGCAACGGCACTAGCCAGAACTGGAACTGGGGTACCGATGTGCGCGGTGCTTGGTGGGATGCTGCTTCGTTCACCGTAGAACCTGCATCTGGCGGGTGGATTGGCTTCGAAGCCTACGCAGGCTGGTGGGATCACAACGTGCAGTTCAATGGCAAGAAGGCTCCTGCGGGCATTGATGCCAGCACACCGTTGACCGACCTCGAACTGCGCTATGAGGTCTATCTGCCTCAGATGCCGGCTGCTACCTGCTACACCCAGATAACCTTCATGGGCGGCACCGTTGACCGAACCGACATTGCCGACCAATACACGGGAAAGACCCTTGTCGGCGAATGGATGAGCGTGGCCATACCGCTGACGAAGTTCGGCGA
>OCTW011599581.1_pt1 | contig 25208 bp, 27 predicted proteins | sample 1539671 | NCBI WGS metagenome assembly OCTW01 (sample SAMN02144230, study PRJEB22623) | gut metagenome | biome: sheep rumen | host: Ovis aries | place: New Zealand | reverse complement strand
GGATAATGGCCAGTACAATGTCTGTGGACGAATACTTCGATGAACTGATAGACAAGGTGCGCGAGGATTTTACAGTCCACAGCAGTTTGTAGATCAAAATCAGATGCACAATGAACTAATGACTGAGAATTTGCGAATACTTCGACATTCAAAGAATTTGGCTGAACCATACACTGATGAGGAGTATAATAAATTGTATCCTAAGGAAGAATGATAAAAACAGCATCTTGTTCCCCGAGATTAGTTATAGAAACATAGTGCCTGTCCCCGTGACAAAAATGACTGAGGTGTGATTTCCCATGAGTGAGATTTCCGACGCTATTCAAGCAAAATGCCTGGCCTTTGGTGACCGCATTATCAAACTCAACGACTACTTGCTTAAGGAGGCTGCAAATGCGAAACCTGCCTATAAGGTGGTAAAAGGAAAGAGAGTGTATGAAAAATCGGTGCCAGTCTATCTACAATCAGTGTCAAATCTCTGCAACCAGTTGTTAAGAGCTGGCACGAGTATTGGGGCAAATAATGCCGAGGCGACAGGTGCAATTAGTAAAGCAGACTTCAAATCAAAGTCATATATAGCCTTAAAAGAAGCCAGAGAATCATTATATTGGATTGACCTACTTCATCGGAATGGCTACCTGACTGATGAGCAATATCGGTCAATCTACGCAGATGCAGAAGAATTAGTGAAAGTATTGACGCACAGATGTAAGAAACTTGATAATGTAGGCGGTAGTGAGAAATGAAGTCATCATCCATTATACTTCAGCCATCATACATCTCTTATTACGTCATCCATCATCCATAAAACATCAAACATCTTCTGATTGCACAGGTGGTCGCATAGGTGATGCAGTTCGATACTGCCAGTCAGAACAAAATAATAAAATCAACTTATAATGAAGATAGCAGTAGCAGGAACCGGCTATGTCGGTATGAGTATCGCCACTCTGTTGGCACAACATAACCACGTAACAGCAGTGGATGTGATTCCTGAGAAAGTAGAGAAGATCAATAACAAGATCTCTCCCATCCAGGATGATTACATCGAAAAATATCTGGCCGAGAAAGACCTTGATTTGACGGCCACCCTTGATGGCGCATCAGCCTATAAGGATGCAGACTATGTAGTCATTGCAGCCCCCACCAACTATGACCCACAGAAGAACTTCTTCGATACCCATCATATCGAGGATGTTATCGACCTCGTGCTCAGCGTCAATCCCGATGCCGTGATGGTCATCAAGAGCACCATCCCTGTGGGCTATTGCCGCTCGCTCTATGTCAAGTACGCTTTGAAGTTCTTGACCGACCCTGAACTGAAGGGCCGCAAGTTCAACCTGCTTTTCTCGCCCGAGTTCCTGCGCGAGAGCAAGGCCCTTTACGATAACCTCTATCCCAGTCGTATCATCGTAGGCTATCCAAAGATACTGCCTGCTGACCGCAACAAGAAGTGGGATGAGGAGAATGCTGCCATCACAGCAATTGGGAATCCTGAAGCAGAAGAAAAGGCCAAAACTTTTGCAGCTTTGCTGCAGGAGGGGGCCATCAAGGAGAATATCGACACCCTGTTCATGGGCATGACCGAAGCCGAGGCCGTCAAGCTCTTCGCCAACACCTATCTCGCCCTTCGCGTCAGCTACTTCAACGAGCTCGACACCTATGCAGAGGTCAAGGGTCTCGATTCTCAGGCCATCATCTCTGGTGTAGGCCTCGACCCCCGCATCGGCACCCATTACAATAACCCATCGTTTGGCTATGGCGGCTACTGCCTGCCTAAGGACACTAAGCAGTTGTTGGCAAACTATGCTGACGTGCCACAGAACATGATGACAGCCATTGTCGAGAGCAACCGCACACGTAAGGACTTTATTGCCGATGAGGTACTTCGTAAGGCCGGCTATTACGAGGCCAGCAGCCAGTGGGATGCCCATCGCGAGCAGCGTTGCGTCATTGGTGTCTACCGCCTCACCATGAAGTCCAACAGCGATAACTTCCGCCAGAGCGCCATCCAGGGCATTATGAAGCGTATCAAGGCCAAAGGTGCAGAGGTTATTATCTATGAGCCAACTATTCCAGATGGAGAGTCATTCTTCGGTTCGCAGGTCGTTAACGACCTCGATAAGTTCAAGGCCCAAAGCAAGGCCATCATCGCCAACCGCTATGATGCTTGCTTGGATGACGTGATAGACAAAGTCTATACACGAGACATCTTTAAGAGAGACTAGTGACAAGCATGAAGTCCCCAACCCCTCACCCCTGATGATAGAGCCTTTTAGGCACAATCTTCAGCCAAAGAGCGGTGTTCATCCGAAATACATCCGATGAGATTTCCTATATGTCAGGAGCACGACCCTTTAACATTTAACAATGACAGGAGCATGGCTCTAGTTATATAATTATGATAGGCATTTACATACTTTCATTTGTAGCACTTGTCTGTGCGATAATAGCCCTGGCCAATAGGGACAGCAAACCCAACGCTATTTCAGTAGCGTTGAGTAGCGTTGCCCTTGTAGCCGCCTTTGCGGCTTTGGCAATTGCTGCGCCAAGAAACTTGGCTCCAAGCAATTTGACCGTTGATTACTTGGGCATTATTGTTGCCATCCTTGGTGCCTTTGCCACGTTGTTGCTAGCTATGCAGCTCTACAACGTGTTCAGCGTGAAAGAAGATGCTCAGAAGGCACTTGAGGCCAAAAATTCAATAACGGAATCGGCAGAGAAGGTAAAAAAGATAGAAGAACAATATAATGCTTTGCAAGAAATGGTTAATACTATGCAAATAAAGTACACAAGCTTGCAAGAGAAAAATAATAGCATTGAACAGCAGTATAAAACTTTACAGGATAAAATAGATGATTTAGGTCTGCATATTACGGAAAATCCAGAATGGATTTATGTAATGACAGATGCTAAAGATCATATTCTCTTTGGTATAAAACGCGATGGTTCTGTTGAGTGGAGCGTAGGCATCCCTACGCCAATAGAAAATGAACTTAAGAAATTGCGAGACAAAATAAGTAATAACAATGACCACTGACGAACTGATACTGAAAACTATAGAGAAGTGCTTGGAGCAAGCATCTGACCCAGAGCAGAAGCGCCTCTTCCATTGGATGAAGGCAGCTATACAGTATCCTAGTATTGAGGCGTTCTTCAACGAAATGCAAGCAGCAGGGCAGGGTTGTGGCAAGGTGTCATTATCAGCACTCGATAAAGTTACAGAGGCGGTTTACTCCTGTAAGGAATATCTAGCCGATACAATGGCTCTTTCAGAAGACGAGAAACAAGAGAAACTTCATTTGGAGAAGATACGCTTGAATGTGGTACGAACACAAATAAAAGACACATTGTCCTTTTTAGGATGGTTAGAATGATGACAGGAGCATTGCTCCAGTCATAAACAGCAAATTAACAAGTTAACAATTAACATGATGCTACAGGCACAGTCGCTGGCAGGCCAGCAACAGAGCCTTTCGTTATGATCATAGGTGTTGATCACTTTTTTCAAAGAGATAAGATATCTTAAATGACAGGAGCACGGCATCAGCCATCAGTTGCGATAGCCGCAAAAAGATTATACTATAATTTTATAAGAAATAAAAACGAGATAAATATATGGCAAAATTTAAGGAGAACGGGAAGCTGAAGCTTCTCATTATCGTGGGTACACGCCCTGAGATTATCAGATTGGCAGCTGTGATAAATAAGTGTCGTCAGTACTTCGATACATTGCTGGCACATACCGGTCAGAACTACGACTATAACTTGAATGGTGTGTTCTTCAAGGATTTGAAGCTGGCTGATCCCGATGTGTATATGGAAGCTGTAGGTAACGACCTTGGCGAGACCATGGGTAACATCATTGCCAAGAGCTACCAGTTGATGGTGGAGGTGAAGCCTGATGCTGTACTCGTATTAGGCGATACCAACAGCTGCTTGTCAGTTATTGGCGCTAAGCGCTTGCATATCCCCATCTTCCACATGGAGGCTGGTAACCGTTGTAAGGACGAGTGCCTGCCAGAGGAGACTAACCGCCGCATCGTTGACATCATTTCTGATGTGAACATGGCTTACTCTGAGCACGCCCGTCGCTACTTGGCAGACACCGGTCTGCCCAAGGAGCGAACCTACGTTACTGGCAGCCCCATGGCAGAAGTACTGCACAACAATCTCGCTGAGATTGAAGCCAGCGATATTCACCAGCGTCTTGGTCTCGAAAAAGGCAAGTACATTCTGTTGAGCGCACATCGTGAGGAGAATATTGATACGGAGAAGAACTTCCTTTCGCTTTTCAATGCTATTAACAAGATGGCAGAGAAGTACGATATGCCCATATTATACTCCTGTCACCCCAGGAGTAGGAAAAGAATTCAAGATTCAGGATTCAAACTTGACCCCCTCGTCATTCAGCACGAGCCTCTGGGATTCCATGACTACAACTGTTTGCAAATGAATGCATTTGCAGTGGTGAGCGATAGCGGTACACTGCCTGAAGAAAGCAGCTTCTTTACAAGCGTTGGTCATCCCTTCCCAGCTGTTTGCATCAGAACCTCAACAGAACGTCCTGAGGCATTGGATAAGGGTTGCTTCGTACTGAGTGGTATTGATACCGTTGGCCTGTTGCAAAGCGTTGATGTGGCTGTAAGCCTTATCAAGGATGGCAACCAGGGTATTCCTGTTCCTGATTACGTGGATGAGAACGTATCAACGAAAGTGGTGCGAATCATCCAGAGCTATGTAGGTGTAGTTAACAAGATGGTTTGGCGCAAAGAGCTGTAGTTTAACATTTAACTTTTAACGTTTAAGAGAACACAGTTCGCACGTTTAAAAACGAATATGAAAATATTGGTAACAGGAGCAAAGGGGTTCGTAGGTAAGAACCTTTGTGCTCAACTCAATACAATTAAAGACGGCAAAGATAGAAGGTTCCCAGAACTTTCTATCGAGGCTGTTTATGAATACGATATTGATAATACTACAGTAGAACTTGACAAGTGGTGTAGTGATTGTGATTTCGTATTCAATTTAGCTGGAGTCAATCGCCCGAAAGAACAGTCAGAATTTATGGCTGGTAATTTCGGATTTGCTTCTACACTACTGGATACACTCAAAAAGCATGGGAATAAATGTCCTGTAATGCTTTCAAGTTCTATTCAAGCAACATTGGCTGGCCGTTTTGGCACTTCTGAATACGGTAAGAGCAAGAAGGCTGGTGAAGAGTTGTTCTTCGACTATAGCAAAGAAACAGGAGCTAAGGTTTTGGTGTACCGTTTCCCCAACTTGTTTGGTAAATGGTGTCGCCCTAACTATAATAGTGCTGTAGCAACCTTCTGCAATGCTTTCGCTAATGATTTACCATATACAGTAAACGATCCTTCCGTAGAACTTGAATTGCTCTATATCGACGATTTAGTAGATGAGATGCTGAATGGACTACAAGGCAAGGAGCACCATTGCGAGTTTGATGGAGTAGAGACCGTGATGAAAGAGGATGGTTGCTATTGTGCAGCACCTATCACTCATAAAGTGACGTTAGGCGAGATTGTAGAGCTTCTGAAGAGCTTTGCAGAGCAGCCTAAGACTTTGATGATTCCTGAGATTCCAGCAAACAGCTTTCCTAAGAAACTGTATTCTACTTATCTCAGCTACCTGCCCAAGGAGAAGGTCGCTTTCCCCTTGAAGATGAATGTAGATGATAGAGGTTCGTTTACTGAACTGGTTCACACTTTGAATGCCGGTCAGGTATCAATCAATATCAGTAAGCCTGGAATTACTAAAGGACAGCACTGGCACAATACCAAGTTCGAACAGTTTATTGTCGTAAAAGGCCATGGACTGATTCAACAGCGAAACCTCAATGATCCTGATGGCAAGGTACTGGAATGGGAGGTTGATGGCAACCATATTCAAGCCGTTCACATGCTCCCAGGTTATACGCACAATATCATCAATCTGAGCGACACCGAAGATTTGGTAACCGTTATGTATTGCAACGAGATTTTTAATTCTAATAAGCCAGATACTTTTTTTGATCCCGTAAAATAAAAAAGAATAATATATTAAACAGATATAATTATGAGTGTATTTGAAGGAAAAACGCTGCTCATTACCGGTGGTACTGGCAGCTTTGGAAATGCAGTGTTGAACCGTTTTCTCCGTACAGACATCGGGGAGATTCGTATTTTCTCGCGTGACGAGAAGAAGCAGGACGATATGCGTCATGATTTCCAGGCGCGTATGCCGGAGGTAGCTAATAAGATTAAGTTCTATATCGGTGACGTTCGCAACAAGAGCACACTGAAGTACGCCATGAAGGGCGTGGACTATGTGTTCCATGCTGCTGCTTTGAAGCAGGTACCTTCTTGCGAATTCTTCCCGATGGAAGCAGTTAAGACGAACGTGATTGGAACTGACAACACCCTAGATGCTGCTATTGATGCTGGCGTGAAGTGCGTGATTTGCCTGTCAACCGATAAGGCAGCTTATCCTATCAATGCCATGGGTATCACCAAGGCCATTGAGGAGAAAATAGCTGTGGCTAAGAGCCGCCTGAGTGGTAACACCAAGATCTGCTGTACACGTTATGGTAATGTGATGTGCAGCCGTGGTTCGGTTATTCCTTTGTGGATTGACCAGATTCGTAAGGGTAATCCTATCACCTTGACAGAGCCAAAGATGACACGATTCATCATGAGCCTTGAAGAGGCTGTAGATTTGGTACTCTTCGCCTTCGAGAATGGCAAGAATGGTGACATCCTCGTACAGAAGGCACCTGCTTGCACCATTCAGACACAAGCCGAGGCTGTATGTGAGCTGTTTGGTGGCAAGAAAGAGGAAATCAAGGTGATTGGTATCCGTCATGGTGAAAAGATGTACGAGACATTGCTCACCAAGGAGGAGGCAGCCAAGGCTATAGACATGGGCAACTTCTATGCAGTGCCCGCTGATAATCGTGACTTGAACTATGATAAGTACTTCAAGGAGGGTGATGTGAAGCGCGCGTTGATTGATGAGTTTAACTCGAACAACACGAGAATTCTGAATCTGGAAGAAACGAAAGAGAAGATAGCTTCTTTGGAGTATATTCAGAATGAGTTGAACGGTATTCCTAACATTGTGAAATAATTATGAGTGTAAACGCAATAATCCAAGCCCGTTGTGGCTCTACACGTTTCCCCAATAAGGTTTTCGCCCTTATTGATGGTAAACCTCTGATTTGGCATGTTGTGAACCGCCTTAAATATGCCACAAGGATTGACGACATCATTGTAGCAACCACCGTCAGTGAAAAAGATAACAAGATTGAAGAGTGGTGTAAGGAGAACAATGTTCACTGTTTCCGTGGTAGCGAAGAGAATGTACTGAATCGCTACTACAGTGCATCTGAGGCTTTCCCTTCAGATTATGTGGTACGTATCACTGCTGATGACCCCTTTAAGGAGCCTAAGGTAATAGATGCAGTTATTACAAAACTGATTGAAGAGGGCTATGATCACGTGACAAACAATCTTCCTCCTTCATTCCCTGAGGGTTTGGATTGCGAAGCATTCAAGAAGTCAGCTCTTGATCGTTCAGAGAAAGAGGCAGAAACTGCTTTTGAGCGTGAGCATGTGACCCAGTACATCTATCATCATCCTGAAATCTTTAAGATTGGCAATGTAAGCAATGGTGAGAACCTTTCTTATCTGCGCTGGACGGTTGACAAGGACGTGGACTTTGAGATGGTAAAGGCTGTTTATGCTCATCGTAATTCTGCCAACAAGGGTATCTTGCTGATGGACGAAATCCTTGATATTTTAAAAGCTAACCCGGAGATTGAGAAAATCAATTCTGAGGTTGAACGTAGTGCAATGTATAAATAAAAAAATAAATTAGTTTATGGAACGTATTTCCGATTTAGAAAGAAAGTATGTGAATGAGGCTCTTGATAATGCCTTTTCCACATCAAAGAATTCCATTTTTAATTCTCGTCTTGAAAAGGAGTTCGCCGAGAAGTTTGGTATGAAATATGCTATTGGTAGTAGCAACGGTACAGCAACCCTCCATCAGGCAGTTGCAGCTCTTGGCATCAAACCAGGCGATGAGGTTATTGCCCCTGCTTTGACTATGGCCAGTTCTTCTTTTGGTATCATTATGGCTGGTGTTAATCCTGTCTTTGCTGACAGTGACCGTGAAACCTTCCAGATCTCTGCTGAGAGCATTGAGAAGTGTATCACACCTAAAACTAAGGCCATTATGTCAGTTGCCCTTTATGGCTTCTGTCCTGATTACGATAAGATTTTAGAGATTTGTAAGAAACACAATCTCTATCTGATTGAGGACAATGCTGAGGCCTTTGGCGCTAAGTATAAAGGCAAATTGGTAGGTACATTTGGTGATTTCTCCAGCTTTAGTTTCCAGGCTTCCAAGCATCTGACAACAGGTGAGGGCGGTATGCTGCTGACCAACAATCTGGAGTTTGCTGATGAGGCTCGTCGCTTTGGTTGTCTTGGCTATGGTAGCGTAGGTGCCACTAAGCAGAAGATTTCTCGCAATGATATTCAGGATCCTGCTTACTTCCGTCATGTGAGTGTTGGTTTCAACTATCGTATGTCTGAGTTGCAGGCAGCTTGTGCTCTTGGTCAGCTTCAGCGTTCTGATGAACTGGTTGCAAACCACAAAAATTGTGCAAAATTATTTGAGGAGGCACTTCAGGGTCAGAACCTGTTGATTCCCGAAAAGGGTCCTGAAGGATGCGAGCCTTCATACTGGACTTATTGCTGTGTTCTTAATACCGATAATCCCCAGAAGGATTGGTATGAGTTCCGTGACTTGTTCCAGAAGAATGGTGGTGATCCTTACTATGCAGCATGGAAGCTCTCTTATCAAGAGCCAGCTTTCCAGAATATTGTTCACAATCAGCCTGGTATCTGGCAGTCATACGAACCTGGCCTTTGCCCGAATTCAGAGTACCTCCAGTTGCGCATGATTCAGTTGAAGACCAACTATTGGAATATTGATGAATGCAAGGTTCAGGCAGAGATTCTTCGTAAAACAGTAGATGAATTCCAGAAATAATAACCCTAAAACGTAATCATTATGTTAGAATTCAATCAGAATATCAAGATCGGCGACCGCATGATAGGTCCCGACTATCCCACCTATATCATTGCTGAGATTGGTGGCAACTTCGATGGCAGCTTGGAGAAAGCCAAGCGACTCATTGATGCAGCGAAAGAAGCTGGTGCAGACTGTGCCAAGTTCCAAACCTTTAAGGCTGAGAGTATTGTCTCGGAGGGAGGTTTCTCTAAGATGCAGCTTCATGGTGTTCACGGCTCTTGGGGTCGCACTGTAAGCGAGGTATTCAAGGATGTAGAGCTTCCTTTGGAGTGGCATCAGGAACTGGCTGATTATTGTAAGAAGGTGGGCATTGACTTCTCTACCTCTCCCTACAACAAGGAGGCTGTTGACCTTTGCGCCAAGATGAAGCTTCCTTTCATCAAGATTGGTTCTGGTGAAATTACTTGGCTGGAAATGCTGGACTACATTGCCCGTCAGGGGATGCCCATCATGCTGGCTACTGGTGACGCTACTATGGCTGAAATTGATGAGGCTGTACGCACCATTGAGAAGACTGGCAACAAGGACTTTGTGTTGATGCAGTGCATCACCAACTATCCTTCAAAGCTGGAGAGTGCTAACGTGAACGTACTGAAGACCTATCAGAGTGCCTTTGGCTGTTTGACTGGTTACAGCGATCACGCTCCTGGTCCTGTTGTATCTATTGCTTCTGTGGTTCTTGGAGGCCGTGTCATCGAGAAGCACTTCACACTTAATAAGAAGGATAAGGGTCCAGATCATCCACATTCAATGGAACCTGCAGAATTCAAGTTCATGGTTGATAGCATCCGTGAGGTTGAAAAGGCTATGGGTAGCACCCGTAAGGAAGTGCAGAAAGAGGAAGGTGAGACCGTATTCGTACAGCGTCGTTGCCTCTATGCCAAGAAGGATTTGAAGAAGGGACAGGTGATTACCGAAGATGATTTGGATGTATTGCGTCCCGCTCTGGGTATCCTGCCTAAGTATAAGAACGTTGTCATTGGTAAGACTGTCAACAAGGACATTCCTGCCCGTGATCCTATTTTCTGGGAAGATTTGTAATGTTAAGTGGCCTGAAAAAGATAATCCCTACTCGTATAAAGAAATGCATATTAAGAATATGCCGAGAAGAGGGGGGGGTAAAAATTGATGATGGCGGTAAGAATAATCGTTTGATAGTAGGTAAGAATTGCAACCTAAGAGGCGCAAGAGTCATTTTCAGAGGCAATAACAATACCATTAAGGTAGGTGATAATTGTCGTTTGGCAAAGTCAGTCCTCTATCTAATCGATGATGGTAACACTTTATTGATTGGTGACAATAATGACTGGGGCGAAAATGTTAATGTCATTCCTGAAGAAGGAACAACAATAACAATTGGAGCTGGCTGTCAGGTCGCTGTTAATGTTGTTATCAGATCAAGTGATGGTCATTCGATTATTTCAAACGAAACCAACAAACGAATTAATCCTGCATTAGATATAACCATAGGCGAAAGATGCTGGTTAGGTGAAAATGTAAAGGTTTTAAAAGGAGCTAATATTAGTTCTGATTCAATAATTGGAGCTTGTACTATTGTCACCAAGGGCAACTATGACTCTAATTCTGTTTATGCAGGTAATCCTATCAGACAGGTCAAAAAGAATATTCATTGGATAGCCCAAAGAATATGAACTGAAAGAATAATTATGATTACAGACAGAGAAAAAATTTTAGCAATCGTTGACAATGATTGCCTGATGCACTCTGATGCCGCCATCTTGTTAGAGGGCGACGGTTTCTTCCGTTTTCAGAAGGCCGTCGACCTCTACAAGAGAGGCATGGTTGATAGAATAGTGTTCAGTGGCAATATTATTGACAAGGATTATGGTAGCTTTCCTTATGAAGAGGTGGCTCCATTTATTCTGAATCAAGGTATACCGGAGAAAGATCTAATTCACGAGGATAAGTCACTCCATACTCGCCAGCAAGCCATTGAGGTAGTAAAGATGGCTATGGAGAAAGGGTGGAAGAAATTAGCGCTTGTGGCTTCGCATGAGCATCAGTATCGTGCTTACCTGACATTTCTACGAGAGGTGCTTGATACAAAGAGTGGCATCATTCTTTATAATGCACCTGTACGTAACCTTAACTGGTTCGTGGATAGTGGTTGGGGTATGCGTTTCGACCGTTTAACAGCCGAATTTGATAGAATAGAAAAATACTCCTCAATGGGTCATCTCGCGACAGCTGATGAAGTAATAGAATATCAAAAATGGAAAGAATCCCTTCTTGAAAAATGATTTACGACAACATTCATAATATTCATCTTTACAAGGGCATTTCTCCAGCGTTGGATTTGGGCCTTGATTTTATTTCTAAAGCAAATGAATCTTTACCCAATGGTGTTTCAGAAATTGGTAAGGGAGTTAAGGCCATTGTCTCTGAGTATAAGACAAAGCTTCAGAATGAGAACGGCTATGAAGCTCACCACCGTTATATTGATATTCAATTCCCATTAGTTGGTATTGAAAAGGTGAAATGCAGACCATTAGAGTTCCTGACAGTGACGAAGGAATATGATAGTAACAATGATTACCTACTTTATTCTGGTGTCCAATCTGGCTCAGACCTTATAATAGGTAATGGTTATTTCTTGGTTCTTTTTCCAGAGGATGGTCACATGCCTCAGTTATGTGTAGAGGAACCAATGGTGATTAAGAAGTTAACAATGAAAGTGCCAGTAGAATGAAACAAGAAGAAATAAAAGAGTTGGAATCCTTGTTCGGTAATAATTTTATCGGGCCAGAACAGGTGAATAATCTCCTTAAGGCAATGGGATTGCCACTGTTGAAGGAGGAATATGTCCCAGATTTGAACTATGCTATGGATTTATTACAATCCAAAGCGGGTGATTATTTGCTTGTTATGGGATATGCAGGTGAGAATGATTGCCCTCTTAATATAATAAGATTCAGAGATACATTCGGTGTTGATCCAGAAAAGCAAGAACCGTGCCTATATAATCAGGATTGGTATTTAGCTGAAGACTTTGTGAATACAACACTCGAAAAAAGATGGTATTTAATTAAAAAGGAAGTATTAGAAGATAGTCGTGCCGTAATGCCGGCAGACTTAATGGGGAAGAGTATTTCTTTTCCTTCTGCAATTCTATGCACGTACTCTTTCTTTGCCTATTATTATGCCCGTAATGAATACCTTTGGTGGCACGACTTTGTTTGGTGTTGCGATACCGATCACAATGGAGATCGCATTTATGTGGGCAAGTATCATGACGTTGATGGAGTAAACAAAAACGGCTTTAGCATACATCGTCATTTAGCATTGAGACCATGCTATGGTAGCGTCAATTATATTGGATAATCTATATTATTGAAATATATGACAGCGGAGTTTATAAAGGATATCAATTATATTTATTATTCTTCTTACAGAGATTTTGTTAAATCGCCTCATAGCCTTATTGTATGCTATTTGTTTTTCTTTTACAGGATGCTAAAAAGCCTGATAAAATGGCAATTTTCTTATAAGGAGCTAAGAGAAATACTATTTGTGATACCTTCTATAAATAACAAGAAATCTGTTAGGACAATTGCAGATAATATTTCTTCCCAATACTGTTCTGAATGGGGCAATTTTGCTGTAGACATACCGCAGTCGGAAATTTTTCTTAGATCAGTAAGTCATCTTAGATTATTTCATAAGCTTTATAGAAAATCGTCAGATGAAGATAAGCGATTGATACGACAATTCTTCATGCAATTCATGACGACAAGCGGAATGTATTATACTCTTAAAAGAATTTTAAATGCTAATCCGCAATTGAAAATGATTGTTTTAGCCAATGATCATGTGGTGATATCCAGATGTCTGATAGCATTGGCAACTGAAATGAATATAAAAACATTATATGTTCAACATGCATCCGTCACAGAAAGATTTCCTCCTTTACACTTTTCTTATTCTTTTCTTGACGGTATGGAGTCATATGAAAAGTATAAGACCATTGGTGATATAAGGGGAAAGGTTTTCTTATCTGGAAGCCCACGTTTTGATGAACTATATAAATATAAGAATGCTACAAAAGTTTTTGATGTAGGAATCGCATTGAATGAATTTGATTCGTGTGATATGGTTATGGAATTATGTAAGTATTTACAATTAAACATTTCAAAACGAATTGCAGTTAGACCACATCCACGAATGGGGAAGCTCTTTAATTCTCAATTATTTAAGGATGCAGGAATAGAGATATCTGATTCAACTAAAGAGTCTTCATTTTCGTTTTTGTCTAAGGTCAAATTTCTTATTGCAAATGAATCAAGTATTCATTTAGACTCAGCCTTAATCGGTGTTCCATCTTTATTATATAACTTCTCTAAAGAGGAGGTGAAAGATTGGTACTCATATATCAAGAATGGTCTTATAACAGTTTGTAGTACATACGACGAGGTATCAAATGCCATACGTAATCAACATGACTGTTTACAGGATAAGGTTCGTTATTATAATGCAGCATACAATACACCATACGAAGGTCAAGTTGGTAAACTTGTCGCAGATTTTATAAAAAACGACGTACTTGCTGATAATAGACAAGATTATATTAAAACAATAATGAAAGAAACAGACGGGAAATACATATTTATCAATTAATTGTATTCCATTCTATTTCTTGATTTAAGCTTTTAATAATGCTAAAAGAACTAATAAAAGGTAGTGCAATTTATGGCATAGCCCCTTATGTGCCCAAAATACTGACAGTCGTTTTGTTGCCAGTACTAACGAAGTATCTGACAAGTGTAGATTACGGTATTATAGGCACAATTACGTCAATCGTATTTGCCGTACAAGCATTCCAGGACTTGGGACTACGCGTACTATTACCTAACTATTTTTATAAATGCCGTTGTCAGTATAAAGTTATATGGCGTGAAATATACGGTTTCCTTTCTATTTGGATGATTTTTTTCGCAATCATTCAGGGCACGCTCTTATATTTCTTTATACCAGAGGAGGCAGAAAACAACAAATGGATAATAATCCTGCTAAGTAATTTCTCGACAGTTTTTTTTGGCCCTACTTCAATAATTGGTCATACTTATTATCAGTTGAACATCCAGCCAATACCTGTGGCAATACGAACAATTATATCTGGAGTAACAACAATCCTTGCTAATTTTGTATGTGTGGTAGTTTTTAAATGGGGCTATATGGGAGCATACGTAGGCTCTTTTGCGGGTACATTCTTAGTTAATCTTTCCTATTGGCCTGTCGTAAATAGAAAGTTAGGTCTTTCGCCTATATATAATTTTAAACTAAGAACTATTAAGAATCTTCTAAAGATCGGCATCCCAACAATACCTCATCATTATACTTCATATTTGTTGAATACTTCGAATATCTTGGCCATGAACGTCTATAAGAAGCCGCAGGCTGAAATTGGACAATTGACAATGGCGCGTAATTTTTCTCAGCTTTTTGATTCGGCATTGGGTGCTATAAATCAAGTTTTCAGTCCGATGACTTATCGTTACATTCGTGACAATAATGCAAAGGAATTACGAAGAATGGTTTATACTTATATTCTGATGACTTATGCCATGACCTGTCTGTATTCAATCTGGGCTAAGGACATTTATGGAATACTGATAAGTAATGAAGAGATTGCTGCAACATATAGATATTCAATTATTTTCGTGATGGCTTTAAATTATCGACCTTTGTATGTATATTGTTGTACCTATCTCTTGTACTATGAAAATACTATTCAGTTGTTGGGAATTAGTTTCGTGTCTGGTTTAATTAGCTGTGCCATTTATTTTTTATTTATTCCAGATAGTGGCGTATATGCTGCATTAATAGGTTATTATATTGGCTGTCTGTATTTCGGTTATAGTGGCTACCTATATTCTTTATATAAACAAAGAAGTATATTTAAGCTAAAATGGTATTATTTCTTTATAATTCAAATAATAGCATCAGTCTTTGTGTATTATAGTGTTGATTTGGTTTTCATTTATAAGATACCAATAACATTATTATTCCTCTCCTGTATAGGATGGGCGGGATATACTACACTATTACAGAAACGAAATAAACATTAGAAGATGATTTTATCAAGTATAAAAAAAATAAAACGGGAGTATTATATATTTAAGGCTCGGAAAAGATTTCGGGCTTGTGGACCGGGATTAAAAGTTAACGGTAAATGCCACTTTTGTTCTAATATGTATGTTGGTGGTTATTGTAATTTTAATGGCATCAATGTGACGGGTAGCGGTAAGGTAATTATTGGCGACTATTTCCATTCTGGTATTGAATGTATGATTATTACAACCAATCATAATTATGAGGGGGAGAAGATTCCTTATGATAATAAGGATGTTCACAAGACAATTACAATCGGAGATTGTGTCTGGTTTGGTAACAGGGTTACAGTTGTTGGTAATGTAAATATTGGTGAAGGGGCAATAGTGGCTGCAGGCTCTGTTGTTACAAAGGATGTTCCCCCGCTTGCGATAGTGGGTGGAAACCCAGCAAAGGTTATAAAATACCGTGACAAAGATCACTATTTCAAATTGAAGGCAGAAGGGAAATGTCAATAGTATTAATACTAAATTTATATAAACAGATAATATACAAACAAAGTTATGATAAATTATTCTATTATTATTCCACATTATAATACACCAGACCTATTAGGTCGGTGTCTTAGATCTATTCCACAACGTAGCGATGTTCAGGTTATTGTAGTAGATGATAATAGTCCGAATAATGAAGAATATCTGACCAAGATTCCAGAGCTTACAAATCCAGGAGTAGAGTATTATGTTACGACAGACGGGAAAGGTGCAGGTCATGTACGTAACATCGGATTGGGTCATGCTGTAGGAAAGTGGCTGATCTTTTCCGATTCTGACGATTTCTTTGTTGATGATTTCTCAGATATTTTAGATACGTATGTTAACAGTAAAAGTGATATTCTTTTTTTTAATATTAAATCTTGTGATTGCTACGATACAAATAAAAGATATTCTTCAAAAAAAGATAGATTGTTCAATCAATATGCTTCAAGTGGAGATGATATGATATTTCGAGTCGGTTGCGTCGATCCATGGGGAAAAATTATTTGCAGGCAATTTGTTGAGGATAACAATATAACCTTTCAAGAGACAAGAGCACATAATGATTTGTTGTTTTCTGTTATGACAGGAGTAAAAGCTAGGACTGTTGAAATTATTAACAGGCCTATGTATTGGTATGTTGTTAGGGAAGGATCATTGGGCCACCAGAAAGGGAATGAACCTTTAATAAAAATACAGGATAGAATGATCGCATGGAAAAGTACTCAGGATTTTCTGACTCAAATGGGTATAAAAACAAAAATGTATCTTCCAACAATTGCATTTATTAGGGCATTGATAAAGAGCCCTCTAAGATTTTTTAATCTACTTGTTACGTCATATAAAGCAGGCTGTAATAGTTTCCTGATAGTATATGAGGTTATTCGGTATCTGTTCCGCATGCTATTTGGGGAGCATGGCTTGACTTTAGATAAAGAGATTTATTATAATTCAATAAAATAATAGTACTCATGCTTATAAAAAGTTTTTTTATAAAAAAAACTATGAAACAGAAAATAGCATATATTTTTTTTATTCTATTATTATACTTGTTTTTATTTGATCCTCCCTTTTATATGTTTAGAGGGGCTTTGAGGTTTTCTAATTTGATATTGGCTTCGTCCTTTATCTATATTATTCATTATTGGAAATCAATAAAGCAAATTGTTAGTTTCCAGAAACGGGAGTTGCATTTGTTTTCTATATTATTCATTTTTATCATAATTCGTTGTGCTTTGCAATTAGAAATGTCATTTGTTAATAAAACTCTGATGGCTTTCCTCAATATCTTTATGGTACTACCATTCTTAATTCATTTTGCAAAAAAGAATGGGTTTGGGTCTGAGGATCAGATAGTTAGAGCTATAATGATAACATGTACTATAGCGACAATAATAACAATGATTTGCATAGGAAATTCAATAGTACAGGAAGTCGTAAAATTCCAAATATTACAAATGGATGAAGAAGAGTATCTTTTCAAGAATGAATATCGTGGTTTTGGTTTGGCATCAAAGCTGACAAGTAATTATGGTTTTATTCTTGGCTTTATAGCTGGGGTTGGTTGTTTTTATTTAAAAAGAAATAAATGGTTTCTATTTTGTATACCATTTATGATTATTGCGGGGGTTGTTAATAGCCGAACGAGTGTTATTATTGCATCTGAAATTATTATTATATACTTATTTTTTTCAAAGCAAAAGTTATATGCCGTAATAATAGGAATAGTTGCTTTTATGTTTTTGAACTATTTTGAAAGTTTTTTGGAATTAATCGGTGTAAATGATCGTACTTTTGATTGGATTATGTCATTTCAGGATCAGGTTTCAAGTGTTGCGAAAACAGGAAACATTCATTCATCATACACTGCTAACATCATATTTGGTTCGCACGTAATTTGGCCGGAAAATATCGATGAATGGATGTTAGGTCGTGGCTATGATATCTTTTATGCTTCGGGCTTCCATTCTGATAATGGTTGGATTCGACAGTTGAATTTTGGAGGCTTATTTTATATATTACTATTTTATTATATAATGATATTTCTGATGAGAAGATTAGTAAATTCACATCAAAGAGTATATATGCTAATTTTCTTACTAGTGTTTTCCGTTGTTAATTCTAAAACAATGAGTTATCCCGGAGATACCCTATTCCCACTTATGATGCTTTTCTACTTTTTTAAGATAAAACCAGCACCAATTAAAATAATTAAACATGAGAATATTAACAGTAATTATAGCTCACCACTATTATAAGGGTTCTGCAGCAACAAACAGGATTCTAGCTTATGCTCTTGGATTCCGCGAATTGGGTTTAAAAGTAAAACTGGTTCTTGCAGGAGTATCAGATTTTGATATTGATCAGATTCAAGGTGTGGATATATATAAATGCATAGCAAAACACAGGAACCAAGGTAAAAAGATGGCAGAATGTATAAAGAAAATATATATAAAAGACAATTCCGTAATTCTAACTTATGGAACTCCAACGCTCTGTTGGTATTTGCCAAAGACCAAGTACAATATCTTCTATGAATGCACAGAAATTCCATTTTATGGTAGGAAAAAGACTATTAATAGTTGGTTAAAGGAATATGTAAAAAAATACCTTTCTCTCAGAGCTACGGGTATGTTAGTAATTTCAAAATCTTTGAAAAATTATTTTCATAATCTTGGTATTGAAAATATAGCGGTAATCAACATGTTTGTTGATATAGACAGGTTTAAGAATGTAGAACAGAAGAAAAGCGAAAAATATATTGCATATTGTGGATGGGTAAGCGAATACAAGGATGGAGTTGATGTTTTAATTAAAGCTTTTAATGTTTTCAGTAAGCAGCATAATGAATACAAACTCTATATAATCGGTGATTTCATTTCTAAGAATGATGAAATTAATTTATTAAACTTGGTGGCATCGTTAGGTCTTACGGATAAAATTGTTTTTACGGGAAAAGTAACTCCTGCAATTATGCCTTCATACCTTTGTGGCGCCCAGATGCTAGCGTTAGCTCGGCCAAATAATGAACAGGCAAAATATGGCTTTCCTACAAAATTAGGTGAGTATCTAGCGACAGGAAATCCAGTAGTAGTGACTCGTGTGGGCGAGATAGGCGATTTCTTACGAGACGGGGTGAATTGTAAGATGTCAGAGCCTGATGACCCGAATTCTTTTGCACAAAGTTTGTCTTGGGTAGCTGACAATTATAATGATGCAATAAAGCTTGGTCAAGGAGGAAAGAAACTGACAGAGGATGTTTTTTCGAGTAAAACCCAAGTCTTAGCAGCATTTGAGTTTATGTGTAGGGTATCTAGTAATAAATTATAGATATGGAAATAAGAACTAAAAGAGAGCTGAAATTTTATATTATGGCAGATAGAATGATGAATCGAGGAAAGTTCAAAAAATCATTTGTAGACTTTCTAAAGAATATCTTTTTGCCTGATGATATTATGGCCTATTTAGTTACCATGCGAAAACTTTCTTACTACAAATGTGGGGGGGGGATTTATCACAAGATAATGTATGCTTTATATTTAAGGAGAAATGTTAGACTAGGTGAGAAGCTTGGTTTTAGTATTGGCATTCATTCCCTTGGCTATGGGGCTGTTATCCCTCACTATGGTACTATAGTTGTAGGTAGTGCACCTCGTATAGGGAACTATGCAGTGTTGCATACATCAACGTGTATTAGTGATAATAAGAAAATCATAGGCGATGGTCTTTTTTTAGCAACAGGTGCAAAAATAACCACAAAAATTACATTGGGTAATAATGTATCTATTGGAGCAAACTCTGTTGTTAATAAATCTTATTATGGAAATAATGCTTTAATTGCAGGTGACCTGCAAAGTTTATTAAGGAACTTGAACCTTGGTATGGAGGAAAATATCTATGGAGAAAGGAGCAAGTGGAGTCTTTACGAATAAAGTTGAAAATTAGTTAAAGATAAGGAATTATGAGTTTGGTATACAGAATGAAGACTTTTATACGTTGTTGGCGAGACAAAATGAATTATTTGTTTAGATACAATGAGATTATTTATTTGAAGGATATATTTACTCCCTTCGGTAAACCACATTGTTCGGTTCTGAGTATGAATTGCTTTGGAGGGCATATTTATCAAGACTTTAAAATCCCCTACGAATCACCAACAGCAGGGTTGTTCTTTTTTGCGGATGACTTTTGTGCTTTATTGGAGGATTTGGATATCTTGAAACGCAATATAGTGTTTGTTCCAAAATCAAAGTGGAAATTGGCAAATGATAAGATGCCAACGAGGGAACATCCTTATCCGATAGGAGTATTTGAAGGTACAGACATTGAGATACATTTTCTTCATTATCATACGGAAAAGGATGCCCTTGATAAGTGGAATAGACGTATGACACGGTTTAACTTTGATAGGTTCATTGCCATAGGATTTCAGCAGAATGAATGTACCAAAGAAACAATAGAAAGGTTTGAGAGAATAGACATTCCGAACAAGGTTTTCTTTACGAACTGGGATTTAAAATTGCCTCACGCTATATTTATGAAAGAATTCGAAGGAAGGGACTCGAGTCCAGATCCATACAAATATGTAAATAACTACTACCGTTATCTGGTGAATTATTTGAAACGTAATCCACTTAAGTAACTTACATTCAAAATAATAAATATGAAGATTCTTTTTATATCTCATTTGATGGCAGATTTGTCTCAGGGGCCTAATTGGAGTATCCCTGCAAGTATAAAGGCTCAAAGTTCAATTGATGATGTGTATTGGGTCGATATGGGCAATACTGTGATGGATCATTGGAAAGCAGTAAAAGCTTATCACAATATCTCAGAACTAAGGAAGTTACAACTGGATAAATTGCCTGTTTCATTTCAAAATCCAGATATTGTTGTTATTAACGGTTTCTACAGGATGAGCTTTGTCAACTTTGCAAAAGAATTGAGAAAAAAAGGTATACCTTATATTATCGTTCCCAGGTGCTCTTTAACTTATGAAGCGCAACAAACTAAGAAGATTAAGAAATTTGTTGCAAATAAGATATTCTTTGAAAGGTATACTAGAGAGGCTTTGTGTATACAGTATCTTTCGCCAGAGGAGCGTGATCATTCTTCTATTAGATGGAATAAGAATTCTATAGTTGTCCCCAATGGTGTAGATATGCCTACTTTAGTAAAATCAGATTTCTCAAGTGACAGAATAAATGCCATTTTTATAGGGCGTATTGTCGCTGATCATAAAGGTTTAGATCTTCTATTTGCAGCATGTAACTCTGTACGCAACGAGTTAGAATCTGCAAATTTTCATTTAACCCTATATGGAGAAAAAATTAGAGATTATGAGAAATTGTACAAATATGTATGCGACCATCATTTAGATAATATAATTTCTTTTGGAGGGTTAATTGCAGGGGAAGAAAAAAAAGCAGGAATTCTGAATGCAGATTTGCACATCATGACTTCAAGGTTTGAAGGATTGCCTATGGCTTTGATAGAAACTCTTGCTTATGGTTTGCCTGCACTCGTTACACCTGGAACAAACATGTTAAATGAAATCAAAGAAAACAATGCCGGATGGTGGTGTGAATGTGATGTAAAATCGATAAGTGATGCTTTATTAAGAATTATAAAGGAGAAGCATGAATTAAAAGTTAAAGGTGAAAGAGCTTGGAAGCTAGCTAGAAAGTATAGTTGGGAAGACATAGCAAAAGATTTCCATATAAAAATACAAAGTGTTCTTAATAGGAACTAATAACATACAATTTGAGTAAAAATGACTAATTTTTCAGTATTGATGTCTCTATATAGCAAGGAAAATCCTTCGTATTTGGACATATCATTAAATAGTATATTTACACAGACAGTCAAGCCGAACCAAGTGGTTTTGGTATTGGATGGCCCTATTGGGGAAGAACTGCAAATTGTAGTCAATAAATACCAAGAACAATTTGCAGCACTGGAAGTGTACCCACAAACTGTGAACAGAGGGTTGAGTACTGCCCTGAATATAGGATTGGAGAAATGTCGCAATGAAATCGTATTCCGTATGGATACTGATGATGTGTGCTATCCGATTCGATTTGAACGGATTTTGAAAGAATATGAGGATAATCCTGAATTGGAAATCGTTGGTTCTTTCTCGACTATGATAGATGAAGAAGGTACTGAGATTAAAGGTATGACAGCCCCTACATCGCAGAAAGCAATATATCGTAATGTATGGACTTGTCCTTTTATCCATCCAACGGTGTCTTTTAAAAAGTCATCATTGCTACGCGTGGGTAGTTATAATCCAAATTCAGGGCCGCGACAAGATGACTATGAATTGTGGTTCAGATGTGTGGAAAACGGTTTAAAGTGTAAAAACATTGATGAGCCCTTACTCTATTATCGCTTCTTTAAAGATAGTGTGGCCAGAAACAACATTAAGGTCGGATGGTGGAGAGCTAAAGTCGGCCTTAAAGGCGCTTGGCGTTGTAAATGTCCAATAATAGCCTATGTTGGTGTTTGCTATCCTTTGGTAAGGGCTTGTATGCCATCATTCATAAGGCAGCTTATGTATAAGATGTCTGACAAGATAAACCCAAGAACGAATTAAAAGATCTATTACTGACAGTAAATATAACGATGAAAATACTAATTACAGGAGTTCACGGGTTTGTGGGCTCGAATTTAGTGAAAGCTCTTTCGAAGGAACACCTGATTTACGGGTTGGATATAGTTTCTCCGATTAAAGAAGGTGTAAGGTTTACATTTTCATGGGATTTCCTTGATAAACCAAATGAAATACCAGAAGTGGATGCCATTATTCATTTGGCGGGCAAGGCGCATGATACCAAGAATGAGGCTGCAGCTGATGTTTACTTTAAGGTGAATACAGAGTTGACCAAAAAGATCTATGATTATTTCTTGACATCAAAGAAAGCTAAGAAATTTATCTTTTTTAGTACCGCAAAGGCTGCTGCAGATAAGGTGGATGGTATACTAACAGAAGATGTCGTGCCTACTCCAGTAGGACCTTATGGAGAGAGTAAGATTGCTGCTGAGAAATATATTCAGGAGCATCTTGTAGATGACAAGCAAGTTTATATATTGCGACCTTGTATGATTCATGGTCCAGGGAACAAGGGTAATTTGAACTTGTTGTATGGTGTTGTGAAAAAAGGTATACCCTGGCCACTTGGAGCATTTGAGAACAGGCGCACATTTACTTCAATAGAGAATCTTAATTTCGTTATCGAAGTTTTGCTTACTAAAGATGTTCCTACAGGAATATACAACATGGGTGATGACGAAGCATTAAGCACTAACGAGTTGATTGAGGAGATTTGCAAATCATTGGGTAAGAAAGCGCATATATGGAAGTTGCCCAAGGGATTGATGTCTGGAGTTGCCAAGATTGGTGGCGCTTTGCATCTACCTTTAGATCAAGAAAGACTTCGTAAGTTGACAGAAAACTATATTTCTTCTAACGACAAGATTAAGAAGGCCCTTGGTGTTGAGAAGATGCCTGTGGATGCACGTACAGGACTAAAAAAGACTCTTGACTCTTTTAGGGCTTAAAACGGAATGAGGGCTACCGAACAACTCTTTTTCGAACTTATCCAAGTCGCAATAGGACGTTGCAATAATCTGAGTAAGAAACCGTCGGAGAAGGAGTGGAAAGCAATATTCGATCTGGCAGATAAACATGCTGCGGCGGGTGTTGCTTTTGCTGCATTAGAAGAACTTGTAAAACAAGACCAAAAGCCTCCGACAGAGATTCTATTAGAATGGATTGGGCTGAGTGAGCAGATTAAGAATAGAAACCTCATTGTTAATAAGCGTTGTAAGGATCTTAAGAAACTGTTTATCGATAATGGTTTTATGTGTTGTGTCTTGAAAGGGCAGGGTGTTGCTTTGTATTACAACAACCCAGGCCTTCGACAGAGTGGTGACATTGATGTTTGGGTGAAAGGTGATAGGGAGAAAATACTCAATTTCGCAAGAAAGAATGGTTATCATATTGGCCACATCGATATAAAGCACTCAGATATTGATTTCTTTGAGGATGTGCCTGTAGAAGTTCATTTCATTCCATCGTGGATGTTTAGTCCTTTTAAGAACAAACGGCTGCAAAGATTCTTCGCGGAACAGGTAGACAATCAATTCCGCAATAAGGATGTTGAAGCTGGATTCACCCATACGACCATAGAGTTTGATTTGGTATATTCTTTGGTGCATATCTATAGACATGTGTTTGAAGAAGGTATAGGTTTAAGGCAGCTACTGGATTATTATCACATCTTGATTCATTCCGATAAGCCACAAAGAGAGGACGCCTTGAGAGTTCTGAAATCGCTGGGGATGTCATCGTTTGTGGGCGGGGTGATGTATGTGTTGCAGAAATGTTTCTTGCTTGATACGGACCTCATGCTATGTGAAGTAAATGAGCGACATGGCGAATTCTTGCTTTCAGAGATTCTTATTGCGGGGAATTTTGGCCATTACGATACAAGATATGGCTTCCATGGTAAAGAGGAAAGATTCAGGAATGGAATAGTAACTCTTAAGCGGAACTTCAGATATTTGTTCTACTATCCCTCAGAAGTCTGCTGGTCACCAATATGGAAAATATGGCACTGGTGCTGGAGAAAGAGAAAGGGGTATTTGTAAGAAAAGAAATGATGCTTAGACTGAAGGAGTTTTTGAAGAACTAAGCACGTTCGGGGGCAATGGACGTGACCTTTCGAAATCGCTCACACTCGGCAAAGCTCAAGTAAACTTTGCATTGCTCTCGCTTAACCGCGATTGTTGGATGTATAACACCGCTGTATGTATATAGGATGTGGGGAGGGAGCGTTGCGATAGACGAAATCGAAACGGGACTGACGGAATTGTGGAAGAATGGATTCATGATTGGATAAAGCACTATGATGAACGCTGCGTATAGAGAATGGGAATTTGGCGTAATGGAGCGCTATCTCCGTGATAGGGAAGATGAGCCCATTGATTTTTATCTGAAGGATGAATGTGATTGTCGGAGTTGCTGCAGATGTCATAACATACTATGCAGATAATGATTTCATCATAGTGTATCTTGAAGACTTCGTAGAGCAGGAAGATAATAAAGGTTACAGATTACTCCTAGACTTTTTCTCGTTTTCGGATTATACGCGATTTACAGAGGTAGTAAAGGGAGAGCTAAGGGATTACGATGAGAAAAATGAGTGGAGAGACAAGTATTTGCCACGATCGACATTTTTCATCATCGAGAACTATCGGGCTACAGATAAGCCAGAAAGGAAAAAACATTACTATCTAAATCTCTGGAAGCTGAGGAACACTGAGCTGAAAAGAGAAACTGAAGGTTATAATGGTTTCCCTGTATTGGGAAGTATATCTCTGTCTGACGCTCAGGAGAATAATAAGAACGATATAGGCTTCGTCTCTGCGGAGCAGATATGAAGCAAGATGTTGTACTTCCGTCGCATGAGTAATATCTATGGGGATAGATGCTGG
>OCTW011487548.1_pt1 | contig 25213 bp, 18 predicted proteins | sample 1539671 | NCBI WGS metagenome assembly OCTW01 (sample SAMN02144230, study PRJEB22623) | gut metagenome | biome: sheep rumen | host: Ovis aries | place: New Zealand | reverse complement strand
GGACTTCAAGTCCACCGGCGTCAAGGACGGCAAGCGCACCTTTGACTGGCCCTGCATCATCCGCGCCATCAACACCACCGACGTCATGGAAGTCACTGTCGAGCACCTGCCCGATGCCCTGATCGACCACCTCGTCCAGCGCATCATCGCCGAGGTCCCCGGCATCAACCGCGTCCTCTACGACTTCACCCCCAAGCCCCCGGCAACGGTTGAGTACGAATAAACGACTCATCCCCGCAAACCCAGTAAAACAAAGGGTTTGCGGGGATTTTTTTGTCTCAGTGGGTACAAAATGGGTACAGATTTTTATTTTACTCCAAAAAGCTGTTCTGACCCGATCTACACGGAAGCATTGTGGCTGTTCTTTAATCCCTGTCTGTGACTACTCTTCATCCTCCGAATCTTCAGGCCTTGAGCCGTATAAGTCCAATTTCCTGTCATGGATCTTCTGCATCTCCAGATAGCTTGGGTCACTCACCATTTCGGGGAACATATCCATCCAGAAATCGAATTCTCTTTCTGCATCCAGGATTGCTTTTGCGCGTTCAGCATTGTTTTTGATGGCTTCAGCCGCAGCGATTCCTTTTTCATACTGCTCATAGCGGGAATACCATTCACGCATCAACGCCAGCCCGTCGAAGGATACTGCGATCCTCTCGCTGTCGCCATCGGGAACTTCCATCAGCTTTCCGCCGTACATGCGGAATATCTGAAACAGACGGTGCATAGCCTGAACACCATCAAAATCTGAACTTTTCAGAACCTCCGGGTTGACGGCCAGTGCTCTGGCAATCACTTCCAGCGAGGCAGGCTTGGGGTTCCTACGTCCGGATTCATATGCGCGGATATAGGATTCTTTGACACCGACCATCTCTCCGAGCTGCCTGATGGTAAGATGCCGCTGTTTACGGATGCGGCGTATGTTTTCACCGACAGTCATAAAAAACCTCCTGAACCATTATAGAAAAGGATTGTTCACACATTTTTAACATTAATATACCAGAAAACGGGAGAAAACGCAACAAAAAGCTCTTGCAAAGTATCAAAAAGATGCGCTATAATAATAGAGAATCAAAATGATACGCTAAAGAATCATATTGAGTGTAAGAACATAGATAACAGGGAGGAGGAAAAGAGTGAGAGAAAAATTCTATTACACGGCAGAAGAGGTATCGCAGATGCTGGGCATCAGTCGGGCGAAGGCTTACAAGATCCTGCAGCAGATGAATGCAGATCTCGAGAAAAAAGGGTATCTGATCGTGCGCGGCAAGATTCCCGTCGCGTATTTCAGGGAAAAATGGTATGGCGCCGAAAGAGAGGAGGCAACGGTATGAGCGTAAGCGCAAAAAAAGATGCAAATGGAACCTGGCGTATCCAGTTTCGTTACAAAGACTGGAAAGGGGAAAGTCACAAGACGCAGAAAAGGGGATTCAGGACCAAAAAAGAGGCGGAGGACTGGCTCTCTCAGTTTCTGCTCCAGCAGGCAGGGGACATCTCCATGACATTTGGAGAATTCTGGGAAATCTATAAAGGAGATATGGGAAAACGGCTGCGGGTAAGCACGATGTACCAGAAGGAGCATGTTTTCACGACAAAGCTTCAGCCTTATTTTGGGGATACTCCGCTGAACAAGATCACGCCTCCGATGATTCGAAAGTGGCAGGGGGAAATGATGTCATTGGGCTATAAGGAGACTTATCTTAAGAATCTGAACAATCACCTGACCTGTATCCTGAATTATGCGGTGCGTTATTACAATCTGAAGTCAAACCCCTGCCGTAAGGCCGGCAGCATGGGGAAGAGCCGCGCGGATAAGGTGGAGTTCTGGACGCTGGAAGAGTTCACACGGTTTCTGAACGAAGTGGCGGACAAGAAGATTTCATGGATTGCCTTCAAGATCCTGTTCTGGACCGGCATGCGTCTGGGAGAGATGCTTGCTTTGACGGTTAAGGATCTGGATTTTGAGAATAACACGATCAGCATTACGAAGTCTCTGAACAGGATGAACGGAGAGGATCTGATTACGCCGCCGAAAACGGCGCAGTCCGTCCGTACAATCATCATCACCGAGGAACTTGCGAAGGACTTGAAGGAGTATGTGGATTCGCTTTACAGCCCTTCCTCTGAGACGCGCATTTTTTCCTCTATCACCAAGCACTATCTGGAACATGAGATCAAGCGCGGGATCAGGCAGTCCGGGGTAAAGAAGATCCATATCCACTGCCTGCGTCATTCACATGCGACAATGCTTGTGCAGATGGGCTTCAGCCCCGTTGAAATTGCGGAGAGGCTTGGACATGGAAGGGTGACGACGACTATTGAAACCTATTGTCATTCATCCTCTGACTGCCAGAAGAAGATGGTAGAGCGCCTGAGCGAGATGGAAAAGGATGGAGGTGTAAAGCAGGAAGGAGAGAGTGATGCCCTGTAAGAGAGAAGCACGCTTCCGCCACAATACAATCGCATTCTGGCTCAGCGATGCGGAGAAGAAAAGAGTGGAGGCGAGAATCATTCTGTCAGGAATGCAGAAAGGGGAATATTACCGGGCTGCGATTCTGGGACAGAGGGTAGTGGTGGATGGAAGCAGATACCACTCTGCAAGGCTCGCGGCTGTTCTGGAGCGGATGTATGCCGATCTGACATCACAGGAGAAAAGCGACGCACTTACGGCAGTTTTGGAGGAACTGCTCTCAGTATGGGAAAAGCAGGAGTAATAAGAATATCGATGTCTGATTCTCATTCTGGAAAGCTGTAGCACATTGATTTTCAGTGTGTGGTGAAAGAGTAAGAGGACATATCAAAAAGAGGAAAGATCAAAAAAAGATGGCAGCAATGTCCCATCGAGTATTCCTATGGAACACTGCCCGGGCATTGCTGCATCTTATAAGTACTGCAGGAGGTATGGGCTTGACGGAATACCTGACAGCAGAATCACAGATCATACCGTATATGGCTTTCCCGCGCTTCCTTCTCGAAATGGATTTGCCTGAAACTGCAAAAATTATCTATATCATGCTGTTGGATCGCGCGAGGATGTCCTTGAGAAAGCCCGGATGGGTAGATGAAGACGGTCATTTGTTTGTTTATTATTCAGTATCTGATCTGGCGAAAGATCTCAAAAAAAGTGAAATGACCATCAAAAACAACCTGTCTGCACTTGAAGAGGCAGATCTGATCTTCAGACAGCGCAGTAAGCCGGGGCTTCCAAGCAGAACGTATGTGAAGGTGTCTGTGCACTCAGACAGTTTTCTTTCCCATAGAGAGACAGATAACTTTCCCTCAGAGGTACAGAAAACTTTCTCACACACGGACAGGAATCTGTCTGCTAATAAAAACCATATATCAAAAACATATAACCAAAGATTCCAGGATACTCGTTCGTCCCGGTATCACAACCGTCAGAGGATGTACGAGTGCGGAGAAGGAGAAAGTTTATGAGTCCAGCGAATAAAATGCTCCCTCCCGGAGAACAGGCTGCTGTACTTTCAGCATCTGCAGGGATTCTCTGTACCGGGGATGAGTATACAGGTCCTGATGGGCTTCGCTGTTGCAGCTATTGCCATGGACACAGGGAAATGCGTGTGAGGCTCCTCGGAAGGGAACGCATAGTTCCGGTGCTTTGCAATTGTCAGGTAGAAGAGCGCGACAAACGGGAGCGGGAAATGAAGCTGCGAGACTTCCAGCTTAAGAGGGAACGCCTCCGAGAGGAAGGCCTGGAGGACAAGGGGTACTATGAATATTGCTTTGCCAAAGACAACAAGCGGAATCCGCAGATGAAACACGCCTACACGTATGTTGAAAACTGGGATCGGATGAAAGCGGAGGGAAAAGGCCTGCTTATTTGGGGCGGCACCGGTACAGGAAAATCCTTTATGGCAGGCTGTATTGCAAATGCCCTGATCGACCAGTGTGTTCCGGTCATGATGACGAACTTTGCCAGGATCCTGAATAAGATCACAGGAACATTTGGCGATGAGAGAAATCAGATCATTAGCAGGATGAACCACAACAGCCTGCTGATCATCGATGACCTCGGCATTGAACGGAATACAGATTTTGCCATGGAACAGATCTTCAACGTGATCGACAGCAGATACAGAAGCAGGAAGCCCATGATCATCTGCACCAATCTGGAATTGTCAGAGCTTAAGAATCCGCAGGACGTCGACCATGAGCGGATCTATTCGCGCATCCTTGAACACTCTATCTGTATCAAATGCAACGGCATCAATTTTCGTGAGGAGAATGCAAAGAAGACAATGGAGGAAGCGGTTAAGGTTTTTCGATGACGAGGGGATTCAGAGTTGAAGTTCTGTTTTCGGGATTTGCAATTTGAAGCGTTTCTCCCAACAATCCACCAATCTACGCAAAGGGTGTATAGACTCAGTGAATCGAAGGAATATTTTCATCCAGTCTGAGGACGTGGCTCTCTGCAGAGGGACGCGGCTCTCTGCAGAGCAAGTATCGCCAGTCGAATACATTTTCCCAAAAACGGGAAAATCCTCTCTGGCAAACTTGATGGGGATTGCGATTCCCCATACCCTCGTCCCTGGCATGCCAAAGGGCATGCATGCTTCCCTGTTCGCTAAGACAGAGTATACGCAACACTCTGGAACCGAACAGGTCATTTATCATTTTCCCCGGGATGAATAGGGAAAATGGTTCTGGCTCACATCGTAGATGATCGCAGGATTGCCAGCTCCCCTGCGGGAAGAATTCGCATTTCATTTTTAACAACCATAGAAACCCGAACCAAACGCAATATCTGACTGTGCGCAGGAACAGAGAAAGGAGCAGTATGGCAAGAAAGAAAAAGCCGGACAGAGAAAGGAAGTCACATCTCGTCACTGCCAGGCTGAATGACATTCAATATGAGCATGTCTGTAATGCAGCAAATGATGCGGGACTTTCCATCTCGGATTATCTCCGTCACCAGGCGGTTTTTGGGAAAGTGGAAAACCACATTCAGATTGTCGCTGACTTTAAAGAGCTGGAAGCAATTACAAGAGAGCTTTCTGCGATTGGGAACAACCTGAATCAGCTGACACGATACTTTCACATGGGAGGCTTGAGATCTGCATCTATGATGGAAGAATTGAACAGGTGCCTGAATTCCGTCATGGAAATGCGGGAGAAGGTTATGGAACTGGGAGGTGACTTCCATGGCTATATTAAAACACATAGCAAGTAAAAACGCAGACTATGGTGAAGCCTTGGAGTATCTCGTTTTTGAGCACGACGAAAAGACAGGAAAACCCATCAGGAATGAAGAGGGCAAACTTGTGATGCGCAACAGGTTTATTATCGATGGGATAAACTGCGAAGCGTTTGCCTTTGACAAGGCTTGCGAGATTCTAAATGCAAAGTATCACAAGAACTGTACCAGGGGAGAGATCAAATCCCACCACTACATCCTGAGCTTTGATCCGAAGGACAGCACAGAGTGCGGGCTGACACTCGAACGGGCGCAGGAACTGGGGATGGAATTTGCGGTCAGAAATTTTCCGGGGCACCAGATTCTGGTCTGTGCGCATGATGAAGGGCACAACAAGAGCAGAAATATCCACGTTCACATGGTACTGAACAGCATCCGCATGCTGGATGTTGAGAGACAGCCATTCATGGAACGGGAGATCGACTGCAAAGCCGGCTACAAACACCATGTCACAAAAGAGTACTTCAACTATCTGCTCCGGGATGTCATGGATATGTGCCAGAGGGAAGGACTACATCAGGTGGATCTTCTCTCCCCGGCGGCTACGAAGATTACAGACAGAGAGTATCGGGCACAGCAGCGTGGACAGAAGGAACTGGACGAACTGAATGAACAAATTGTCGCCATGCAGATGAAACCCACAACTACAATCTTTCAGACACAGAAGCAGTTTCTCCGAGATGCGATTCTCAAAGAAGCGGCACAAGCCTCGTCTCTGGAAGAGTTCCAAAATCTTCTGAAAGAAAGACATGGCATCACAGTAAAGGAACAGCGCGGCGCGTTCAGTTACCTGCATCCGGACCGGAAGAAGTATTTCCGAGCCCGGGCGCTAGGGAACGATTACGAAAAAGAGCATATTCTGGAACTGATCAGGAGAGGAATCCACGAAAGAGAACAGGCTGCAGTAGAGGAAGAAGCGGCCAGCAACAGAATAAACACCGAGGAGTCGACAGTCACCTTTCTCGGTGTATGCTACAGCACAGTTTACAATCCTTCCTACGATTATTATGCCAATCCGGCTGCAATCCTTTTTGTTCACTCTGACTTACAACTGGTTACAGATCTGCAGACTTGTGTGAAAGCGCAGTATAGCGAAGCCTATGCCAGACAGGTAGATCTCTCTAATCTGTTGAAAGCATCCCGGACGATTTGTTACCTTCAGGAACACGGGATCGGATCCCGCGAAGAACTGCGGCAGGAAAAGAGCAACGCGGTTGAAAGAGTCTCCTCCGCAGAAACCGCTCTGGAAAAAACAGAGGAACAGATCCGGAAGATCAATGAGAAGATCCATTATGCAGGGCAGTACTACTCCACAAAAGCTGTAAACAAAGAGTACAGGAGCGCACTTGTCAAATCCTGGTTCCGCCGCCAGCATACAGAGGAACTGGATCGATACGATGAAGCTGTCAGCTACTTTAAAAACACGATTGGTGAACGGATCCCTCCGATGAAAGACCTGAAACAGCGGAAGGAAGATCTCCTGCAACTGAAAGTGAGGCAGGAGAATGACCTTCGATCTACATTGAGATCCAGGGAAGAATTGAGGACAGCTGCGTACAATGTTAACTGGATTCTCAGTTCAGAGAGGGTACATAGTAAGGAAATTGAAATCCCGATGAAAAGGAAACCTCAAAGGAGGATGCCGGAGATCTCTCTTTAATACAGTAAATAGCAGTAAAATATTCCGTTTTCCGGTGCGGCACTGGCATTTATCTGGTAGAATAGAAAATGTATTCTCTTTTTATTGTGCGACAGTTACAAATACTGGTTCGAAATACTGCCGCTTTTAGTGAATATGCTATAAAACTGTATTCTATAAGGTGAATTGACCGGTTAACCCTGAGGAGGACGGAAGAAATGAAAAGCGTTGCAGAACTGTGCATACCGCGACCGAACGTGTTTGTCGATACAGCCCGGGACGATGTGTTGAACCTGAGCGACCTGATCGAAGGAAATATTGATTCGAATGCGTTTTTTGAAGAGAATTTCCGTACAAAAGGGATGAATATCCTGTTCCAAACCGTGTTCAACCGCTTTATGGGCAAATCAGAGACGGGTGTCATCAGGCTTACGCAGGCGATGGGTGGCGGCAAGACGCACAACATGCTGGCGCTTGCTTTACTTGCGCAGAACCCCTCCCTTCGCACGCAAATTCTGGGAGATACCTATGATGCGGTTGGCAATGTCAGGGTTCTTGCATTCTCTGGACGTGAGAGTGATGCGGAGTTTGGTATCTGGGGCAGCCTTGCTGAGCAGTTGCAAAAAAAAGACATTTTTGCATCCTACTATGCACCTCTTCGTGCGCCGGGTGAATCGGCTTGGATAAACCTCTTGCAGGGAGAAAAAACACTGATTCTACTGGATGAGCTTCCACCGTATTTGGAAAACGCACGCTCTTATGCAATTGGTAATTCGGATCTGTGCCAGGTTACGATAACAGCGCTGTCAAATCTCTTCAGCGCACTTGGAAAAGCACAGCTCTCCAACGTATGCCTGATTTTCTCTGATTTGAAGGCAACTTATGAATCCGGAAGCGCCCTGCTTCAGTCATCCTTTAAGGAACTTGAGAACGAAGCAAATCGTGTCGCCCTGGGAATTGAACCAGTGGCGCTCAATTCAGATGAGATCTATGATATCCTCCGGAAACGTCTGTTTGAAAAGGTTCCATTCAGTACAGAGGATGCAGTTAAAGAAATCGCGGTTGGGTTCAAAGAAGCCGTATTCAGAGCCGGAAAATCAGGCCTGACGAACTATGCACCTGATAAGGTCTTTATAGGCGTGCGGGATTCCTACCCCTTCCACCCTTCCATCAAGGATCTTTATGCCCGATTTAAAGAAAATCAGGGCTTTCAGCAGACGCGCGGTCTTATCCGCCTGATGCGTCAGATTGTCCGACAGTTTTATGAGAGCGGGGCGGCGGAAAAAGCTTATCTTCTGAATGTCTATGACGTGGACCTCAATAACCAGCTGATGCTGAACAGGATCAAGGAAATCAAACCATCCTTGGACAATGCCATCAGTCATGACATCGCCCAACAGGGGAAGGCTGTGGCGGAGACGATCGACGCCGAATATGAAGACACCTATGATTTTCCCTATGCCCAGACAGCAGCGAAGCTCCTGCTCGTTTCCTCTCTAAATGAGACTGCACACGGGCTCCAGGGCCTCAATGACTCGGATATTCTGGGGTACCTCTGTGCGCCCGGCCTGGACATGAACCAATACAAAAAGGTTTTGGAAGAAATCAAAGCACAGAGCTGGTATCTGAAAATGGACAACCGCGGGCGTTACTATTTCCAGAATACCAAAAACATGGTCGCAGAGATGAATACACTGGTAGACAGCTACAGTGACGAACAGGCTCGGAAGGATCTACGCAAGTTTCTCGAAGGGTCTTTTGCTCCAAAGCTGAAAAAGTGTTATGAGCTGCTTTATGTGATGCCGGCGATCGATGAGATTGAGCTGGACATGAAAAAAACCGCACTGGTTATTTATGAACCTTACGAGGGATCGGGAATGCATCCGGATCTGCAGTCCTTTTACGAGAATGCCACCTATAAAAACAGGGTGATGTTCCTGACCGGACAGCGCAGCATTATGCGTAAGCTTTTTGACAACTGTAAGCGCCTCACTGCTATCCGGCAGATTATCAGCGCTATGAGGGACGAGCATGTCTCCGAGACCGATCAGCAGTACCGGGAAGCGCAGGCACAGGAGGATAAAGCCCTCACGGCACTGCTCTCCACCGTACGGGAAACATTTATAACACTTTATTTTCCCACAAAATGCGGTCTGACCAAGGAAGATTTCAAGCTTGCTTTCACGAATAATAAGTTCATCGGGGAGGATCAGATTGTCAATACACTTTCTGGTGCCAGGAAATTTGAGGATTTCTCTTCGGAGGACAGATTCCTGGATACGCTACGGAAAAAGTGTGAGGCACGCATTTTCACGCAGCAGGAAATGACCTGGCAGCAGATCCAGGAGCGCGCGGCGACGGAGACCATCTGGCAGTGGTATAACCCTTCTCAGATGGAGACGCTGAAAAAGGACTGCCTGAACAGGGACAAATGGCGGGAAATCGGCGGATATCTACAGAAGGGGCCTTTTGCAAAAGAGCCCACAGAGGTTCAGGTGGAACAGCTTTCCTTTGATCAGGAGACGAAGGAATATACTTTGAAAGTCCGAGGTATTCATGGTAACACGGTTTACTATGACATAGGTTCTGTTCCATCGGAAGCCTCTGCGGTTGCGCTAAATCCCTTTGTGACAAAAGAAACTGAGCTTTGGTTCCTTTGTGTAGATAAATCACATGATGACCCTCATCCTACCGGAGATCCGTATCATTTCTTTGCCCATAGCGAACTGAAATATGAACAGAGGGAGACTAGCGAAGGTATGGTGATGGAGATGCGCGCCAATCCGGGATTTGAAATCCGTTATACAACGGACGGGTCAAACCCCAAGGAATCCGGCGGAAAATACCTGGCAGAGTTCCCAATCCCCAAAAGCTGTAATTATGTGCGCGCGGCACTTTATCTCCATGGAGTTTTCCAATATGAAAAGCAGTTGGAAATCTCCAGACAGGCGACAACAGAAAAGTTGCGGATCGATGACAGCAAGAGCCTTGAATATACGATGAAGGAGATGAAAAAGTGCGGGGATACTGCATCTACATATGAAGAACTCAGCAACCTGCAAAAGCTTCCAGGCACCTTTGTACGTCACTTTACAGTGATTCTTACGGAAAAAGAGAGACCGGATAATTACGTAGAGCTGACTTCAGGAAACGTCATTTATGATGCAGGGAATCTTCAGGCAACGATAGATATAGTCCGGGATTCCGCCTTTGCAGGGAAAGATGTCATTGTAGAATTTGAATATAAGGTTCTTCGATTTGTACAGGGTGCGACTTTTAAGCGCTGGATCGACATGAACAAACTGGATCTGAATGAGATCCGGAAACATGGAGAAATCGTCCAATGAACATGAAAAAGAGGACATACGGCTTTGGCGTAGATCCCACAGAGACAGAAAACCATTTTTTTGTTGTGATACCCCCAAAAAACTCCCAGGAACAGATCGAGGTCTATGAGCGCTTTCAGTGGACCCCGAAAGGTCTTCCCATGGAAGAATTAATAAAACTAGCGGGAAATAAAGATTCTTCAGAACCTGTAGTATTTTCCGATGGGCAGGTCATACAGAACTGTGATGTGCTCCGTATGCAGATTTCCCGTCATAAATGGAGTAAGGTTACAAAGGATCTGACAGCGGAGTTTAATGCACGCCTGAAAGAAAAAAAGATAAAAACAGGACGCTTTGCTACAGGCGGAACACCTGTGGAACGTCTTTTCGGCAAGGAAATGATGCTTCTGTTATGGGGAATCGAGGACTCAGACCCTTCTGTAATACCCACTGCCATTAGCAACTGGAAGGGGCTCATGCCTGAAGAAAGATGGTGGCTGTACACCATGACAAATGCTTCTACAGGCGGACTAAAGGACAGAAAGGGATGGCGGATTGCTTTGCGATATGCATTGTGCGACACACCAATACTGGAAAATCCACAAATAAGACTTTCTGACATCTGGGACGAGGAGGACTATACAAAATGACACAGAGCTTCATAGAACGGCAGTTTCCCGTGTCAAAAGTCAGTAAAGAGAGCTACAAAGAGCGAATGGCCAATAATGGTCAGACATTGACAGGGCTTGGGAAATGGTGGGGACGAAAACCGTTGATTTTGGTTCGTGCTGCTATTTTGGGATGTCTACTTCCTGCTTCAGATAATCCGGCTAAGGATATGGATATTTTTCTGAAAATTCTTGGTATGGATGACGAAGGGTTATTGCTGAGAAAAGAAAAAAAGTTCTCAATTAGCGAGTTATTCTCTATTTGCAGATCTTGCACCTCAATATGGAATAAATACGGGGAGTGGTTCGATAATACAGGGGCTAAGCCAAAACTTCTGAGAGGGGCACCAAGAGCAGAGATGGAGGCTGCTGCGTTTGCGACATTGAGTTATGACCGAAAAATTGCGATGTGTAAGCGGCCTGAGCAGGTAAACATAGATTCAGAATACACATGGGCAGATATTAATCACCATCTGGGTACACATGCACATAATCTTAATGAGTTGATAAAAGAATTATCAGAAAAAAAATATGGTCACGATGCTTTAGTTGGAGATTGCTTTTGTGGTGGCGGTTCTATTCCTTTTGAGGCAGCAAGAATTGGCTGCAATGCATATGCCAGCGACCTTAACCCTATCGCTGGTATTTTGACTTGGGCTGCCATTAATGTTTGCGGAGCAGATCCTGAAACTGTTGGAAATATAGTTCATTTTCAGGAGAATATATATCAGAAAGTTGAAGAGGAGATAGAGCAACTTGGTGTTGAGCACAACGAAAGAGGCGACAAAGCAATCGCTTACTTATATTGTGTAGAAACTATATGCCCGGAATGCGGAATCCGTGTTCCATTGGCACCTTCATGGGTTATTGGAAAAAGAACAAAGACAATAGCTGTCTTGGAAGAAAACGGAGTCGGATATGATATTGAGATTATAATGAATGCCCCGGATGAGAAAATAAAGACAGCAGGAAACGGAACAGTTACAAGCAGGGGGCTCGTGTGTCCGCACTGTGGAAAAATCACTCCTGTTTCTTCCTTGAGACATGACAGAACTGATAAAGATGGAAAAATAGTCTATGGACTTCGCCAATGGGAAGAAAACGAATTTGAACCTCAAAAAGATGATACCTACCAGGAAAGGCTATATGCAGTAAAATATCTTACACCAGAAGGAAACAGGTACTATCGTGCACCAAGAGAGAGAGACCTTCAAAACGAAAAAAAGGTCAGGAGGTATGTCGCAGAAAACATTGTCGATTGGCAAAAAGAAGGAATTATGTCCTCTCTTTCTATAGAAGGAGGAATTGAAACTGAAAGATTACCTCGAGAACGTGGTTGGAGATATTGGCATCAATTATTCAACGCAAGACAGATACTCCTGGTATCACTATATGAAAAAAGTGTTCTTAAGTGTGCAAAGAATTCCATTGAAAGAATTGTTGGTTTGCTGACCTTGAACAGAATGCTGAATTGGAATTCGAAGTTGTGCATGTGGTCGAGTTATCAGTCACAGGAATGTGGACTGCAGACGTTCTATAATCAGGCATTCAATACCTTTTTTAATTACTCAGTCCGGGCTTTGTCAGCTATGAAAGATACATGTGTTTTCACGATTAATAATTATCCGATACATAGCCAGGCAACGGTCGAATTAAAGGATGCCAGAGATGTCAGCACGAACGCAGATATCTGGATCACGGATCCCCCTTATGCAGACGCAGTTAATTATCATGAATTATCAGAATTCTTCCTTGGATGGGACAGGCTTCTGATACAAAAGACCTTTCCGGAATGGTATACGGATAGCAAGAGAGTCTTGGCGGTTCGGGGAGACGGACATTTCAGTCAGACAATGATTGATATTTATAGAAATCTGACACAACACATGACCGATGACGGGATGCAGGTTGTCATGTTCACGCATTCCAATCCTGCGGTATGGGCGCAGCTTGCATTGATTATGTGGAAATCTGGTCTGACAGTAACAGCGGCATGGAATATTGCTACGGAAACAGATGCCGGTGGAATATATGATGGAAACTACGTTAAAGGAACAGTCCTCCTAATATTACGCAAGCAGCTTGGAGACGATGAGGCTTTCCTGGATGAACTATTTGCGGAAGTGAAATCAGAAGTCAAAAACCAAATTGAATCCATGCAGGATCTGGACGACAGAGAAGATCCGAATTTCTCCGATCCAGACTATGTCCTGGCGGCATATGCTGCTTCATTAAAGGTACTTACAGGCTATAAATCTATCGTTGAGATTGATTTGGACTACGAACTGGATTTGGCAATTCATGATCCTTCCAAGTCTGAGGTCGTGAAGCTGATAGAGCGGGCCAAAAAGATTGCCTACGATTTTATCATTCCATTGAATTTCGATCATTTTCTGTGGCGAGATCTTTCTGCAGCGGAACGTTTCTATATTAAGGGGTTGGAAGCAGAAAAACACGGAAACTATCAGATTAGTACCTATCAGGAATATGCCAGAGGCTTCGGACTGACAAGTTACAGCCAGCTTATGGCGAGCGAGCGGGCTAACACGGCGCGACTGAAAGTACCACAGGAATTTGGCATGCACACGATGGGTGATGTTCCTGGTTTCGAGCAGTCAATCTTGCGCTTGGTCCTTGCCTCCATTCATGTGGCGATTAAAGAGGATGAAAACCCGGAGAAGGGATTCTGGTATATCAAAAATAACCTTGTGGACTATTGGGGAAGGCGCGATATGCTGCGGCAGCTTTTCTCATTTCTGAAAGATACGGAAGACATCGATACCATGCCTCACTGGCATGAAGCGGCTATCATGGCAAGCCATATCTATACGATGATTGATAACGACCATATCTGAATAATACTGCTGAATAGCAATCTTAGAGGAATATCAAATGCTGAATCGTTTTTCATCGAGAAAAACAGACCTTGGAAAACAGTACCTTGCAGACCGTCTGCAGGGTGCTGTTTCCTATGATCGCATAGCGGGTTATTTCTGTTCTTCTGTCCTCGAAATCGCCGGGGAGGCAATGGAGCAGATTCCTGGAAAGATCCGTATTATCTGCAACAGCGGATTAAATCCCGAAGATGTGAAGGTGGCAGGACTGGCTGCAATGCAGCTCAAACAGGAGTGGTGCGGGTTTAAGCCGGAAGACATATATACTTCCCGTCCGGAATCTATGCGTCTGCACCGGTTGTACGACCTACTCAGCAGAGGGAAAATGGAGATCCGCGTCCTGCCGGACAGCGTGTATGGTCTGATGCATGGTAAGGCAGGTGTCCTCACATACTCAGATGGTCGACGGTTGTCCTTTATTGGCAGCATGAATGAGACAAAAAGCGCTCTGGTGAGCAATTATGAGATCGTCTGGGAAGATGACGATCCAGCGTCGGCAGACTGGGTGCAGGCGGAGTTTGACTATTTCTGGGATCATGAGTGTGCTGTTCCGCTGTGTGAGTTTGTGATTTCGGATATAAAAAGGATTGCGGATCGGCATCCCCTGACTGTCAGGGACTGGCGGGAGAAAGAATCGGCAGATCCTGCTGCCGTTGCTGCCGAAGAACCTGTTTACCGCAGTGAATTCGGGCTCTGGGCGCATCAGAAGTATTTCGTGATGCGTGCTTTTGAAGAGCATAAAACGAAGGGCGGCGCACGGCTGGTGCTGGCGGACATGGTAGGCCTGGGAAAAACCCTGCAACTTGCCATGACGGCAAAGCTGATGGCACTCTATGGAGACAGACCGATTCTGATCATCGTACCTAGGACCCTGCTGTATCAATGGCAGGATGAGATGCATACCATGCTGGATATGCCATCCGCTGTTTGGACAGGAAAGTGTTGGCGGGACGAAAACGGATTTGATTACATCTGTGACAGCGTCAGAGGTATTCTTAAGTGCCCCCGCAGAGTCGGCATCGTCTCCCAGGGACTAATCACAGCACGTACCGAGGCTGCGGAGTTGCTGAAGCAGTTGAAATATGAATGCGTGATTTTGGACGAGGCGCACCGAGCACGCAGGAAAAATATCGGAAAGGATGCGGACAAATATCGTGCCCAGCCTAACAATCTGCTGCGATTTCTGGATGAGATTACCTTCCAGACGCAAAGTATGCTCCTGGCCACGGCGACACCGGTACAGATCCACCCGATTGAGGCGTTTGACCTGCTGGATGCGCTTGGACGTCCCAAGGAAGCGGCAAAAGTGCTTGGTGACAGCTACAGCATCTGGAGAAAGAAGCCGCAGACGGGCCTTGATTATATGTCGCAGGTGCAGGATCCCCCTGATACGGAAGCGGAGATGTGGGAGATTGTTCGGAACCCTTTCCCGCCCCGTACAGACAGTAGCAGGCGAGTCGGAACGTTGCGAAACCAGATGGACATCCCGGATGATGTCGCAGTGCTTCCACAGGACAGATTCAAAAGTCTGCGCAGATCAATTCAAAATAAAGTCTGGGAACTGTATCAGGACGAGGGATTCCTGATTAACCACAATCCCTATGTGCGTGGCATTGTCCGCCGCACACGGGATTTTCTTGAAAATACTCTCAATCCGGAGACAGGAGAGCCTTATCTGAAGAAGATCAATGTACAGCTTTTTGGGGAAAAAGAAGACGAAGCGTTGGAACTGACCGGCTATCAGCTTCAGGCCTATCAGATTGCTGAGGAATTCTGCCGGCTTCTCTCTTCCCGTGTGCGAGGAGGCGGATTTATGTCTACTCTGATCCTGAAGAGGATCGGAAGCACTATGATTGCAGGAGAGATAACAGCGAAGAAAATCCTCTCCTGGACGGATAACGGGCAGATGTCTTTTTGGGAACTCTATGACACCGTAACCGAGGAAGATGATGAAGATACCTCTGATTCTGAAAGCGGCACAGCAAATAGTGTGGGAAGTGAAATCAAAAATCTGACCGATGGGGAAGAAGAATGTCTGACACGCCTTGTTAATGTATTGCAGGCTAATCGGGACACGGATCCCAAGTATCTGCGTGTCCGAGAAATCCTTCAAAATGGAGTAGAGGACGAGGGAGGATGGATGCACAAAGGCTGTATCATTTTCTCCCAGTATTTCGACAGTGCTAACTACATCGCAGAACTTCTCAGTAAAGACCTCCAGGATATGCAGATCGGTCTGTATGCAGGCGGAGACAGAAGCGGCGTATACCAGGATGGCATCTTTCGGAAAATGAAAAAGGATGCCATCAAAGCAATGGTAAAGAATAGGGAGCTGAAAGTGCTTGTCGGAACCGATGCTGCCAGCGAAGGCCTTAACCTCCAGACTCTTCAGACCCTGATCAATGTCGACCTTCCCTGGAACCCGACCCGCCTGGAACAGCGCAAAGGCCGCATCCAGCGAATCGGCCAGCTTGCCGACACCATTATGATCTACAACATGCGCTACAAGGACAGCGTCGAGGACCGCGTACACACCCGCCTCTCCTCCCGCCTCCAGGAAATCTATGCCATGTTCGGCCAGATCCCTGAAGTCCTTGAAGACGTCTGGATTGCCGTCGCCCAAAATGACGAAAAGCGAGCCCAGGAGGCTATCAACAAGGTGCCGAAGAAGAATCCCTTTATCATCAAGTACGAAATGCAGATCCCCGACTGCGGCGACTGGGAAAAATGTACTGAGGTACTGGATAAGCAGGAAAAACTCAAGGAACTGATGAAGGGATGGTGAATACGCAGTATCGTAATTCTGGGAGAGAAATACATAAGAGATCTTTTATAATAATGATGTAAAACATAATCAGGTTAACTTTTGTTATCTATTCATGTTTTCGTAAGAATGCCGTGCATTTACAAAAAGCAGATTTTTTTTGACAGATATATGTAGTATTTTTTGATTGATACAACAGTTGTCAACGGGACAATAGTTGATTTTTCTTATCGTCCCATCGACGTTTAGATTATGTAGATTTATTTACACAAATTATCGTTGCTCTTAAATAGTGATAGCTTAGATAACGTTGTTTTGACTTTACCATCACATAGTTAATTATCAATAATTTGCAAGGAGGAGGGTAATACGGTTACTTGCACCGTATCCATGAAGATATGCCAAAAAGAAAAAACAAAAAAAGCAAAAAGATAACTGCACCTCAACCTGTATCTGTCACAAGGCCCAAAGAAGACTATAAAGACAAACAAGTTATCATCAGATCATTCATTTCAAGTCAAGAAAATAAAAGAAAATATGACAAGTATAATGGAATTAAACCAGGTGAAGCAAAGCAAGCTTTACGACTCAGTGGTCAAACACTGTACCAGGCTTATGAACTTGGTATGAAATACCATTTGCATAATAGGCTTTCGGAGCTGATAGGAATAGAGAGCGAAACAGATGAACTTGTTCGTATACGAGATGGAATCGGACAGAATCAGTACAATCCACAAATAGGAATTAATGAAAAAGTGGATACACATCATCTGTTGGATTTAATGAACAAGTATGCAAATCCTCTTCCAACAGATACAGACATTGACTTCGAAATAATAATGGACAATGCTCGATATGTGTACAATGGCGTAAAGCATAATGGGATTGAAGTTAACCTTAAGAAATATAATGAGTCGTATGAGGAAATAAGAAAATTTATCTTGATATATGTTGACCCTGCGGCTGAAATACAGGAACCAACTATCTCTGAGTTTCTAAATATTCGAAAGGAATTTAATGACTGGCATACGGATTTACACAATAACTATTGCCTGATTGTTGATCGAATGCCGGAATTAACAATAGAAGAATTAAAAATAATAGCGTCATTGCCATGGTCGATAGTATTCGACTTTGATCCGGCATCAGAACGTGATGGCCTGGTCAGTGCATTCAGCAATTATAAAGGCGTTCAGCCTTATTTCTTCAACTATAATAAACCAGATTCCACTGAGTTTAACCCGATGGCAGTATTACCATATTGGTATATGCTTAATGGAATTGAAGATCTTCAAGATACTCTTCCCAAAAACTATATGGATTGGTTTCAAAAACATGGAATTCATCTTCCTAATAGTTTACAGCAATATCATTCATTCTTTCCGAAAGGCTTGAAGATTCTGGTATTAGGTGGTGAGCCTGAAAAGCTATCTCAGTTATTGATGATTATTGGGGCAATATATGGAGATAACTATAAGGTCATTTTCTCAGCAAAAGGTGTGAAGTATGAACAAATAGTTAATAATTCTATATATAGAATAAAAGGCCTTCCCATGTCATCAGAGGAATTTGTATCTGGTATCATGCAGTTTGCTACTCTCATTGGTGTTAGTCAGAAAAGTGAAGGCAAAATGATTCCAGGAAAAGACGGAGAAGTGGACGTTATTGTTGAAGACTTTACACATTTTGAACTCTTATATTTGGGGATAGATGATGAGGATGGTAAAGAGGCTGCAAATAGAAAACCTGAGTTGTTTTATAAAGGAGAGCGTGAATTAAGTTGGTATGGTGCAAAGAATAAGTTTGCAATTGATAGAACGAATGAGACTAGAAAACTATTGAGTCGCATATATAATTCGGTTCAGGATGTTCCTTATGATCGTATTGATTTGTTACACGATCCGGGGGCTGGCGGAACAACTTTCGCAAGGCAATTGGCGTTTAATCTGAGTAATACATATCCTGTTGTTATAATGAAATATTATAAGGAAAACTATACCTTCAGACAAATAGAATCTCTTTATAGAAAAGTAAGGATGTCAATAATTATCTTTGTCGAAAGTACAGCTGTTAATGGAGATACAGTTAATCGATTTGGCGCCGAACTTCAATCACATGGAATACCCAATATCATAATATATGTAAAGCGTATATCCCGAAAGACTTCTTCACCAGACGAATACCTGTCGCTCCTTACGGATAACGAATTTAGTCAAATGATTCAAAAGCTCAGTCCATTTACAACTTCGAGTAAAATCAGCACTTTGGAAGGACTACGAGTGAATGCAGCAGAGAGATATCCATTTTTTTTGTCACTCAATGTTTTTGAAGATGACTTCAAAGGAATAGACGAGTATGTTTCAAAATTTATAAAAAACTGTGATAAAGGAGATAAAAACACACTAACTTATATTGCACTTGTTGATAAGTTTGCAGATAAAAAGATACCGGTATCATTCTTTGCAAAGTTAGATGATGATGACAATATTGGAATATTTGCTGATTCCGTAAATAACGCTTTAATTACAATTATAAACACCAAAGACATCAAATTGCGCTATCCACGTTTTGCGGATGCAATTATAGAGTACAGAATTACAAACGGAAAGCAGATGGAAAATGTGGATAAAGCAAATTCTTTGGCATTTATAATCGAACAATTTATCAGGTATTCCCATAATAATAATTTGGTAAGCTATGACTCAACAGTTGAATTGTTAAAAAACCTTCTTATCCTGCGAGATCCTAATAGTATGATAAACTCCTATTTTTCGGCTGTTATAACAGAAATTAAGGAGATGCTAAAAGATGAAAGAGGGGATAACAGGTATAATTGCATTGGACGGATCTTTAAAACTCTTGCAGAAGAATACCCTAATGAGCCTCATTTCAAAGCCCATTTATCGAGATTTTATACAAATCTTGAAAGGAATTATAACGAAGGCATAAGCAACGCAGAAGAGGCTCTCGCTTTTTCTGAATCAAAAGGTGAAAGAGATCCTCTGTTGTATCACATATGTGGAATGAGTCATTTTAAATACGTGGAAAAGAAGTTGATTGAAAATGCCCGCGATGCAAAACGGTATGGACTTGATTTTGAACGATATATAAATACCATTAAAGAAGAACTTAATCGTGCAAGTGAAATGTTTTTACAAGTAAGAAATACAAACAATAAACAAGCCGGTTATATTTCAGATATAGAGATGTGCATAAGCATTGTAGATTTTGGAAAGGAAATGTCAAACTGTTCGACGCAAGAGTTTATCTTAAAACATAAGGATTCGTGGGTGATGGAGTATTACGACCGAGCTATTAGTCTTATGGAGGGTTATAGAAGCATACAGTCAGATGACGACTATTATTCATTGAAATTAGATGATAAGTATTATTCAACGATCACAGAAATGGCTTATGACATTAGCCAGACAATTTCAATGTGGACCTCATATTTGGAAAAGGCTAATGAACCCGAAAAACCTAGGGTGAGGAGATTTATAGCTAGAGCCAAGGAGAAGAATTACTATTCTCAAAACTCACAAGATGAATTAAAAAGCATTATGGATCTTATGGAGGATAATATAAAGCAGGAACCTGAGAATTCGGCTAATATACGAATATGGTTTAACGCATTGAGACATTATACACGAGAGAACTCCTCATTGCTGTTAGATGAGGCCCTTACAAAACTGGATAAATGGAAAAAGTTGGGGGATAGTACTGAAGCTGATTACTATTACTTTATTTTGATTTGTATTAAGGCTATTGAAGGTTCATCAAGAGCGGAGTCCCAGATTCGAGATTTAGCACAACGACTAAAAGATAAGACAGAGAATATGCCCAATCGTAATGTTATTCAAGAATGGTATGGAATAGGGAAGGGGATTGGAAGAATATTTAATGCATATACGTATGGAAAGAACGGACGTTCTAGAGTGACGGTGGATGAAGTCGAAAAACATGGACAATATATCGAAGGAAGAATCAGTAGGGTAATAAGTGATAGATCAGCTTATATTGATGCTAAGGGTATGGATGTATTTTTTACTCCGAGTGGACCAAAAGGAGCAAAAACAACAATTACTTCAGAGGATATTGGCAAGCGAGTGAGATTTATAGTCGGGTTTAGCTATGATGGTGTCAGAGCTCTTAATAGAAGCGTCGAAATCATTAAAACAAACAACCAGGCAGAGGATGACAATTCGTTTTTGAATAGATTCGTCAAATGTGTTGTAACAAGAATTGATTATCAGAATAGATATTTGGAAGTCGCCCTTTTTGACGAACCTTCAACGATTGGACGTATTGATGAAAACGAGTTGGATAAAAAACCATTTAGTTCATTTTCTTTAGAACAGATTGTATGGGGATATGTTATTGGTATAGACGACACCATGAATAATAAAAAACTAGTATTAAGTCTGCGTAATCCCGAGGAGAATATGACAGACTTCCAGAGAAAACTATTAAATCTGAAAATATGACAGGAAGTTCCTGCTATATCGCATGTTTATGAAACGAGGGGGAGTGGGATAAAAAAGGTTCACTCCCCCCATCAAACTCAGTTCTTCTTAAAGAGTTGTTTATAGGTGTTTTCGCTTAAATGTCATATGTTGAATTGTTCCCCTTACTCTTTTAAGAGCTTATAATATACGAGTTTCTGCTTATTTTGCTATGTGGATGGAAAACATGAAACTATGAAAAAGAGGAGAACTCGTTCTGTGACTCTTAGGTCTCCGGTCAGGCTACGAAAACCTTCTTCACAAGCCAGGCTAATCCAAGCATACTGCCCGTTCCGAGGGTTCCAAGTCCAATATCGGCGGCAAGAATTTTGCGCTTTCCAAGTGCTTTGTCGACCGAAGATAAACTTTTGTCTTCATTTATTGCCTCGTAGTCATTTGTATTTTCTTTGATAGAACCGATAACACCTCGCCCTGTATCCAGAATGAGGCCTGTGAACTGATCACGGTATTTTTCGTCCAAAGACTGATTGTTGGATATTCTGTCAATGTCGTAAATGTTTGCGTGAGCAATTGCGTTATTTTTACGGGTAGATTTCATTTTTTCATTCATGCTTTTTTCCTTTCTGCTCTGTGAGCGCATCTATTTGGAGAAATTGTTCGAGGGAACCGTAGCGGGTGCGGATGGCGCATAGATCATCAAGTGAGGTGATTCCGAGTTCTAATGATCGATACAAATCGTCCACACTAATCGGCTTTCCGTCTGGACCGGTAATATGATCCTTTTTCGGAATTGTGTCATATGGCAGGTTGTCCGGCTGATAACATTCGAAAGCCTTTTCCACATGATAAGCGTGCATCAGGTCGTCGATGTCGATCCAAGCGCGTGCGTTGAAGAGGAATAGCTTGCGTGTCCGGAGTTGGTCAAGAAAGTCATTTGCGGAGTATAGCAGTTTCTGGAATTGATCGCGCCAGCGTTGATTGGTGACGTCGTTCAATGTTTCGAAGCTCCGGATTATGGGAGACGATAGAGTTCCGTATAGCTTCATCCACTCATCTGGCCCTAGGTACCTTTCCAAGAACCTGCTTGTGTTTGAAATAGTGAACAGGCACCCGTCGGAAGAGGCTTCAAGTTGGAAATATTCGGATAACTCAGGAAAATCGAAGCCAAAACCTTCTCCGTAGACCACTAACTTGCCATGACTGTTCACTGCATCGAACCTCGAGATGTAGTTGCGAGTATCGTTGCACATGTTGTACACGTATCTGGCTTTCCGGTCAGTATACTCTTTCAGCTTGGAAATCTCATTAAGCAGTTCTGGGTCAGTGCATGGTTTTGCGCCATCATACTTCTGGTGGAGATAACTATTGCTATAAAGGCACCTCCAACCATCACCAGTCTGGATTTCGATATCATACTGACCATCGTCATCTCTGGAAATGCGATATAGCGGACTGGCCTTGCCCTTTTCGTGAATAATCATCTTACTGTGATAATCATAGCGATCCGGCCGATAACGGTCATGTAGGGATAGATCCGAATCTTTTCCAGTTATGCAGTAAGGCAGGACTTCCACTGAGACTTCGTCGTACGCCGTTGAGTCGAGGGGGACATAAAACGCACGCTCCCCGTTCTTCCTGCTGCTACGGAGGATGTTGAGTTTTGGAAGATTGTGAGTTGCAAGAATGTCATCGAGCTGTTTGACGGATGCTTTATCGTGGAGCGCCTGAATGATCACCAGATCTCGCAAATTGTACGAATTTAAAGGTGCCATCGGATATAAATCTAAAGCTAGCGCAGTATCACTTTCGTTCAGCTGGAGTGCAAAGCAGAGGGCGATGATGAGGTCTCGTTTCCTGGTTCCCTGTGATCCGTTGATGATTTTTGTAAGTGTACTGGTGTCAATGCCGATCATTTTGGCCAGAGTGGAACGATTGAAGTTTCTAGCTTCACCATCGTAATGCGACTCACGGCATTCATGGATTTTTTCATCAATGAATGTGGCAAAACTTTTGTATTGAGACTCTTTTTTCTTTGATGCGATCAGCTTAGAGTAGTCGTAAGCGGGCTGTTGTATTTTTTTCATAGGCGGAACTCCTCTTTAGGTGGGTGATTACATCCTTTATTCTACACGTTAGATCCTATATGTAAATCAAAAATAGGGTAATAACTACCCTGCTTGATGGGGATAACATATATAAAATGATGATACGAAAAGAGGTGGCAGGATTGGTCGTGTATGCTATAAACCATATAGACTTGCTTGTAAAAAGTGCAAACACTAATATCCGGCAGAGTTTTACAATTGAAAAAAGATAGGAATCACCTTTCTCATTTTTTCATAATTGGAGGAGGATTTGAAATTGACTTGAAAAGGCACGCAATGCGTGCTAACATCTTTTTATGAATACGCAAGAAGAACTGATCAGACTAAAAGAAAAAACAGGAATGAACTGGAAGGCTTTTGCACAGTATTTTGATATTCCATATCGTACTGTACAGGATTGGTACTTGGGAAAACGCAGTATGCCGGATTATCTTCTCCGTCTGATGTCATATAAGATTGAGACAGAAGAGTTGCACCGTTCGAGGTAATACAATTCCAGATGATACGAATGGAAAGAATTTACGAGAGCCTGATGGAAGGTTTGATGGAGGATCTTCAGGATATTCAGTTATACGGAGATCCCCAGGGAAGAAGGACAGTAATTGAACCTGTTGCGGTGATAATTTCCGAGAAAGTACAGCGGACGGGGCGGATATCAAAAGGGTCATGTTCTTTTTTTATGTTTAGAGATGCATCGAACTGATGAATGCAATGAAGAAATCGGCGAAAGAAATTGAAAAGGCAAGGAGTAAAAGCTGGTGATGACATATGAGTGAATTTGAAATGGCAAATCCGAGGCTTAATCCAGATTACGACAGACTTCTCCAATCTGTTGGCGATACATTGAATAAGGGCAGGTCTGCGGCTGCGCTGGCAGTAAATACCGCCATGGTACACACTTACTGGGAGATTGGCAGGCAGATTGTTGAGTTTGAGCAGAAGGGAAATGAGAAGGCGGATTATGGAGCTGAAGTTCTTAAGAGGTTATCCAGAGATCTGACAGAGCGTTACGGGAAGGGTTTTAGTCACAGCAACATCGTGTATATGCGGAAATTCTACCTCGCGTTTCCAATTAGTCAGACACTGTCTGACTTTTTGACTTGGAGCCACTATGTCGAACTGCTGAAGATCGACGACCCGATGGAGCGAGCCTTTTACGAAAAAGAATCAGAAAATGAACATTGGGGCGTCAGGGAACTGAAACGTCAGATGAAGAGCATGCTCTTTCACAGACTTGCCCTCAGCACAGATAAGAAAGAGGTTCTGCGACTGTCCAGAGAAGGACAGATTATAGAACGCCCGGAGGACATCCTGAAAGAGCCGTACGTATTTGAATTCACAGGACTTCCTCAGCTGCCGATCTATGAAGAGGGAGATTTGGAAGAAGCGCTGGTAAACAATCTGAGCCTGTTTTTTCTTGAACTCGGGAAAGGGTTCGCCTATATTGGCCGACAGCAAAAGATGGTTATAGGCGGAAGAACCTATAAGGTCGATCTGGTTTTTTATCACAGAATATTGAAATGTTTTGTTCTGATTGATCTGAAGCGCGGAGAAGTTCTTCATGAAGACATTGGTCAGATGAATTTCTATCTGAATTATTATCGGGAGGAGATGAATACGGAAGGGGATACAGAGCCGATTGGAATTGTCCTTGGCGCATATCAGGACAAGCTGGTCATGCACTATGCGCTCCAGAATATCACAAATCAGGTGTTTGTGAGCCATTACCAGTTATACCTGCCGAACAGGGAACAGCTGGAAGCGGAATTTCGCCGTTTCATGGGGAATGAGGCTGAAAGAAAAGGAACGGGAGAGGAAAACTGATGTTGCCCCGCACCCTTGTGACGACATCCGGCGTTGGGTACATTTTGGGTACAGCAGATTTTAGAGAGGATAGACTAATACAGAAAAGAGTATCAAAATGATGCGATTTTTGAAGCAATACATGAGCAACACTGGTTTGCATGGATTCGGTAAAAGAGTACGAATAAGAAAACGCCCAAAAAGAAGCCAGTATTTATGCGGGTTCCAAACAAATTCCGTTAAGTACTGGCAACAGATTGGCAACATTTCTTTGATATTCACTGCGTAATCTCTCATTTATACGATCTAAAAAACCTTACTGATCTTCAGAATCAA
>OCTW011616885.1_pt1 | contig 25232 bp, 22 predicted proteins | sample 1539671 | NCBI WGS metagenome assembly OCTW01 (sample SAMN02144230, study PRJEB22623) | gut metagenome | biome: sheep rumen | host: Ovis aries | place: New Zealand | reverse complement strand
TATTTTAAGGCATCTTCTGTAATTACCATTACATCAGTTCCTACAATATCTAATACATTAATTTCATCTGCTAAGATTAATACTAGGTTTTGAATGTTTCTTGATGCTAAAATTACATTATCATCTAATTCTTTAACTACTAGTAATACTTTCTTATCTGCTACTTTTAATGTTTCTAATATATTTAACATTTCTTTTGTTTTAGGTTCTTTTACTTCTAATTTATCTAAAACAATGATTGCTTTTTCATTAGCTCTGTCTGCTAAAGCAGATTTAAGTGCTAATTGTCTTTCTTTTCTATTTTGTTTTTTACTATAATCTCTTGGTACTGGAGTTCCATATCTTCCTCCACCTACCCATTGAACAGCTCTGATTGAACCTTGACGTGCATGTCCAGTTCCTTTTTGTCTCCATGGCTTTCTTCCACCACCAGAAACTTCGCTTCTGTTCTTAGTTTTATGTGTTCCTTGTCTTAATGATGCCATTGTTAAGATGACTGCATCATTTAAAACAGCTTTATTTGGGGTAATTCCAAAAATTTCTTCTTTTAGATTAATGTCCTTTACTTTTTCACCTTTAAGATTTAAAAGTTCTGCTTTTTTCATCAACGATTCCTCCTTTCATCACTTCTATTTAATTTTCTTTTCTTTAATATATAGTGTGATGATTTTATTCTTCAGTTGTTTCTTCAGCTTTAGCTTCTTCAACTACTTCTTCAGCAGTTTCTTCAGCTACAACTTCTTCTACAGCTTCAGTTGGTTGTTCTTCTACTACTGGTTCTTCAGTTACATAACTGATTAAGTCAGCTGCTTCATTCTTAGCATCTGGTCTCTTAACAGCAGTACGAATCATTACTAATGATTTCTTTGGACCTGGAACATTACCTTTTACTAAAATTACACTATTTTCTACATCAACTTGTACAATCTCTAAGTTTTGTACAGTTCTTTGAACATTACCCATTTGTCCAGGCATCTTTTTACCTTTTAATACGTGCATTGGTAACATAGTACCTAGAGAACCAACACCTCTGTGATATTGAGAACCATGTCCCATTGGACCACGAGATTGGTTATGACGTTTGATAACGCCTTGGAAACCTTTTCCTTTACTTGTTCCTGTAACATCAACGATTTCCCCTGCTTCGAAAATGTCTACACCAATAGTTTGACCTAAAGTGTAATCATTAACGTTAACTCCTCTAATTTCTCTTAAGAAGCGCTTAGGTGTTGTGTTAGCTTTGTTTGTATGACCCATTTTTGGTTTGTTGCTTAATTTTTCTCTTACTGTGTCAGTTCCTAGTTGGATAGCATCATAACCATCTTTTTCAACTGTTTTGATTTGAGTTACTACATTTGGCTCTACTTCAATAACAGTAACCGGAATTAATTTACCATTCTTAGTAAATACTTGAGTCATTCCGATTTTCTTACCTAAGATTCCTTTCATTATTTTTTCCTCCATTATTTAGTTTTAATTTCGATATCTACTCCACTTGGTAAATCAAGGTGCGCTAACGCATCGATTGTTTCCTTACTTGGATTTTTGATATCAATTAGTCTTTTGTGTGTACGCATCTCGAATTGTTCACGAGAATCTTTGTATTTGTGTACAGCTCTTAGAATTGTGAATTTTTCAACTTCTGTTGGAAGTGGTACTGGACCAGAGATTTGTCCACCAGATCTTTTAACAGTTTCAACAATTTTCTTTGCTGCATTATCTAAGATTCTATGATCATATGCTTTAATTCTGATACGAATCTTTTCTGTTGACATTGAATATCCTCCCTTCGCCTATATCTAGTATAGACTTGCTCCGCGCGAATAACCCAATACTCAATCTTAGTTATTTATTTATATAAATTAACAACTCTTCCTGGTGTATCGACAACCTCGCACATCTAAGCAGTCACACGTAATTAATTGTAACATGGTGGGGTATGTTTTGGCAAGTATTTTTTTATTTTTTTCTTATTTTTCAACGAAAAAGACTTATTAAGGTCTTTAATAAGTCTCTTGTTTTAATTATAACTTGTTATCTTATATTCTCCATTTATATATCTAATTGTAACTGTAATAGTTGCAGTTGTGCTACCTTCAAATGGATCTTTTTGGAATAATTGGACTTTCGCTTCACCATTTGCATATGATACAAATCTAGCTTCTTCTGGCTTAATATAAGGTCCATCTCCTATTCCACCTTCTACTAGATATACTTTTCCATTATAATCATATAAGTCATTAAACATTGTTTTGTAATGTCTTCTATTTAAATTATCAAAAACTGATTGTTCTACATATTTTAAAACAGTATTTTTCATATCTTCTTTTGATTTAGCTCCTGATACTTCATAGACCATATAATCACTTGGAGTACCTGGTACTTTTACTTTTCCAGTTACATCTATATATTTATATACATGATTAAATCCATAATATGAACCAGAATATGCTGCACTAAACCATTTTAAATGTTCTCCTACTTTTGATTGGAAGTTACTAGAATTTAGTGCTAATTCTTCTTGTTTTTTATTATATTCTTCTACTTTTTCATCTATTTCTTTTGTTACCTTTTCAACATTCTTTTCATCTTTATTAGTAATTAAATTTTCTTTTTCTTTATATGATTCTTCTAAGTTTGCAATTACTTCATTTACTTTTGGTTTATCTATATCAATAGTCTTAGTTGGAACTTTCTTTTCTACTTCGATTAATACTTGGTCTTTATAAGAAATATATTTTTCTATATCTGTATCACTTAAATTTTCTTTTTCATAGAAAGTATAGCTTGTATATTTATCTGCTTTTATATTTTCGTTATTAGCTTGTGTAGTACAGTTATAGCATTTATTATTGCTAATTGATGAGGACTTTTCTTGATCTACTATTTTTCCTATTGGATCATAATATGATGTGATTCCACTTTTTGTTTCTCTATACCAAATATAGTCTTTAACTTCAGTATTATAAAATAATTTAATATCATCATTTGCTTCTGAAGATACATAACCAACTTTGTCATTATCAATATAATAAATCATTCTACTAGTTTTATCATCTTTCTTAGCTTCAGAAATCATTACTGGATATTTTTCTCCAATATCTACAATTTTAATATTATATTTGTTTATTCCTTGAACAACTCCATACATTTCAGCTTTTGGATATTTTTTGTGATAATCTACTGCTTCTTGTATTTTAGCTGCATATAGTTCTCCCCAATTAGTTTTTGGTTTTGGACTAAATACACCTAATATTAAACATAGTAATAATACTATTACTCCTATTCCTAGTAGAGATCCTAATACTATAATTGTAATAATTAAACCTTTATTACTTTTCTTTTTTGGTATTGGTTCAACTACTTTTTCTTCTTTTTCAACAACTTTTGTGACTTCTTTTTCTTTTTTAGTTTCTACTTCTTCTTTCTTTTCTTCTTTTTCCACTGCTTTTGGGGATTTTTTTTCTTCTTTAATCTCTATATGAGTTGGTGCTCCACAATTTTCACAAAATTTATCATTTTTACCTAATTTATTTCCACATTCTCCACAAAATTTGTGTTCTACTACTTTTTTAGTTTCACTCTTAGTTACTTTTTTCTTTGTTTCTTTTTTTGGCTCTTTCTTTTCTTTTTCTTTCTCCATACTCTTTATCCTCCTATTTTATTTAATCAAAAATGAGCAGTTTTTTCAATTATATTTTTTGATTTTTATCTATTAATTTTAATGATGCTGGCTCAATTAAAGATTTACCAAATTTATTATTTATTTTATCTATTGTTTCTTGAAACTTTTCATCATGTTTTTCTTCTTCTATATCAAATATTGATATTTGTGATTCTTTATTAGTGGTTAGATTTGATAATCTTACACCTATTAGTCTTATATCTTCTTCTCTAAAAGAATTATTAAATAACTCTAAGACTTTTTCAAATAATTCTTTATCACTATTAGTTGGTGTTGATAGAGTTAATTGTTGTGAATATTTTTTAAATAATATATCTTTATATATGATACCTATTGTTTTAGCATACATCTTTTTTCTACGTAGTTGTCTTGCTACTTCTAGTGTTTCTTTATAAAGTATATCTTTTAATTCATCTTTATTACTTGTATCTTTATTTAGAGTTCTTTCTGTACTTATACTTTTTCTTTCTCCTCTTTCTCTTTCTACTTTAGATTCATCTATTCCATAAGCTGCTTTATGGAGATATTCTCCCATTGACTTAAATTTCTTTATTAATTTTTTTTCATCATATCTGGCTAGATCACCGATAGTATTAATTCCTAATTTTTTCAATTCTTCTGTTGCTCTTTTTCCACACATAAATAAGTCACCTACATCTAGTGGCCATAGTTTAGATGCTATTTCATCTTTGAATAAAGTATGTACCTTATCTGGTTTTTCAAAGTCTGATGCCATTTTAGCGCATAATTTATTATTTGCTATTCCAATATTTACGGTATATCCAAATTTTTCTTTTATTTCTTCTTTTATTTTATAAGCTAATTCTATTAAGTCATTATAGATATACTTCATGCCTGACATATCTAGGAAGCATTCATCTATTGAGAATTGTTCTAATTCTGGAGAATAATTTGATAAGTAATTCATTAATTCTTTTGACTTTTCATGGTACCAATTAAAGTTAGGAGGATATATTTCTAAATTTGGGCATTTCTTTTTTGCAGAATAAATTGTTTCTGCTGTTACTATTTTATATTTTTTAGCAACTGGCGATTTGGCTAGAACTATTCCCCTTCTTGTTTTTTCATCTCCTCCAATAATGCTAGGTATTGTTCTAATATCTTTTTTATAACCATTTTTTAATAAGTAAACTGCAGTCCATGATAGAAAAGCATTATTTACATCTATATGAAATATAATTCTTTCTTTCATAGGACCACCTCTAATTTGATTATAGAATAAATGTTCACATTAGACAATCGAACAAATAAAAAAAGCTAGATAACTAGCTTTCATAATATTTTATTTTTTCTAATCTAATATTATTGTCTTTAATATTATAGATAAAGTCATAATGATCTAATTTAGATGTATCTATTTTAGTACCATTTTCTGAATATTCTACTTTTGAGACAACATCTTTATCTCCTTTATGATTATATGCTTCATAGTAGAATGTATCAGTTGATTCATCCATTTCTGGTTTTTCATAGTATCTAGCATAGTTAATTATTAATTGACTTGAATTTTTCTTAGCTTTTTCCATATATAATTTATAGCCTTCATTTGATGGTCCAGCGCATCCTGTTCCGTAGCCACCCATTGTATAAACACCATCTTTATAAGTCATATAGAATGGATATATTGTTTCATCTATGAATTTTGTTCCTTCATGGATAGTTTTTCCATTACCATCAGTACCTGTATCTATTCCTGGCTTAAATGAATCCATAAATTTTAAGTTTGCAAAGTATTTATTTAATTCTTCTTCTTTAAAAGTAAATGATGAATTATTGCCTGATGAATCTATTAATTTATCAAAATATAATGCAGTTACCATATTGAACTTTTCATTATCTGAGAAATCATCAATTTTCATATCTTTTTCTTTTAAAGTAATAGCTAATCCGCCACACATGTAATTTGGAATAATTTTATTCGCATCTTGTACTAGACTATCATCTAACTCTAAGTCAGTATATTTTTCTTCTATTGGTTGTTTATTATCTATTTTTGGTTCTTCTTTATTGGTTGTTAATAAAAGTGTTACACATACTGCTAGTACTGCCACTAAAAGAATAATTATAATTACTAATGCTACGACTAAACCTTTTCCTTTCTTTTTCTCTTCCATTTTCACATCCTCCTTATATTTTAATTATAATATTTATTGTTTTGTTCTACAAGTTTTTTTACTATTAAAAAAACTATTATTTAACTAATAGTTTTTATTACATTTTATCATTTAAGCAGAATATTGAATATATTGGAATATATCTAATATCTTTTTTTGTTTGGAAATTGTTTTCTGTTACTCTGTATGCTTGAGATACAGTAAATTTCTTCATAAATACTGATAGGGATTTAGCTTTAGAATCTGTCTTAGTAGTTAATTCTAATGGGAATATTTGACCATTTCTATTTTGTATTACAAAATTAACTTCTGCTTTTCCTTCTGATTGATAGTAATACAATGCATAATCTCCTTCAGATAATGTTTTGGCAATATGATTTTCATAAATTGTTTCTTTTAAATGTTCATCAGTTGCAAACTTTTTATAATTCAAGTGAAGTAGTGAATATAATAAGCCATCATCTGGTACATATAGTTTAAAACTATCTTTTTCTTTGCAACTACTTAGTGGAGACTTTACTGTAGTTATTTTATAACTACGATATGCTAGTTGATTATTTACTAAATAGTTTATAGATGATTCATAGTCTTTAGCTCTTTTTCCAGTACCAATTGCTCCATATTGAAACTTTTTATTGTCTTTAGTTAATTGCTCTGGAATAGAGTTCATTACTTCTACTCCTCTTGTTATATCTATTAGATTAGGAGATGTTATTAATTCATTATGATATACATCAATTATTTTTTGTTTCATAGCATCTATTTCAAATGGTGTTTTATTATCTAGATAAGCATTTACTATTTCTGGGAATCCTCCTGTTGATAAATAAACTTGGAACAATTCTAATGCTACTTTATGAAATGGACAAGTCTTTTTCTTATTGAATGATTCTCTTATTAATTCAGCTAGACTTTTCTCATCATTGGCCCATAAGAACTCTTCGAAGTCTAATTCAGTCATTGATTTAAATTGTAATTCTTCACCTTTAAATTCAATAATTTTTTCTCTTTTTGAAGTTATACCTATAATATGATATTTACTATGTTCTGATCCAAATAGTTTTAGACCTCTTACGAATTCAATATCTACTAGGTTATCTAAAATAATTAGTGTATCTTCTTTTAGAATAGTTTCTCCAGATATTAGAGCTAAATTATTAATTAATTTTTCAGTTGATTTTTCTCTTACAAATAAATTAAATAATTCTTTATTATTATATGTGTTGAAATAAACGACATTTTTATATTCTTTTTTAGCAAATTCTAAAACAGTAAATGTTTTACCTATTTGTTTTGGTCCATATATTATTAATGGTTTTCTAATTATATCCTTTTGCCATTTAGATAGAAATTTTTCTATTTTACGCTCCATAAATTGTAGCCTCCCCACATATTTTCTAAGTTAAGTATACTTTTTAATTAAAAAAAAGTCAACTAATTATTATATCTATTAAATTTAGTTTTTAAGATATCGGAGATAGTTAATATAAAGACTGAGTTAGTAGGACAAACATTTTGATAATCTAAGCTATAGCCAAATATTTGTTTTATGTCATCAGGAGAGGCATTTTTAAAGCCTTCTTCTATTGCTCTTCTTATATTACTTTCTACACTTGATATTGAAGTATTATATTTTATACTTATTTTTTTATATACTTCAGTCATATTATTAATAATTGTTTTATTGTAGTAGACAATGTATATAGCTTCTTTTATATAAGTGTAACCCAGATGATGTGTTTTTATACCTAATCTATGTAATATATCTAGTAACTCAAAAAGTACTTCTCTTCTAAATTGATCTTTATATATTTTTATTTGTCTATTTATATTTAGTTTGTTTAATGTATATGAGTTTTTTAATTTTTCTTTATGATCTATATGTATGGCACTACTTATTATATTTTTGCTTAATAAAGTATTTATAATATTTATTTTTTCATATGGACTTATTTCTAAATTTAGTAATAGTGTTTCATTATTTTCTAATTCTATTTCTAAGCTGATGTGTTCATTAACATTTATCTTATTTAATAGTTCTTTTAAGGTTTGGCTTTGATTTGTTAATAATCTTATCTTTGTCATAGAAAAAAGACTAGGAGCTAGTCTTTAATTTTATCTATAAATACTTGTAGATTTTCTAATTTTAAACTTAAGCCACCTAAAAGATATCCATCAATATATTTACAGTTATTCAATTCGTCTATATTTTCTTCATTAGCACTTCCTCCATATAGTATTTTATTATTTGGAAGAAATTCTTTTATAAAAGAGAATACTTCATCTATTTGATTATTATTAGGTATTATACCAGTTCCTATAGACCATATTGGTTCATAAGCTATTATTACTTTTTCTTTGTCTGTTTCTGTTAAATCTCTTGTTGCGATTGTTAGCTCTTTTGATAATACTTCTTTATAACGATTTTCTTCTCTTTCTTCTTTTGTTTCTCCAATACATAGTATTGGTGTTAAGTTAGCATCTAAACTTCTTTTTATTTTTTCGTTAGTATCTTCATTTGATTCATGTTGTTCTTCTCTTCTTTCACTATGACCAATAATTGTATATTTACAATCATATGTATAAGCTTGTGTTGCGGTTACTTCTCCTGTATGAGCTCCTTCTTTAAATTTAGAAATATTTTGAGCACCTAGATAATAGTTTTTATGAGTTGCTAGAGGAATATTAATAGTACTTGGACATAGTATTAAAGTATGTCTAGTGTTAATAGTCTCTAATTCTTCATTATATTTTTCAAATTTTTCTTTATCTAAATGACTTTTATTATTTAAGGCAATTATCATATTACTCTCCTTTTAATTTCTTAATTATTTGTGAAAAAATACCAAATCTGTTCTCTTCTTTTTTCTCTTTAATAGCTCTCTTATATACATCTAATACTTTTGTACCATAGATAGTGGCAGAGTATTGTTCTGCGGCAATACGAGCTTGATGGTTCATTTTCTTATGTTCTTTTGGATTATTGTATAAGTAAAGTATTTTTTCTTGATACTCTTCTTGAGTTTCAAATATCAAACTATTTAGGTCTTCTGTTACCATACTTAAGAAAGCTTCATCACGCATACATACTACTGAGACATCGGCTGCCATGGCTTCTATTAAGGTAAGTCCTTGTGTCTCTGATTTAGAAGCGGTTGCAAAAGCATCGGCAATATTGTAGTAATAAGGCATATCTCCCCAAGCTGCTTTTCCAGTAAAGATAGTATTTTTATCTATATCTAATTTTTTAGATAATTCTTCATATTTTTCTTTATCTGGTCCATCTCCAACAATAACTAATTTTATATTATTATGCTTTTTAATTAATTCTTTTTGTGATTCTAATAAGAATTCTATGTTTTTTTCTGCTGCTAAACGTCCAACAAATAAGATAACGAAATCTTTTTTAGATATATTAAGTGTTTTTCTTAAATTATCTATTTCTTTGGGATCTACATTTTCTTTATAGAATCTTTCTACTTCTATTCCAGTTGGAATAATATTTATTGCTTTTTCATAATGATATTTTTCTTTAAATAGTTTATATGTCTTATTAGTAGGTACTATTAATTCTGTTGCAGTTGTATCACAATAGAATTTAGTTAAGTATTCTACTAGTTTTTTGCTTGATTTTTTAAAATAACCTTTTGTTATATAGTGAACATAGTCTTCATACATAGTGTGATATGTATGGACTAATGGAATATTAAATTGTTTAGCAAAAATTCTTGCAAATGTTCCAATTGAGAATTCTGTTTGGGAATGTATTACATCTAGATGCCAGCTTTTTATTTTATTAATTGCTCTTATTGGATAAGTACTTGTTAATCTGGAATCATATATTCCAGTTGGAATTCCAGGTATTCTAAATACTCTTTCTTTTTCATCATACTCGTATTTAAAACTACGTAAGTTTGCTGTTACTACATATACTTCATGACCCATTTTTTCTAGGGCATGTTTTAGCATTACTTCGCTTGTTACTAATCCACTAATGTATGGGGTATATGTTTCCGTAAAAATTCCTATTCTCATTTTGTCACCTTCTTATTATGGAAATTAAATAATATTGCTCCTAATATCATACCTAAATAGTATGTTATGAATCGCCATATTAATAATACAGTGTTTATCATATCAGATGATATGAAGTTACCAAAAAATTGAGTGAATGAATATTCTATTCCTCCACTAGCACCTGGTATTGGTACAAAACTTCCAACTATTAATGTATAAGCACTAGATGTAATTGAATCCATCATATTTATACTATTACTATGTAGTCCTAATACTAAGAATAATGGAATTATATAAAAACATGTTAAGGCTAAGAAGTTTAAGAATACTCCTTTAAAGAATAATTTTTTGTCCTTTAATAGTTTTCTTGAACTTGTTTGAAATTCATCTACTTTTACATCTAGTTTTTCTCTTAAGTCTTTATGTTTTTTTAATATACCTAGTTTTTTGGCTATTTTTAATACCAAGTGAATCATTTTTTTAGTTAATTTATCTGAGAATGTTATTATAGCTAATATTACTATTACTAAGGTATTGATTAAGAATCCTACTAATACTAGGTGTCTTAAGAATGGTACTTTAGGAAAGATATGGAAGATAGCATTGTATGATACTGCTAAAAGTCCATATAGTACTAAGGCCACTTGATAGAAAATAAAGTTTTGGATTGTAACGTTTGTTGCTTTACTTAATTTAATATCATGTTCTGTTAACATATATATTTCCATTGGTTGGCCACCTGTTGAGAATGGTGTAATTCCATTAAAGAATAAAACTATTATGTTATGTTTGATTGCTTCTAGAAAAGTATATTTTTCTTTTTCATCAACTACTAAATAGTTAACATAAGCTCTTAATACAATATAAAAAAAGAAGAAGAGAATAGCTATTACAACAAAGAAATAGTTCATAGTACCTAATGTTGTAATAATATTATTCATATCATCTTTTAAAACAAAGTATAAGACGATTATAGTTATTAGTAATAATATAATTGTGTTTTTCTTTAGATTCTTCATTAACTTATTCTTCTTCCTAGTTCTTTTTCTTCTTCCTTATCTTTTAAATAGATTATATTTCCATTTTCATCTCCTAATGAGATAAAATTTAATTCTTCTAATGTTTTTATTATATTTAGATCTTGTGGTTTTATTTGAACAAATAATTGTTCCATTCCTAATACATTAAAGATATAGTCTGTTACTTGTTCTATTAATTTTTTTCTTTTACCTTTTATAGGTGCTAAAAAGACAGTAGCAGTTTTAATATCTCTTTCTCCTACTATATGACAAAGGTCTTTTACTTCTTTTCCTTCTCTTAGACAATAATCTAGTGTAATAGTATTACTTGTTTTTTTCAAGTTTTTATACTCTTCTTCACTCATTTTAGTTTTAGTCTCTTCTATTGCCTTAGAGATAAATACACTATCATTATGTTTTTCAAAATCAATTATTTGTGCTAAATCTTCATTACTATAAGGATTGACAACAAAATAATTTTTATTCAACTTTACCACCTCTTAATAAGCTTTTACTTATTATTTTTATTTAATTGCTTCAATTCCTGGAAGTTTTTTACCCTCCATATATTCTAGTGTTGCTCCTCCACCTGTTGAGGCATGATATACTTTATCTTTATATCCAGCATTTGCTGCTGCTGCTACGATATCGCCACCACCTAAAATAGTCTTGATATTATTATTTACTAAATATGCTAATAATTTATCTGTATGTTTTTTATATTTAGAGAATTCATATACTCCTAGTGGACCATTCCATACAACTATTTTAGCAGAAGCAGTTTCTTTTTCAAATAATTCTTCTGTTTTAGGTCCAATATCTAGACCCATTTCATCAGTTGCTATTTCTTCTATAGATTTTGTTCTATATTCTTCATCATCGGTATATTCATTAGTTACTGCTACATCGATTGGTAATACTATTTTATCTGGATAATCTGTTAATACTTTTTTACAGAATTCTATGTTTTCTTCATCTAATAGGGATTTACCTATTTCTAATCCTTTTGCTTTTAAGAAAGTAAAGGCCATTCCACCACCTATTAGTATTTTATCTGCTTTTGTTACTAGGTTTTCAATTACACCTATTTTATCACTTACTTTAGCTCCTCCTAATATTACAACAAATGGATGTTCTGGATTATCTAATTCTGATAAAGCAGTTAATTCTTTTTCAATTAAGAATCCAAAAGCACTTGGCAAGTGGGAAGCTATTCCACAGTTTGATGCATGGGCTCTATGAATAGTTCCAAACGCATCATTTATAAATACATCTCCAAGTGATGCCCAATATGCTCCTAATTCTTCATCATTTGAGCTTTCTTTGTTACCATCTAAGTCTTCATATCTTGTATTTTGAATTAATAAAACGTCTTTAGGTTGTAACATTTGAACTGCATCTTCTAACTCTTGTCCTCTTGTCTCTGTTGAGAATAATATATCTTGTTCTAATAATTCACTTAATCTTTCAGCAACTGGAGATAAGTCATTTTTAGCTAGGTCTGCTTCTTCTTTTACTCTTCCTAAATGAGATAATAATATTACTTTGGCATTATTATCTAAACAATATTTTATAGTAGGTAGGGCTGCTACTATTCTTGTATCATCTGTTATTTTCCCATCTTTTAATGGTACGTTAAAATCACATCTTATAATTACTTTTTTATTATTTACATCTAAATCTAATAATGTTTTCATATAACTCTCCTATCTACTAGAATTATATCAAATTTTTGACATAAAAAAAACATCCTACGATGTTTTTAATTATAATTCTTGCAAATACCATTCTTGTAAATAGTTATGTGGTGTTCCACAATACTCACATACTTCAGTAGTAGCATCAATGCTTGCTCCACAATTAGGGCAAGGAATAAAATTTACTTTTTTTGTTAATTCTAGTTTTGATTCTACTCTTTTTAGTAAGAATTCTTTTGTTTCTATTTTAGATTCTATTTTATTGTTTACTAGTCTTATTATTCTTATATCTATATTTATTGTTACAAATAGTTTGTCATCTTCTTCTTTTTCTTTTAATGAGTTGTAATCAAGTATATCATAATCTACTACATCTTTATATTTATCACTATAGAATAAGTTTCTTAATTCATAGTTTAAATTATTATAGAATTTTGTTTTACTTATAAAATATTTTTGCATTCTATTCCAAAATTCTACTTGTTTTTGATTAGATTTTTCTTTCTTTTTACGTAACCAAGGTAGAATAATTAAGGCATCTAAATAATAAAAGATAAAGAACAATACTAAGCTTATGAAGAAGCCTATTACTATTATTTTTATTATGTCAAATGTATAAAATGTTCTACTAGTATTATAGATATATATTCCAACTAATAGTAGTGAAAATACTATGTCTAAAATAAATGTTTTAATTATATAAGACTTGTCTTTTATTATTAGATCATAATATTTTTTATTACTTAGTTCTTTATTATCATAATCAATATTATAATTTGTATGACAGTATGGGCAACCATCAGTAAAATCTTTTACTTCTCCTTCCATACCACAGTTTTTACAAGTATACTTATCTTCTCCAGAAAACTCATATGTATAGCTTATACGTGAGTCAAAGCTTTTTTCTTTTCTTAATAAATTTCCATGTTTATAATAATCTTTTTCAATAATAATACCTTGTTTTATATCTTGATTTAGTGAATTATCAGTATTTCTTTGCTTCTTTTTTCCATTATCATAGAAAAATGTTTTTATGTTAATACCTAGACTGTTTAGTCTTTTAGCTTGTTTTGATTCTGTTATCATAATTTCTCCTAGTGGTTATTATTATTGTTATTATTATTGTTGTTATTATTGTTATTATTTGATGAAAAGCCTCCACCTCCACCAGAAGATGATGGATTATAATGTGGAATTATGGTTAGAGCAATTGATGATACTATTAAGCCATCTATAATTGTGGAATTATGGTTTGTTTGAAATGTTTTTACTACTTCTCCATTTGGTTTTTTAAATGTAATACTTGTTGAGCCACAATCTATTGTATTATTTGGATCTTGCATTATAAAATCATAAGCTTCATCTAAAAATTCTTGTGATACTTTATAATGACTATTTAGTTGCATTAGATTATGGACAGCTCTTAATTCGTTATATGTTTCTGGATTCTTCTTTATCATTGTAATCTCCTTCTAATAGATAAAATTCTATATTTTGAAATGGTAAATTGATAGTATCAATATGATAATATGCATTATTTTTTTGTTTTGTATAATGATAATCTCTTAAAGCTTGGGTTGTTACAAAGAGGTTGTTTGGATTATCTTTAGATAAGTATTTGAAATACTCTTTTAAAATGTTAGTTATATCTAATTTAAAATAATCTTTTTTATCTGATATATTTTGTTCTAGGACACCTTTATATACTTCATGAGTCATTATATGTGCTTGTTTAGTTCTATTTTCATCTCCATATGTAATAGTATTTCCACTTAGTAGCATTATATATAATGCATTATTATTAGGATATGGTGTTTCTTCATCTAAGATATTTTTCTTGATATATAATTCAATTTTGGAATTATTATCTAGACAGATTATTTTTCTTATTCTTTTAGTAATTTGTGATTCTAATTTATATTCATCATCATTTACTTTTAAAATATAACTATTGGAATCATAGATGTATTTTAATTTTTCATCTTCTTCTATTAGATCTAAAATATGTTTTTTCTCATTTTGAATAATTGGAAAATACTTATATTGTTCACTCGGATGCATTTCTGATACATATTGGTAAACTGTTTCTTCATTATACTCATCTTTAGAAAGATTTAATTTTTCATATAGAGCTTGTTGTAGTTTACAAGTATATGATTTATTTGTTTTATATGTATTTTTTACAAATGGACATCCTGTTTTACATAAATATAGATATTTACATTTACTACATTCTTCATTAAATGGTAGTTTATTATGAGCAGTTAATATTTTATTGTAGGCTGTTTGTAATATTTCTTCTACTGTATTAGTATAAATATTTCCATAATAGAAGTTTTTATTTTTTTGACCTCTTACACATGAGTAAATATCTCCATTTTTTTCTAATAAGAAGAATTTTTCTCCACAATTATCACAATTAGTACAATAATTAGGACCAAATTCAGCAAACCAAGCATTATTTAGTCCATAATCTAGATTAGTATTTGCAAATTCTTTATGCATACGATTAAATAGTTCTAATTGCTCTTCTTCATCTATGTGATGTAGTAAATTATTAGAATTATAATCAAAACCTATCATAAAATTAAAGTCATTCATATCTAGACAAGTATTTTTGTCTAAATATTTTATATCTTTTACTATTTGATCTAGATTAAAGTGCTCTTTAAAAATAGTTGCTGATACCTTCTTTTTATTTGGTATATTTTCTAATAATTTTACATTTTCTAGTATCTTGTCTAAAGTCTTTTTATTTGACTTAGTTACTCGATACTCTTCATGCTTATTTAGTGGTAGGTCTATACTTCCACTAATTGATACATTAAATTCTTTTATGGTATCTAGATGTTTTTCTATATTATATAGATTTGTTTTTATATGTGGATTTCCTAGGGGAAAACCATTTGATTCTATTAATACTTTATTTTTTTTATAATAATTTGATATATATTCTATAATGTTTCTAAAGTCTTTTTTGGATAATGTTGTTACTTCTCCACCATGTAGAGATATATTAAATGGTATTACTTTATTATCATAAAACTTAGTTACAGCATATTTTAATGTATCTAGAGGATCTTTATCAGTCCATTCATCTTTAGTATTATCTTCTAGATAGCAGTATTTGCAGGCCATATTGCAAGCCATTGTAGGTACATATAATAAATGAATAAATTTATAATTATTCGTATTCTCCCCATTCATTGTCTTCCCCCCTGACATTGTCTTCTTGACAGTTATTTTCATAATATACAATAGTTGGATATGTTTCTTTAAATGCTCTTTCATTTACATAAGCATTTTTACTTATACAAACTTTTTGGATATTGGTTGCTCTAAAAGCAGAGCTTCCTATTTCCGTTACTGATTTTGGAATTACTACTTCAGATAGATTGGAATCATTTCTAAAGGCTGATCCGCCTATTCTTGTTACTCCTTCTGGAATGTTAATAGCTTTTAGTTTTATACAGTATTCAAAAGTAGAACCATGTATTTCTTTTAATTGTAATGGTAAGTTAATTGATTCTAGATTGATACAATTTTTAAAAGCATCTCCTCTTATTTCTTTAATTGTTTCAGGTAGTTGAACATTTTTTATAAAAATCATGTTTTCAAAAACACTACCTCTTATTCCTACTACATCTTTATTCTTATATTGAGCAGGTACTTTTACATCACTTGGATTATTAAATATACCTAATGTGTAATATCTTAAGTAGTATCCATCAGGTGTATTTTCAAATATCATATGTGGTTCAAAGAATACTAATAGTATTAGTGCTACTGTTACAAGAGAAGTCATCACTCTAAAGAAAATATTATTATTTTCTGTTGCTTCTTGCATTTTACTAACTATAATATTTTCCATTTTCTCATCTGGACGTGCTTTGATTTCTTTGATTAAGATGTCTTCTATTACTTTGCCACGTGACATTTTTATATAGAAGATAGTTAGGACTATTAAGAATATTATGACGATAAATGGATGAGTATGATAAGCCATAAATAGTGTTGTTACTATATAAACTAACAAACAATAAATTATTGTTAAAATGTTTTTTCTTTTTTCAATAGATGGCAATGTTGCATTTGCATTTAGTTTGTTTTTTGTAAATGTCATGTTTATATAATTTCTTAATGCAACATCTTCGCTTTTTGCTCTAACAAACGTTGGATAATCAGCTACTACTACTGGTGTTCCTTGAGCAGCTTGTGGATATTGTGGTTGTTGTGTCTGTGCTGTTGATGTTGCTGAAGTAGTAATTGTTGTATTAACTGTAGAAGATTTTAATAGTGTATCTCCTGTCCATATAATTATTATGTATAGAAATCCAAATATTAATGGTATTATAGATATTTCAGGAATATTTGCTGATGAGAAATAAATAAATAAAACAATATTAGCAACTATTATGCAAATAGTAACTAGTATAGCTCCTAATTTTTTTGGTGGTTCTGCTATTTCTTCTGGTTGTGGCTTATTTTGAAATAGAATTATTGTTATTATATAAATAATTGCTATTACTGAAGCTATAAAGATTGTTGCTGGATTTGGATAGTGTATTGCTGCTACAACAGCAATAAATGTTGTAATACAAAAAAACGCAAATATATTTCCTATATAATTCCATAGAAAGGATCTTTTCTTCTCTTGTTTTACTTCTTCTACTTTTACTTTTGTTTCTTCTACTTTTGATTCTTCTGGTACATTTTTATTATCCATAATTACTCTCCTTATTATTCTATTTTATTTTATTATATATTATTTTTACATAAAAAAAAGAAGCAGTGCTTCTTTTATTTGTTCATTAAGTACTTTGCAGTTCTAACCATTTGAGCAGTATATGACATTTCATTATCATACCAAGATACTACTTTTACTAATTGTTTTCCTTCTACTTCTAAAACATTAGTAGATAATCCATCAACTAGTGAACCACAACGTCTTCCAATTACATCTGAAGATACAATTGGATCCATTGTAAATTCCATTGTTTCATTAGTATGAGCACGTAATACTTCATTGATTTCTTCTGCAGTTGTATTTCTTCCAAGTTCTAGAGTTAAATCTACAACTGAGCCAGTTGGTACTGGTACACGCATTGCAGTTCCATCTAATTTTCCTGCTAGATTTGGACAAACAAGTCCGATTGCTGAAGCTGCTCCAGTTGAAGCTGGTACGATATTAGCAGCACAAGCTCTACCACGACGTGCTAAGTGTCCTTTTTTATGTGCAATGTCAAGTGATGCTTGATCATTTGTATATGCATGTACAGTTGTCATATATCCTTTTACAATTCCAAACTCTTTATCTAAAACATCTACAACAGGTGCTAGACAGTTAGTAGTACAAGATGCTGCACTAATAATTTTTTCATCTCCTGTTAATGTTTCATGGTTTACATTGTAAACGATTGTCTTTACATTACCTTTTGCAGGTGCTGAAATAATTACTTTCTTTGCTCCAGCATTGATATGAGCCATAGCTTTTTCTTCAGATGTAAATAATCCAGTTGATTCAAATACTACATCTACATCTAATTCACCCCATGGTAACATTGCAGGATCTTTTTCAGCATATACTCTTACTCTTCTATCTCCTACTACAATATAGTCTCCATCAGCATGAATTTCATCAATACGATAGTTTCTATGATTAGTATCGTATTTTAGTAAGTATGCTAATTGTTCAGCATCAGTTAAGTCATTGATTGCTACTACCTCAAACTCTGGGTTCTCCTCCATTAATCTAAAACATAATCTTCCGATTCTTCCGAATCCATTAATTGCTACTTTAATCATTAAAATCCTCCTTACTCTTTAATTATAAATGGTATTTTTTAAGACTTCAATGTTTTTTTTAAGTTATTACGTTTATGTACAAGTATTATTGCATCATAAAAAAATATCCACAAAATTTGTGGATATTGTTATTCGAAGTAGCTTCCTCCAATAAATTCTCTTAATACTGAGTCTTCTGGTACAGCATCAGATGGTATTGGTAAAAATACTCTTAAGAAGTCTATTAATCTTTTGGCTTCTTCATAGTATGGTGAGTCATTTTCTACTGAGTATAATAATGGCTCTACATATGTTTTTAGTACACCTATTTCGTATATAGCAGCTGAATTTATTGTTACATCGCTTTCATCTTGATATGGGAAAATGTATAATTCTTCTCCTTTTCTTACACTTGCCCATGCAGCTAGTGTATCATCTACTTTATGCCCTCTTGTACGATTATCTCTTATTATTCTTCTTAGTAATCTATTATCTGTTGTTGAAATACGATTATGGTCATCTACATTTACTTCTGTTAAGGCAGATATGTAGATTTTATATTTCTTTTCTCTTGGAATATTAGTTAGTATTTTATTATCAAGAGCATGTATTCCTTCAATTACTAAAATATCATCTTCTTCTAATTTCATAGAATTATTATATTCTTTTTTACCTAAACTAAAGTTATATGTAGGAGTTAATACTTCATCTCCTTTTAATAAAGCAGCCATTTGTTTATCAAATAGTTTTAAATCTAGAGCTTCTAGACATTCATAGTCATATGAACCATCTGGATTTTTAGGTGTATCTACTCTATCTACAAAGTAATCGTCCATTCCTATTACTTTAGGATTTAGACCAAATGTATGTAAGTACATACATATCTTTTTAGATGTTGTTGTTTTACCTGATGATGATGGTCCTGCTAATAAAACTATTTTTATATCTTTTTTACGATCGTTTATTTCTTTAGCTACTGTTAGTAATCTACTGTTTTGAACGGTATCGTCTATTTTGATTAGGTCATTGTATTTACCTGTGGATACTATTCTATTTAAATCTACTGAGTTTTTTACATTTATTAATTTAGCCCAATCACGATATTGTTTAAATACTTCAAACATGTGGGGATGATGTTCATATTTTTTTATTTTATCTGGCATATACTCTGTTGGGAATCTTAATATGAAACCATTATCTTTAATATATGTTAAGTCAAAGTCTTTTACTAGACTAGTAGATGTAGGCATTAAGTTGTAGAAGTAATTATATAAATTACCTAATCTATATAATGTTACATAGTTGTTTGTGTTATATAGCATTACTCCTGCTTTTGCTAAATCTCCAATACTTTCGAAGTATTTTTTAGCTTCCATTCTATCAATATTCATCTTAATAATAGGCTTATCTTCTTTGATGATAGTCTTCATCATATTTTTTATTTCATCAACTTTTTCACCATTTAGTTTAAATGATGATTCTATATAGATACCTTTATCTAAGGAATGTTCTACAACTATGTTTGCTTTTTTTCCATATAATCTTTTTACAGCATATAACATTACATAAACTAAACCATTAATATGAGCAGCATTTCCTTCTCTAGAGGTTAAATCTAAGAATTCTATTGTACAAGATTCTTGGATTTGATTTGATAATTCCTTTAATCTATTACCAACACGTGCTAATATAATTGGGTATTTAAATTCATGTTGAAAATCTTTTGATATTTCTAGTAATGTTGTATCTTTGTTATAAGTATGTATTTTATTATTAATAGTAACTTCAATTGTTTCTATCATAATTACCACCTCTTATTCTATGTAGTCATTATATCATAGATAATTTGTATATTTGATTATAAAAAGTGTTGTTTACAGCTAATAGACAAAAAAAGAATTAGCTATTCTTGTTTTTTTCTAAACGTTCTGCTAATTCTTTTATTTTTCTTAAACGATGATTTAGTCCTGACTTAGATAGGCTTTTTCCAGTCTCTATTGTTATTATTTCAGCTAACTCTTTTAGAGAAGCTTCTGGATATTTTTTTCTATATTTCAAGGCTACTTGTGTTCTTTCATCTAATAAATCTATACTGTTTGTCTCTTCTATTATTTCTATTTGTTCTATTTGAGCTGTTGCTGTCTCTATTATTTTATCCATATTAGCTTGTTCACAATTATTTAGTCTATTAGTTTTATTTTTTTGATCACGGTAAATACGAACATCTTCAAAATATAAGACAGCATTATTTGCTTTTATTATTTTTAAGAAGTCACTTATTTTTTCTGCTTCTTTTACATAGATCATGTATCCTTTTTCACGATTTATAATTTTAGCATTTAAATCAAATATATTAAGTAGTTGTTGAACAAATACTGCTTCTGCTGGAGTTGGTATTAATAATTCTAAGTGATATCTTGAAGTTTTTGGATCATTAATACTACCACTACATAAGAATACTCCTCTTAGATATGCTCTTATTTCTTCATTTGCTCCTACTATATATGTTGGAGCTGTTTCTAAGTATTCATTATTTTCATCATAGAAACCTATGTTTCTTAATATTTTGTTTACATCTTTTTCTACTTTTAATTCATATAAATCATTTTTACTAAAATTAACATTATCTATTACTATTATTTCAGAATCTACTTGATATAGTTCTTTTATAAAATATTGAAAACGTTCTAGAACATTTAATTTCTCTGATGTTGTTGTTAGAGACCCATTGCTTATTGTACTATTATTTCTTATAAAACCGGATAGTTCAGCAATCATTTCTGATTCTGTTGATTCGATTTGGGTTATTTCTTTTTTTATTGTTGTTGTAAAAGACATTATTTAATTAAATAAGAAAATATTAGTGAACTAACTTTTAGACTATTATGACGTATTATATTGTCTTCTATTACTATTAAGTCATCTTCTATTAGTTCTACACCTAATTTTTCTAACTCCTCATAGTCTATTAATATTGGGTCTTTTTGTTCTTCTGTTTCATATTTATGAGCTATGTTTTTAGGTATTTTAGTGTGTGAGGCAATTACTACATCAACATTTCTTTCTCCTAAATAGTTATTTAACATTTTAATGTGATCTGATACTTTGAAACCATCTGTTTCACCAGGTTGTGATACAGCATTACATACATACATTATTGGAGCATCACTATCTCCGATTGCTAACTGTACTTCTTTGCAAATAACATTTGGAAGAATTGATGTATATAGACTTCCCATACTTAGTATTAATAAATCTGCTTCATTTATTGCTTTTATTACTTCTGGTAAGACATTTGGTTCATCCTTATAAAATATTCTTTTAATTTTATTTGGAGATTTTGTTATTTCTTCTTCTCCTTCAATGATATTTCCTTTTACATCTTCTCCCATTAATGTTAAGTTAGCATCTTCTGAGATTGGTAAAACTGTATGTCTTACATCTAGTAGTTTACTTAATGATGAGATTGATTCTTTTAGGGAACCTGTGATATCTAACATAGCTGTTAAAATTAAGTTTCCTAATGCATGACCATTAAGATCACTTGATGTATTAAAACGATATGATAACATCTTTTTAATAGCAGCATCTGTTGATGATAGATTTGTTACTACTTGTCTAATATCTCCTACTGCTGGAGTATGGAATTCTTGTCTTAATCTACCAGTTGAACGTCCATTATCTGATACTGTTATTACTGCTGTTATATCAATTGGGAAATCTTTTAATCCTCTTAATAGATAGGAGATACCTGTACCTCCACCGAATACTACAACTTTTTTATTCATTTTTGCCTCCTGTTTTTCTATAAACAAATAAGAAATATATTCCTACTATTATAAATATTAATGATATTATTTGGGCTATTTTAAAACTACCAAACATTAATGAATCTGTTCTTAATGATTCTATTAGGAATCTTCCTATACCATACCAAGTTAAATAAAAACCTAGTGATTGTCCTTCTTTCATTTCTTTTTTATTAATAAGTAATAATACAAAACCAATTAGACACCACATTGATTCATAAAGAAATGTCGGATGATGATAGGCTCCATCTATATACATTCCATTTATTATGAATTGTGGTATTCCAATGGCTTTTAAATTAGCTAATCCTACTACTGAACCATAGGCTTCCATATTGAAAAAATTTCCCCAACGACCTATTGCTTGACCAATTATTAGTCCTATTACTAAGGTATCTAATAAATCTATTAGATTTACTTTATGTTTTTTAGACATAAATATTACTGTTATTAGACCTAGTATTATACCACCATGAATTGCTAAACCACCATTCCATATAGCAAATATTTCACTTGGATTATTTAGATAATAATTATAATTAAATATTACATAATATAGTCTTGCTCCCAGAATAGCAAATAGTATACCAAAGAATAGTGTATTTACTATAAAGTCTTCATCTAACTTTTTCTTTTTAGCTTCTCTTAATATTATTAATACTCCTGATAGAACTCCTAGTAATATAAAGATTGAGTACCAATATATTTTTATAAATCCTAAGTCAAAAGCAATACTATGCATAGTGCCTTTTTACCTTTCCAATTATCTTATCTATTATTTTTTCTATGATAAAGTTTGCTACTGAAAGTAGGATTGCTACAAAGAATAAGATAAAGATACTATCTAATTCAAAGTGTTTTCCAAGTAGCCAATCTACTAGTTTTAGAATAAATACATTAATAAATGGATAGAATAAACCTAGTGTTAATCCAGTTATTGGTATTGTTAATGTAATTAGTACTGGTTTAATAGTCTTATTTAAAATATAAGTTACTATTACAATAATAAATGACCAAATAATTAGATGATTACTATCAATATGAATACTTTTAAAGAAACTAGTAACAAAGATGAATACTAGTGTGTACCCTATCATATACATTAGCCATTCTAATAATTTGTTAATACGATATTTGTTTTTTTCTTTTATTAATAGCTTCATAATCTACCTCATAATATTTTCTTTAGGAATTGTCCAGTGTAAGATTCTTTTACTTTGGATACTTCTTCTGGTGTTCCTGTTGCAACTATTGTACCTCCAGCGTCTCCACCTTCTGGTCCTAAATCTATTATGTAGTCTGCTACTTTGATAACATCCAAGTTATGTTCAATAACAACTACTGTATCATTATTATCTACTATTTTCTGTAAAATTGCAAGGAGACGCTTGATGTCATCAGTATGTAATCCTGTTGTTGGTTCATCTAAAACAAATAGGGTTTTTCCAGTTGCTTGTTTTTGTAATTCTTTTGCTAGTTTTACTCTTTCTGCTTCTCCTCCTGATAAGGTTGGAGCTGATTGTCCTAATTTAATATAACCTAATCCTACATCTTCAATTACTTGAAGTTTTCTTTTTATTTTAGGTACGTTTTCAAAGAATTTTAGAGCTTCTGTTACTCTCATATCTAATACTTCAGCAATATTCTTACCTTTATATTTGATTTTTAGTGTTTCTGTATTATAACGTGTTCCATGACATACTTCACATGGTACATATACATCTGGTAAGAAATGCATTTCTATTTTCTTTACGCCATCTCCACGACAGGCTTCACATCTTCCACCTTTAACATTAAATGAGAATCTATTTTTTTCAAAGCCATACATTTTAGCTTCTTTAGTAGTTGTAAATAATGTTCTTATGTCATCAAATACTCCAGTGTAGGTTGCTGGATTAGATCTTGGTGTTCTACCTATTGGATTTTGAGAAATTGCTACTATTTTATCTAAGTTTTCTATTCCTAAAATCTTATCATGTTTTCCAGGTTTTTCTTTTGATTTATAAATCTTTTGAGAAACTGCTTTTACTAGTATTTCATTGATTAGTGATGATTTACCTGATCCTGATACTCCAGTGATACAAGTAAATGTTCCTAGTGGAATATCTACATCTATATTCTTTAAGTTATTCTCTTTAGCTCCTTTTATTTTTAGATATTTTTTATTACCTTTTCTTCTCTTTTTTGGTACTTCAATACATAATTTATTACTTAAGTACTTTCCAGTAATACTGTTTTCATTATTCATTACTTCTTGTGGAGTACCTTCGGCTATTACTTCTCCACCTGAGTCTCCAGCACCTGGGCCTATATCTACTAAATAGTCAGCTGCAAGCATTGTATCACTATCATGTTCTACAACTATTAAAGTATTTCCTAAGTCTCTCATTTCTTGTAGAGACTTAATTAATCTATTATTATCTCTTTGATGTAATCCAATACTTGGTTCATCTAATACATATAATACTCCTGTTAGGTGTGATCCAATTTGAGTAGCTAATCTTATACGTTGAGCTTCTCCTCCACTTAGAGTTCCTGCACTTCTACTTAGGGTTAAGTATTCAAGTCCTACATTTTTTAAGAAGTTTAATCTATCTAATATTTCTTTTATTACTAATTTGGCAATTTCAGCTTTTTCTTCTGATAGTTTTAGATTTTCAAAGAATGGGATTAAGTCTTTAATAGACATATTTGTTACTTCATAGATATTCTTTTTACCTAGTTTTACTGATAATACATCATCTGTTAGTCTTGCTCCATGACATGTATCACAAGTATGTTCTACCATATAGTTTTCTAACCATTCTCTTATCCAAGTAGAAGATGTTTCCATATATCTTCTTTCTAATCTATTAATTACTCCTTCATAGAAGTCTTTTTTATCTCTTTGCATTCCTCCACGTGTAGAATATTTTATTCTTATTGGCTCATCACTACCATATAAAATATAATCTTTATGTTTTTTAGATAATTTAGACCATGGTTTATTCATATCTATTTTATAATGCTTACATAAACATTCTAATTCCATATATTCTATTGTTTCTGGATCATCATTTAATGTCTTTATAACACCTTCATTTAGA
>OCTW011449374.1_pt1 | contig 25239 bp, 14 predicted proteins | sample 1539671 | NCBI WGS metagenome assembly OCTW01 (sample SAMN02144230, study PRJEB22623) | gut metagenome | biome: sheep rumen | host: Ovis aries | place: New Zealand | reverse complement strand
AGACACAGACTGTCAATGGTAAGTTGATGGTTGTTACCAAGAAGGTCGTTACTTCTCATGAGGTCCATGTAGAGACGAGCAAGTCTCGCATCAAGAAGCATTACAAGGACAACGTCAACTACGCTTCCTACCCAGTCTACAAGTTCGTAGACGTTATCGATACTTCGGACGTCATCTATGTTCCGGAACTCACCATCGCTGAGTTCCCAGAGATCGATATCAATGAATACAAGGACCTTAGCCTTGTCATCCACCTTGGCTACCTTGACGATCCTGCCAAGATCGATCCGATGCTCCTCTCGATCCGTGAACGTATGGCTGCCTACGGATGGCGTCCTAGCTTGGTCAGGCTGTATTGTACTGATACAAAGTGGATGAGTCCGATGGAGTACGAAGCTGCTAAGAACATGCGTGTTCCGGCTAGCCTCGTTATGATCAATGACTCCAACCGTGCACAGTACCTTGGTGAAACAGCTATCATCAACGGACAGTTCAAGAAGATCGCTGAGCATGTGACAGCGGCAACTGCCGACTCCGAGGTGGATATCGATGCCATCAAGGTTCATCCTAAGGTTATCGATAATGGTCTGTTCATCGTTCCTTGCACTGACAGCGATACATTCGTTGCAGGTGATACCTACTACATGCAGGTTATCAAGGAAGTGGAAGGACAGAAGGTCAGCATCCTCAAGATCCTCAAGGAAGGCTATGACTTCTCTCCTGGCGATCCATGCGCAGCTTACGCTCCAGTGACTGCAGCTGAGATACAGGAGCATGGTTACACAGATCTGTTCACCAAGAACGATCCGTCCTACACTGCCGTGGAATACGGTAAGCATGGTGAGTACACGGCAAGTTCGTTGCTCAAGAAGATCTACGGTGATGTGTATGTCGAAACCACGGACGCGGAGCGTGTCGATGGCAAGACTTACTGGATCTATGAAGGTGAGTTGTCGTACAGGGTGGCTACCGATGAGGACTTCCTCATGAACGATGACGCAGAAGCTCCAGCACTCAAGAAGTTCAAGCCATCCATGATGTACATGGAGAAGCAGACTGATCGCGGTGAGATCTACCGTGCAGCTACAGAGGATGAGATAGCGGATCCTTCGCAGGTTCTCTATTTCAAGAACCCTGATACCTACACTGCTGTTACCATCAACCCCAGCGACTTCGATCAGAAGAAGCAGTATTTCATCAGGGTTGTCGGTAATGACGGTAAGGGTGTCAATCTGTACAAGGAGATGTACTCCACAGTAGAAGCTCTTGAACTGCAGGGATTCAAGTTCACCTACCAGGATCTGTTCAAGTATACGCAGAACCTGACTCTGCAGCTTGAGGACATCATTGACATCGGTACCTCTGAGAACAATGTAACTCTTCCGGATCAGGAATACGATCCTTACTGGAAGGAGTACGAAGGTCGTAGGTTCAGGTGGCAAGTACCGTCTGAAAACCCGACTCAGACCGTGACCCTTGAGTTGACCATTTCTGACAAGACTTACAAGCTAGTCGCCGGTAAAACCGGGTCACTTTTGGGGCAATCGGGTCAAATTGGCAAAGAGATCTATGTCAAGGATTCCAATTCTCTGAGACGTAACTACTACATGCAGTACATGACTCAGCTCAAGACAGTTGAGGATCAGAAGGCACGTATAGAGGCGCTGGAGAATCTCGTCCTCGAACTAGTCAACAAACAAGCGTCATCGTAAGGAAGGAGTAATACACGATGCCTATTCATTCAGTCGATGAACTCCGTCCAGTAACCGAGACACCTAACTGGGGCATCAATGCCGTACAGGAGAGAGTGGATCAGATGATCTATCTCATCAAGACTGGAGCGATAGGTGGTGGAGACAGCGGCGAAGCCGCCCCTCTCACACCTGTCGTACCAGTTGAGAAAGATGATTACGATGCTGGAAGGAATGTGACCTATGATCTAACCAAGGTCGATCCCAAGTTCAGACGCAAGCAGCAGCTGATGGTATTTACTCCTCACCAGCTTCACACGTTCCCGACTCCAGTTCATCTGGATTCAATCGTAGTGAAGACCTATGTCAACGAGCAGTGGGTAACCATTCCTCGTGAGGGTACTGTACCAGGATCTACCAATGTCTGGAGGGTCAATGAGTATGCTTACGACACGATGTCGTCTGCTTACCGCATTGACAGCAGTTTCACTGGCGATATCATCAAGAGCATCGAGCTCGATATTTTGTCTGATACTGCTTCGACAACTGACAGAGTGTTGACTGTCATAACCGCACAGTGTGCTTTCAAGCCTCTGTATGAGTTACATGGATTCGATGGAGTTGGTCCGTCGTACACTCCTGCTCTCGGTAGGTACTTCCTTGAGAAGCTCGAGGAACTGACAACAGTGATGAACACCAACATCTCCAACACGTTCGCTACGACAGACAGTGTTAACGACATGTTGGAAGAGGACTTGACTGGTGAGAAACCTGAGAACTATGTCGAGTTCGAATCTCATCACATAACTCGCATCGACACCGATACGCTCATGCCCGGTAGAGGTTCGTGCTATGCACATGATTTCCAGATGTGGCAGTACGCTGTCAGAACTGGTACTGTGCAGATGTCGAACAAGGCCTACAACATCAACAACAGAGCTATCTTCCTCTACGAGGATGTCTCCAATGTTGGTATGACAACCACCAAGGTTGCCACAACGAAGCGTGTCTATCTCGATAACGATAACTACGACCAGTACATTGGCATGGCTGGTAGGTTCATCGATCGTGCAAGACTCACTCCGCTGGTGAAGGGCGTCGATTACGAGCTGGTCAACTTGAATGTTCCCAAGACTGAGATGTCTTCTTCTCAGTACGGCGTGTACGATAGCATCCGTATGCTTAAGTCGTTCACTGGAGACGTCCTCATCTCGTACCATGCATTCGGTGGCGATGTCGTGTTCCAGGATGTTAAGGATCTTCGTCAGGATATCATCAACGCGATGAACGTTCTGACAAGCAAGAAGCTGTTGACTGCAGATGTGATCGACAAACAGCCTGTCATCAAGGACCTTCTCTCTCGCCTCCAGGTCATCGAGCAGTATCACAATCACTTCGCTCGTGTGGAACATGCTGTCTACATGAACGATCCTGGTTTCCACTGGTTCGATATAGCTACGCTGTACGATACAGCATGGAACGACACTGAATCTGTTACCAGCGAGATCGGAACGTTCCGTGTCCAGTCCAAGGAGATGGGATGGTGCTACGAGTTCATCGTTGGAGTTGATCTGAAGAAGAAACTCGTAGATGCACTTCGTTGCAAGACTCTGATGTCCACTGATGTCAACACATCTGACCTGACTGGCTACCTCAAGTATGCTAACAACAGGGACGATGTAGCAGTTCGAGTGTGTTGGGTCAATGACGGTAAGGAATCCGGCATAGTCCTTCAGCTCGGATGGAACTTCGATCGTTACCAGAAGTTGAAGGATGACGAAGGACGAGTTCTTGTCAACGGCGTGTCCACGGATACGATAACCGTGACCAACAAGTCTGGTGTCACTTCCAAGTGGAGACTCACCTACAACCCGATGGACAACACTTACGAGTCATCTGCATCTCCCAAGGTGTACACGCACATGAAGTTCGTTCTCACGAGCGATACTCAGTATGCGTCGGGTAAGGATTACTTCACCTACGATGATGTGTACGCCTACTACAGGACGGCGGATGAACGAGTGCGTGACGGAGTTCCTTACTTCACTCTCAACAGCGACAACAAGTACGTGTCGGTGGATCTCACTGCTGGCGAACTTGTCTCGAACTATGTTGATGAGGTCAAGCTGTCCATCGACGGTATCAGCTGCAAGAAGGGTGTGTTCCAGCGAGTCTTGGTCCGTAAGGTGTACAAGAAACTCGTGCCTGGTACTGACTACACTGTCGGTGGAACCATAACGGGTTCTATCTATCAGGTCAAGGATGGTTGGTTCTCCAACGACACTGATGTTCAGATGCCTAATCCTCTGATCGTCTGGAAACTCAATACGACTGGATGTTATCATCTTGAGCGTATACTTGAGCCTCTGGATGGATTGGTTGCTTGGGCTGGTAATGTGCCGCTTCTAGCGACAACTACTGACACGGTGACTCAACTTGGATGCTCGATCAATCCAGTCACTCAGGACAACATCGATCTTAGCACTGTTAAAGGTGTTAAGGTACATCTGTACGATCGCAAGTTGGATCGTGTGGTTGTGAGGTCGGTAGATGTTGGTTACATGGAACCAGAGTACGAACCTGTTCAGGAAGCGACAGCTATTGCTGGTAAGACCTATTACGGTCGCACTGGTAACGGAACTGACGAATCCCCTTATCAGTATTTCGTGATCCACATCCCTGCAACTTCAGCTCTCGATCCTACGAGGCACTTCGTGTGTTCTAACAAGGACAGATTGGTTGGTCAGGTGATCTTCGATCTTCTTGATCTTTGCGGATCGAGTATCGAGATTTACAAGGACGACAATGGGCACATAGTCCACGATATCATCTCCTATGTTGGTACAGACAGTGCGATCAACCAGCGGTTCGACATTCGTCAGATCGATTACAACTTCTAAGGAGGCACGAACATGACACTACTTATTTCGATAGGTGATGGTAACAAGATTACCAAGGTCGAGCTCGTGCACTCCACGGAAGGTATCGCTATCCCTACAGGAACGTACGCTTACAATGTGGATAACGAAGCATTGTGTAACGCCATCCTGAACAACTATGACAAGTGTATAGTCACGCTGAATGCAGCACGCACCGAGATCCAAGACATCGGTTATGCTTCGGCGTCAGACAACTATCATGGTAGGAAGATAGCTACCGGCGATTGGATCAAGCGAGTCAGACCTGCTCTATTCAGGGCAGCAACAACTACCAACTTGTTCAACAACTGAAAATACGAGACAGCCGTCATGAGTGCATGAAGCACTCATGACGGTCTGCTCGTTTTTACATTTTGTACCTCTGACTGTTCGCACGTATGATCTGAGTCATGAACGAGTTGAACGATCTAGCCAAGATGAGAGAGCAACCCTTGGAAGCGATGATGAACGACTTCACAAAAAGAAGATTGCTATCCTTCTTGACATTAGCGTCGTGCTTGATGAACAGATTCTCCAGTTCGTAGAATTCTCTACGGATAGAGATCTCATCATCGAGAGCACTTTCGACATCGGCGATGTCACGACCGAGGTTCTGGTACAGCCATCCGAGGCTGGAGCACACAGAGTGCTGCCTGATGTACTTCGGAGTACCGTAACGGAACTTGTCCTGTTCATCAAGATACATACCGAATGCAGAGATGTTCTCCGCTATGACTGGTTTGTTCTTGGTGATCCACTGAGGAAGTTCCTCGAGTTTCTTCGGACACTTGATCTCACGAAGCTTCTTCGATGCATCGAGCATCGTCTTCCAGTCCTCGATGTGATACATGAGCACAGCTGTGCTGCCGAACCGACCGATATCGCCGAACGTACCATCCTGGTTGTTACGCTGTAGAGCGTGGTAGTACCTGATGTTACGAACGTAGAAACGATTGCGATCGGTCCACTCAACGAACCACGACTTGAGAGCTTCCCAGATGATCGTGAACCATTTGCTAACAGCAAGTTCTTCCTTGGCGATGATATCATCCAAGGCACTGAGCTGAAGCATATTCAACGACTCACATGCCGCTTCCTTGGAAGGACGAGGGAGAGTAGGAAGCAAAGCTTCCAGACTTCCATCGGCATTGATGAAGTCGTAGAGTTCAGGAGTCATGTGACCAGATGCGATCTTGTCCCTGATGAACTTGAGATCCTTGATCTGGCGTCTACGAAGTTCACATGTTACAGCCGCTTGCTCAAGTCTTGAGTATAACGACTGTGCAAAAGGATGTTTTATTTTCTTCATATCCTGCTACCTTAATTGCCTTTGACCCAAGAATAAGGAGTGAGAGCCATCATGCTGCGGATGATGGAACTATCGCCCATGACGTAACCTCTGTAGGTAGCAGAGAACGTAGTGTTCTTGCCTATCAACAGAGCTGTCTTGAGACGACGCTTCATCTGTCCGAGAAGATAGTATCTCTCCTTAAGTCCTATACCGACGAGAGTGTTGATGTACTCGTGCATCTTGGTGTTGTTAGCGAATGCCTGTCCGATAGCGTCAAGCATACCGCTTCCTCCAGCCATGCTCAAGAACAACATGGGACTCAAGTCTTCGATGGTGAAGCTGACATCTACAACTGTCGGCAGTCTGGAAAGAGACCATCCGAATTCACCTGCACCTCTTGTGATGGACAGCGTGCTGATGATACCTGCAGGGATGGAGAACATACCCTTGCAGAACGCTCTCACCAAGAACGGAGAAGTGTAGGTTGAATCACCTGCTCCTCTAGGAAGAGCAGCTGCCATGAGTGCAGTGAGAGGGATCATGATCGACTGGTAGATCGATACTGGATCTCCGCCCGTTCTAGCACGAAGTTTCATGTTGAACGAAAGAGACCTAGACATACCGCTGCTACCAGACCACTGTTTCGGAAGATCAAAGAATCCATTGCCAGATGCAACGTATGCGATAGTTCCTTCGATACCCTTCTGACCACGCAAGATGGACGAAGCGTTCTTCATGAACTGCTGTGCGTTCTTGACGATACGCAGACCCGCACTCGTTACACCTTCACCACTGGTGAGCTGATTGTCAACAGAGTTGGATCTCTTCTGTGCAACCTCATTGTTGAGTGTCTGAAGAAGAGGAGATTCCGAAGTGGAGTTACTGAAACTCTCGTTAGCGTTGTCACTCCTCTCGATACGGAAACCAATGAAGTTCATGCCTTCAAGAGCACCAGTCTTCATGCCAGTCCAGAAGTTCTTGAGACCAGAACCGATCTTGTCCCACACACCTTCCTTCTCATCGTTGTCAGATGCACTCTGGAAAGCTCCTTCCATGCCTGCATAGAGTGCGTCACCTCCAACAGGACCGTCACCGGACATACCGAATCTGTCGAGAGATGCACGTGTCACATCTCCACCCATGCGACGAGCTCTACGACTCATGATCATGAAGATATCAGGTCCATCCTGCATGATAGTAGGAAGGTTCTGAGCATACTTGCTGAGGTCAGTGGAACTGATATTAGCACCGCCGTTAGGCTGGCCTTTGTTACCATTGGCAGTGTCTTCACGTCCACCCATCTGTGGATCGTTTCCGTAGATACCCATACCAACTGCTATCTCGGAAAGCAAAGCGTTCCAGTATCGGTAGTAAGCTGGCATGTTGTCGCGGAAATAAAAGTACTCAGTGACCTTATAGTCCTTGATGGAAGAGATGATGTTAGCACCCCAGATGATCGGTAACCATGGAAGCTGGATAGCGAGTGACACGCCTTTCTTGAACAGCTTGCCGATAGTAGTGAGAAGAGACACGGAACCCTTATCGTTCAGTTCACTGAGTTCGGCGTTAGTTGCGTTCTGCAACCAAGTCATCAGGTTCCTGTACTTGGGTATGCCCATCGTGAGATACAGGATCACCTGTTTAGATTCGTACATCTCACCGTAGCAACGACCCTGACCCCAGGTCTGTCCGTTGCTGTAAGAAACATCGTGAACGATATCGTCATCTAGGTTAAATGCAGAGTAAGGATTGATGGCATCATTGCCGCCAACACTTGCATCGGACACACTTGGAGTAGTGTACATGTGAGGGTTAGTCATTGCACCGCCATTGACATCCTCAACTCCTTCAAGTGAGTTCTCAGATTGATAAACGAGTTTGCGAGCTTCGCTAGTAGCAGACTGCATCTGAGAGCTGTTGGCATCGAGATCAGCGCTTGCTCCATACTTCTCGTTGGCTATCAGAATAGCCATCTGTTGGACGAGTGCTTCACGATAATACGTGTAGTTCTTACCAACAAAAACGCCATACGCCATATGCTCCCATGAAGTGTTCGTATCGAGCACTCCATCGAACGCAGTTCCGTTATCAATCCCAGTTGATCCAGCCGCTGTATTCGCGGCGTCTACAGCAGCTTCCGTCATAGATTTCCCTCCTGGATCAAAAGATCAGAAATTCATAAGATAGCACAAAAAATGAAGGGAATGATGGCGCTTTCGCGCCACCATCCCCATCACATTTTGGTTACAGAGAAACGCCTGCGCCGACGTTCACTCCAAGTACTCCAACATGTGCTCCAACGTCCAAGAGTCTCGGACGTTCCTCAACGTAAACAGGTTGGGGTTGAACAACAGTTGTACGAACTGGAGTGATGTACTCAGTCTCCTGAACAACCGGAGTTATGACTTCGGTTGTAGGAGCGACTATCGTAACACCAGGCTGCCAGCACCGAGAAGGCTGGTAGTACTTGGTGATCGGCGGAGCTTCGACCACTGTCGTTGTAGCGACACCAGACGGAGCGTACGTCGTCGTGTAGTACCTGCGCCTAGCAACCACCGGTGAAGTGTACACCTTGAAGTTGGCCGGAGCACATTCCGTGTAGTAGGCGTAGCTGTAGCCACCACCAGGGATGATGTGCGCCGGACGAGGACGTGGACCACGTGCGTAGTAACCTCCACGACGCGGACCAGGACCACCATGATGGTGTCCAGCTTCGGCCGTGACGGACAGCATTGCTGTGACAGCAAGCATGACGATTGTAATGAATTTGTTCATTGATTTTCCTCCTATGGTTATTGTTATTACACAGGTGTAATGTATACGTCAAATTAGTTGACTTGCAGCGACCTGATGTACCTGGCATGAGCCTTAGCAGACCGGTTGGCGGTCAGACTAGCTATGCCTGCCTTCCACACTCTCTCCTTACGAGGTATGAGCTTCCGCTTACGGTTCTCTTCGTTGAACGCACGAGCAGATGCTTTCCTTGCAAGATAGTTGTGGTTAAGAAGCCACACATTCGGGGCTTCGAAAAGAAACTTGATAGCGTCCTCGGTGAATACCTGATTCAGTGTGTTGTATAACCTACACACATTGTCACCACACTTGCGAAGTGCGTGACAGAACCTGGTACGAACCTTGTGGACCGGAAAACCATCACGCTCGAATACAGTGTGATCAGCTGCAGACATGAACAGCTTGGAGTTGTCCTTACTGTAGTACGGGTCAGTGATGATTTTAGATATCGAGATGTAACCACCTCTCCTTGGGTTGGGATCGATCTCGACATATGTGTCGCAGAATACGTCCGATATAGTCGTACGTTTGATGCGTTCTTGTGGCATGGATGTTTTTCCTTTGGTTTAATGTGATTCCCGCAACGATGACAACCAACGTAGTTGCACATATCGTTACTGATATCATACAAGTAATGTATGTACTAAATAAATTGAAGGTCCGACTTTTAAGAATAGCAAGGTGAGACGGAAGGGATGAACCCTCCGTCTCACCAAGCACAGTTTTACATTTGACGCTTGCGAAGGTCAATACCAGATTCCTGAGGAACCATCTGGATAATGGTGGTGTTGCCACCCTCGGCCCTAGGAGCAGATCCAGTAGTTGCAACAACCTGTGTGAGCAAGTCGATGCCTTGGACCTTGATGCCTTCCTTGGACAGAATAAGACCGATGAGTTTGTGCAACTCTTCAGTGCTCTTGCTGAGAGTCTTGATCTGCTCAGCAACTTCCTGGTTAACTCGAACGATCTGGTCACTACCCTCCAGCTTGACAGGAGCTGTTGAGGTTCCTGCCTGAGCAGCAGAAGGTTGTGTGATCGGTTCGGGCTTGTCCATAGGAACAACATTGTCAACCGCTGCAACAGATGAAGTTCTGCCGAAGAGCATATCCTTGACCCTGTTACGAGCGATCTGTGAAGCACTAGATACCCTATCAAGCATACCACCGATCGGGTTAGTCTTGATGAGATCTTGTGTAGCTGCTCCAATCCTGTTGAGTCTTCCAGGTAGACCAAGCATGTTCCTACCGATACCACCAGCAGCCGAGAACAGATTCTTAGCGAGGTAGTTCGTGAGCGGTTCAGACTTAGCATCTGACGCATGAACACTCGCTTCGTCTGCAGTGGTCGCCGTAGGACCGATGTCCCTGCCACGCATGAGCTGTCCGAGTTTCGTTCCGATTCTAGACAGCAAGTTGCCAGGACGGTTAGATAGAGGTATGATTGCCTCAGTACCACTCTCACCGTACAGTATCGGTCTGCCAGAAGAATCCAGTCTGCTAGTAGGTTTACCAGCAAATCCGCCAGAAGCGAACACGTTGCTGATAGAACTTCCAACCTTATTCAGACCAGCTCCCAACCAACCGGCGGCGTTGTCAATTGCACGGTGTGGTGCATTCAGTACTGTGTCGAGTGTAGATTCGCCGTCGCGTATGTATTCGCTACGTTCGAAGTCTCCAGTAACAGCTCCCTTACCCATCTTCCACAATGCAGTCAATGGAGTGGTCGCTGCCTTAAGACCAGCACCTAAAACACTACCGAACACATTGCCTAGTCCGTCGATTGCCGAATCGACCTGATCTTGACAGAACTTGGGAAGCAAGCCACGGTTGATGCCCTTGAGCAATGCCATACCTCCGCCCACTGCGGATGCCGTAGCTATACTAGTTCCAACCAGAGCACCGCCGACTCCAAGTAGACCAAAGAACGCCACGATGATAGCTGGCGATATGCCTGCTGTCAGAAGCGTAGTGGCTACTGTGAGGTAGTCGCCCTCGTCCCACGCTTTCACAACCACCGTAGATGTTAGAGCACCTATCAGCGGCATGAGTGCGGGTCCGAGCATTACCATCAGAGTGGGAACAATCGCAGTTACGGCTATTCCGATAGCTGTGCCAGCAATAGGTGCTAGTGCAGCGTTAACGACTCCTTCGGATATAGTAGCTCCACGATTCTTCAAGTTCTCAGTGAAACCTCCTCCGTCGAACCTCTTGACGAACCCTCCCTTGGCGAACGCATTCTCGAACTCCGAGAACTGTGAAGCTGGGAGGATGTTGACAGAAGACGGAACAGCGTTGACAGTCGAGTTAGCATCGTAGTTGAGTGCCGGTGGAGTCAGCGGCTTAGTAAGCTTGAACGGATTCAACTCATCTTCGAGTTTCTTCGTTGCAGCTTCCTTCCTAGCTTCGTACTCCATATAAGCTTTACGCTCAGACAGAGGATCGCCAGGTATCTCAACATTGCGAAGCCATGGCTTGTTTGCCAGGTCAGACTCAGTATAGAAGTCGGAATTGATTGCATCAAGCGTCTTGGGCGCAACCGCGTCATGGAACGCCTGTATCTGATCAGGAGTTGCCTCCTTACCGAACTTCTCCTCGATGTCGCCAACAGCTTCATTGGTTGTAGCTTCGTCCTGTTTTTGCAAGGACTTGGGTTTGTACTCCTTATCGAGCTCCTGCAGTCTGGATTCCCAATCTGCGAACGATCCCTCGTTCCACTCGGACTTGCTACTTGCAACTTCGTTCTCAAGATCGTTGAGCTGAGACTTGATCTTGGCGTTCCTGAACCAGCCGAACTTATCGTTGGATGCTCTGATACTCTTGATAAGCTCGAGACCGCGCTTCTCTAGAGCAGCACTCTCCTTGGTAGCACCTTTACGTCCACCAGTGTAATCCTTGTCGATCTCTCCGAGACGATCGTACCATTCGTCGATGGTTTCATTATCCCAGACAGACGGATCGGACTTAACCTCCTGACGGAGATCACTAAGTCTTGACTTGATCACTGGACTACCCAACCACGAACGGTTGTTGTCTACTTCATCGATAGTCTTGAGCAGTTCTTCACCGCGCTTGAATATCGTGTCGTCAGGACGAAGATGTTTAGGAGTGTACTCAGGAGTACCCATGATGTTGCTCAGCTGTTCGTCAGTCTCCTGGAAGAACTCATCTCCCCACTGATCAGATCCATCACGAACAGACTTCATGAGACCAGACAACTGCATGGACTTGATCGGGTGACGCCAAGAACTTGTCTCGTTCTGTGCTTTACCGATCTTCTCCATCATCTCATTAGCCTGTGCTGCGATCTTCTCATAAGCCTCACTACTGAAACCATGTTTAGTGGCTAGTTCGTGTGGCTTGAGGTTAAGGATATCTTTGCCGAGATCCATGGCATCGCCATACTGCTGTCGACGGACCATGAGATCGAACGCATCGAGACCCTTGTTAAGGAGTCCTGATGGATCGTCAGTATCGGTGATCTTCTCATCGATCTTCTCACGCAGATCCATGCAGTCTTCGTAAGTGTCCTTGAACCAGTTGAAAGGATTGATAGCCTTCATGGCTTTGTCAATAGCACCTTCAGCCTTGATCTTGGATATCTTGCGAGCCCTCGGCCAGTTCTCCTTCTCGATAGCATCGTTGAAGTTAGAAAGCAGCTTCTTCAGCTTGCCCTTCTGACCGTCAGGAGCGTCAGCGATCTTCTGCTCCATCTCGTTACGATACTTGTTGATCTCTGCAGGAGAGAGAGCATCCTTGTCGTTACCGAACAAGAAGTCTCCAACACTAGAAGCCATTCTGCTCAGTGCGTTCTTGTAGGGCATCTTGGCTAGCCTACGCGCCTTATTCCACTTCTCATCGGCAACATAATCGTCGAACAAATCAAGACGCTTCTGAGCACCCTGCTTGCCTTCCGATATAGCCCAACCCATTTCCTTGCGAGCCTGATCGATCTCCGATGCAGACATGGGCTGACCGTCACCTCCGAAGAAGAATCTGAACGAGTTCGCTGCGCCTCTACCGATACTCTTAGCAGCCCTAGTAAGCAGACCGTCGTTGGGAGAACCTGCGATGAGTCTAGCCTTACGCCAGTTCTGCATACCAACAGCATCATCGAAGGCATCCATCTTCTTCTGTGCCATCTTGCCGATGCCACCACCGAGCTTGATCTTACGGTTCATGGACTCTCTGAACTTGGAGATCTCCTGTTCGGTCATCTCCTTGTCATCGCTTCCAATCGCCCAATCGAACACGGCAGATGTTGCCTTACGAAGCAGCGTCTTGTGAGGTTCCTTGGCAAGCTTCCTTGCCTTAGACCACTGCTGCCTGACGACGTACTCTTCGAACCTCTCCAGCTTGCGCTGTGCAGTCTTGTCCCTGTTCTTGGAGATCATGTAGTTCATCTTGTCGGTGAACTTCTTGATCTCTCCCTCCGTCATTGGAGTATCCTGATCGGATTCGAACAGAGTTGATATGCCTAGAGTTCCGATACGAGTGATCCACTTAGCCGTTGTACCGAGTCCCTTACCGAGTGCCTGAAGACCAGACATAGTTTCGGAACCTATGAGCTTGCGTGCCTTCTTCCAGTTCAGTTCTGTGACTGCCTCGTCGAACTGGTCAAGGATCTTCTGTGCAGCCTTGTTGCCTCCGTTGGCTAGTTTCTGCAGACGTGTTCTTGCCTGCTTCACTTCAGACTCGGTCATGGGTTTGTCCTTGTCCGCAACGAAGAACGACTTGATACCAGAAGCGATGGATCCGACAAGACCCTTGCTCTGGAACTGACTGCCAGCGATCTCACGTGCACGCTTCCAATCACCTTCAGCGACATAGTCGTCGAACTTATCCAAGAGACGCTGAGCGCTCTTAGCAGCAGGACCACCGCGTTTGATGATGGAGTTGTACTTAGCGTGGATCTTATCGATCTCAGCAGGAGTCATCTCCTTGTTGTTATTGCCAAAAAGAAGATGGAACGTGCCAGTTGCAAGCTTGCCGGTTATCGAGTGTTTCCACAGAGATGCGATGACACCATCTGCTTCTTTACCACTCAACTGACGAGCACGCATCCAGTTGCCTGCTTCAACTGCCTTATCGAATTCCTGAAGGATCCTGTCGTAGCCAGGGAGACCCTTCTGGATCTTACGGTTGAGTTTAGCACGACTCTGCTCGATCTCCTTATCAGTAAGAGGATTGTCATTACCACGGATACCCTTGATGAGGCCAACCAGAGGGTTGATACTCATGCCAGCTTTCATCATCTTGGCGCCGAACTTGGTGTTCATGCCAAGAGCAGAAGCCATGCGATCCTCGAAGGTCAACTGGTTAGTCCTGGATATACCAGCACTCTCTCCAACGTTCTTGAGAGCGTTCTCCTTGCCGAATCCCTTGACGCCACGATAGATACCGTAGCCCGCAAGAGCAGCAAGTGCAGCAGGACCTGCGGCAGCTGCAAGCGTGGAACCAAGTCCAGCCAGTCCACCGCCACCAAGCATTCCACTGAGAGCAGTGCCTGCACTACTAGCCAATCCGCCTATAGCAGAACCAGCAGTACCAAGAGCACTTCCGATAGCGGAACCTGCAGATCCAAGCATAGGAAGAGCACGAGCACCGAGAGATGCAGCGTGACGACCGATGAAGCTACCAGCTGTTCTGCCAGCACTCATCAGACCTCTTCCGAGAGTTGCAGCCTTGCGACCAATCACCTTCTTAAGAGCTCTGCCGTTGGTCCACTTGCGAAGTTTGCGTCCCCATTTGCCAGGAACTTTATTGATGAGGTCTCCGATACCGAAACCACCTTCATCGCCTTCGCCTCCTGATCCACCAGCTTCTTCCTTCTTGCTCCAGTCAACGTCGACATGCATGTCAGCAGCGTCGAAACGCTTGCCGCCACCAGACTGCTTCTTCTCCATCTGATCAGCATAAGAACCGTCGATGTCTCCATCGCCATCCTTGTCCAGAGAGTTCTTCTTGTCTCTGTACTGATCCGCTATGAGAGCGAGATCCTGCTGCATCTTCTGGAGTATGGAAACAGTCTGTTCGCCGTCTCCGATACCTTCTCCCTTAGAGAAGTCCAGACCAAGTGCACGACTGATGAACTTGCCAGCGCCCTTGATGCCACCGATACCAATATCGAGAAGTCCCTTGTAGGCAGTACCGTAGATACCTGCAGCAGATTTGGCACCTGCTCCAAGTATGCCTCCGAGTTTCCTCAGTCCAGGCATCATAGCACCTACGAGACCACCGCCACCAGATCCTAGTGGTTTGTTGTTAACATCCACCAGACCGTGCTCGATGTCTTCTTTGCTTACAAGGATCTTCTTCTCTGCATCACAGATGGGTTCGTGTATGTCTGACGTCTTGTCGACACGTTTGCCAGATTCGAAGAAGAACACGCCCTCTTCTCTCTGCTTGCGCGCAGTGACAAGTGGACCCTTGAGGATCTCGTCCTTGCGGTACACATCGACATAACGTTCCTTGGCACCGAACATCACCTTGAGTGCTGTCTTAGCCACACCACCGATAGCAGTGAGAGCTTTACCATAAACTCCAAGATAGCTCTTACCGAGTGAGAGCAAACCGGCTCCGAGTTTACCGATAGGCGAGCTATTGTTCATCACAAGGCCTGCCTTGAGGTCTTCCTCAGAGATGACGATATTACCACTCTTATCAACACAAACCTGGTCGATATCGGCGGACTTCATGACGCGTTTGCCAGTTGACTTGAAGAATATACCTTCATCAGGATCACGCTGTTTACGTGCACTGACTAGAGGCATACCTCCTTCTTTGCCCTTGACATAAACGTCAACGTAGTCTTCCTTGTGAGTTGCCCACTTGGCGATACCAGTTGCGGCGGAGCTAACCTTGTTGAACATGTTGGAAGCAGCGCCAGCTATGCCGGAGATAGCAGTACCTGCTCCACGAAGAGCTGCTCCGTAGATGCGAGTGTAAGCCTTACCGACATTCTTGATGCCAGCACCAAGACCTCTACCGACAGTCTTCCACTTGCTCTCCCTCTTGGATGCAGGTGCTACACTGGCAGCGAACACAGTATCTCCACTGACGAGTTTCAGACCTCTGATAGTTTCATCGATCTGAGCAGCTGCGTCGAAGATGAGTCCGTGTTCCTCGCTCACCGTCTTACGCCATTCAGCCTGCTCTCCACGCCATCCAGTTATCTGTTCAAGGATACTACTGATCGTGTCAGACTGTGCAGATACACCAGACGATGCAGACTCCGGAGAAGGAGCTCCAAGGATGCTCTCTGCAACCGTCTTAGCTACTGGACGGAAAGGAGCAGCTCCACCAGTTGAGATGGTGGAATGAAGAGGTGACGAGGGATCAGCCGACCCACCGAACTCAGACATGCGAGCGGCTTCTTTACGCTTGAGTTCCTCCTCGATCTTCTTCTTGTACTCCTCTGCCTGAGACATTGCACGATCATGCGCACGTCTCCCCATCTCGACAGCCTTGTCAGTGTACTTGCCGAGATGATCTTTGATGCGAGAAGCAGCACCACTTTCCTTGACACGACCGAATACATCCATGATAGCACCAGCTGGTTTGCTGAACACGCTACCAATGATTGCTCCAAGACCTCCAAGTTTGTCAGCAACAGCATCCTTAGCCTTCTTACCTTTATCACGAAGACCATTGACCATCTCGTCGTAGTCAGCCAAACTGTTGAATGTTGACTCCTTGGCTGTATTAGCCGTGTACTGATCGACGTCGTAGCTTGACAGAGCTGCTTGTCTGCGAGATATGCTACCAACATTCATCTGTGCCGATCCACTCAACCCAGAGATGAACAGTCCACCTTCTTTGTTGAGCTTATCACGAGCAGCGTAGATCTCTGCGTTCTGCGCACGAATTTTCTCGTTCTCGGCCATGATGGCTTTACGCTCTGCTTCGTCAGTAACACCCTTGAGCGATTTCTCGCTGCCGATGGACCTCCTAGCGAGACTGTAGATGTACCTAGCCTCATCACCAGACATCTTGCCGGACATCAGGTCGCTGTAGCCATACATCTCTCTGTTCCTAGCAAGTACATTCTTGTAGGCGTCAGACTTACGATACTGTTCGTTGATGATGGAGTCGATGGCGTTGACCATCTTGTTGTCCAGCTTACCATTGCTGTCGTAGATCGAATTGATGATCTTGCTCAACACTTCACGCGGAGGATGATCGAGTCCATCGATGATCTTTGCGATATCAGGAGTGACAGTTCCACCCATCACAAAATCAGTGAGAGCTTCAGGTCTGAACGGAACAGTGTTGACTGCATAGTTCACGAATACCTGATTGATGTCCTTCTTGTATTCGTCGAAGGACTCCTCAGTTCCACGGTTGCGCTTGGTTCCAGCCTGGAGAGTGCCGATCATCTTGCTGAGAGAATTACGACGCACCTCTTCAGATCCGTATGCCTGGAACTCTATGGCTTTACGCACTGCGCTTGTTCCTGTGAACCTACGCTCGTACACATTGTAGACTTGCTCCTCAAGGTTCTCGTCACCAGTTCGCATCATCGCGATCTCGTGCCAGATCTTGCCCAAGTAGCCAGGTATGATCTCAGTGATGCTCTGACGAGTGATCACATCGAACGGAACGGCTTTGTCAGGTGTCTTGACAAGATCATTGCTCGCTGCAGTCTGTTGCGAGAATGCATCGGGTAGCAATGCACCGAGGACGTTCATCAGAGGGTTCGTGCTTATATCAGCACGACGTTTGAAATCTGACAACTTGGTTGCCATCGAACCCTTGATGCCAGACAGTCGTGTGTTAATGGCACTGACCGACTTGGCATGACGACGCATGAAACCACCAAGACCGAAATAACCTCCAAGATATCCAGCTGCTTTACCGAGAGTACTTGCACCAGATGCTCCGCCACCCATCATACCACCTTCCAGGTCTGACATGTCGTTGTACATGTTCAGACCGTCGGTAGCGATGCCCATCGCACTAGTGACGTTATCCTTGACTTGCTTGAGGTGATCGATCACCTTCTTGCGAAGACCACCAAGTGCAGAACTCATCATCGTACCGTAAGATTTGGTACGACTTCCGTAGATGTAGTCTGTAGCCTTCTGCTTCATCATGTCCGGCAGAGCAGTATTGTCCACGATGGCCTTCATGTAGCCTTCGTTGACGCTCAGTGAATGACGAAGAAGGTTGTAAGTGTCGCGAGCTATGAAGACATGCTTGTACTTGAGTTCCAAGCTCTTCTTCATGTACGACATGTGCTGTGTCTTGTGGAACAGCTCAGTTGCTCTTACAGCATCGTACAGATGCACCAACTGCATCGTCGTTTGCTTGTGACGAACTGAACCAAGTGTCCTATCGATAAGAACATTGCGTTCGCCAACACGAGCAGTCTCAAGCTGAGTTTCAGCCTGCGCACCGAACAATGCAGTTAGTTCGTTACGAACAGTTTCTGCATCGATCTCTGCCTGTGACCTAGGTGTGTAAGTGGTCGACTTGCGTATTGCAGCACGATCTTCGAGACGCTTCTTGATCTTCTGGTAGGTCGTTTTGGGGAGAGCCTTCTCGATCTTGGGAAGGAACTTCCTGCCAGCAGTCTCGATAGCAACACCAAGCGGAGCCAGCTGTTTGGACAGATCGTCTCTCAATGACTGGATGTCGGAGAGTGTATCGGAAACTCCCGATGCGACTATGCGAGTATCTGGGATCTCGCGGTAGATAGCATCCTTAGCACCCGACGCTACACCTTTAGCTGCACTCTTGATGAAATCAGATACTCTCTTGCGAGACGAACTAGTTGGTTTACGTCCCTTGCCTTTCTCAACGCCGATGTCCCCGTCAATGGGGAAATCAAGCTCGATATCGTCCAGTGACCCGAGATCAAGATCAGTATCGATGGAACTGTCTTTCTCTCTGTCGCTTTTAACATCATCTCTCATTGATTACCCTCCTTCTGACGGATGGTTCGGTTGATGAATGAAAACTGATTGCACATAACCTCGAGCATGACTTTGAGATTCATGAAGTGCTCGGGTTTGGGATTCTCCACATCGGTCTGCCAAGGTGCCACTATGCAGCAGCGACTCAGTTTGGATGGGACTTGTGCAAGAGCTTTCTGCGAATTCGTTCCTTCCTTGAGGAACTCGATCATGTCGTACACGCACATGAAGTCCTGACACTCGATAAGACCACTAGGAACATCGAACCAGGATTTGTAACTTGTGTACTCGACGACAACCGAAGGATCTATCTTAGCGATGAGATCCTTGATCGCCTTGCGATACACAGGATGCAACTCGATGGTTCTCTGGTTGATGGTGATAACTATCGGACGAGTCACTTCCTTCGATTCGTTGATCGTGTTGAATATCCTGATGATCTGCTCCACATTCGGAAGGAAGTCAGTTGCCGGAGCGGCAGCACTCATGAACGTGAAGTACTTGGGATCACGGATCGTCTCTTCTATCTTCTCGTCTGTCAGGTTGAGCTCAGGGAAGTACTTGGCAACACACAGATCATGTGCGGCAAGATACTGAGGGAGCTGTTGCATCACGTAGTTGAACTGCTCCTCGTTTCGGGTTAGCGCCAACACGGCGCCGAACCTGTAGTCGTAGAGTAGATCTGCGTCCACGTAGATGTGCTCTTTCTGCGCAAGGAACGGTTTGACGATCTCCTTGGACATCTGATCACACAGTGAACGGAACTCTTGTTTAGCGTCCATGTTGGAATAACCTTTATCTTAAGTAAAAAATTCATAAAATAGAGCTAACTAGCAGTATGTGTATTATATACACATACTGCTAGGGTGTTTTGTTCAATATCTCACAAGCCCTCTTAGCGAAGACTTCATCGAGTCCAAAAGCACGACGTTTCGGCTCCCATGTTTGTATCATGCGATGACCGAAATGACTGGATAGATCCCAGTCGTCCAGGACAACATAATTGCACTCTTTTTCCGGGTTGGAGAAGTGCTCTCGGAGCCACCGAAGTATCTCGTATTCTCGTCCAATTTCACCCTTCAAAATGTTGGGCACAACGTCCTTTATAACGAGATCAAATTCAGCCAAAGCACGAGTCAATTTTTCGAGCATTTCAGGTGCATATTTCCACGACGAATGAACAACAATTTCGGCTCCAGTTTCGTCTACGATTTGCTTCAAAATCTTGACATGTTTCGGCACGATTTCTTCATTAGGATCAACATCGAAAGCACTATTCAGAACTCCATCAACATCCAGAAAAATGATCTTAGACTGCTTGGTTGGATGAGTTGGGTCCATAGATTTCTTCTTCAAATTGCTTGCAAATCAGCCGCAATTTAGCGCGGGTTTTCTTAGCGAAGCACTTCATTTCGTTAACCTCTTGGGTGAGGGACGACTCCTTCAATTTCTCAATGTTGTCGTTGTACTTCCTCATGTGAAGAGCACGCATCAGTCTGTAATGAGCTAGCTTGTCGTAGTACTCCTTGAGGACAGGATTCATCCTCTTGACATACAAGTCATCAACGAACTTGTTAGGATTACCACCACAACGAAGAGCTGTTACAACAGTACACACATGAGCGTACTCGAACATAGGAAGTGATGCCAACCACCTCTTAGGTGCATCCCTGAGTCTATCGAAGGATATCCAGTTGTAGTTGGTGTTCTGAGTCTCAAGATGCATGAGCCAGGTAGAGCCTTCAAGTTCGTGTATCATGATAGCTTCCTTTCTTAAAAATCATATCATTGATACGACCATGAGTGCCGGATGACGGCACTCATGGTTATAGTTGGATCACTTGATAAGTCCCGCACATTCCTTGTCGAATGAGAACGCTTCTACCTCAACAGTGTCAACATTGTACTCCACGAAAGCCGATCGGTAATCTGTGGTACATCTTGCCAATTTGTCAGCACCTACCCAGTTGACAACCTTATCGTCGACGACTGGTTTGTTGGATCTGGATGGTGCGTTCTCTATGGCGATGATGTGAGACATGAGCTGGAACACGTTCTTGTACTCATGGATGCCGTTAGCGACAACCCACTTATTGCCAAGAAGATTGATAGCCCAGTCTATATGTTTCTCACCACGACACAGCTTAGTCAGTCGTTCTTTCTGAACGTAGAACATATACAGATCGTTCTTACCAGCTTCAGTCGAGACGTACACTCTCTTCTTACCCTTGTGATGTCTGTCCATGAACGTGAAGTAGCGAGTAGACACGTTCTTGGTAGAACCAAGGATATTGAAGGTTATGCGTACCTTGAACTTAGGGAGGTAGTACTTGATAAGTTCCATGTCCTTAGTAGACGTCTGACCAGTTATACGAGAACGAACGGCATTAAGTATACTCACAACAAACTGCGACGCAGCGATTCGCATTTCGTTAGTGATTTCACTCATGGTTGTTTACTCCCTGTTTTGTGACTTTGGGTTGATCTGTTGACATGTTGTAAGAGGACATGTACTTCTTAACATCAGCATAAGTGTCGAGCAGCATGTCGATAGCCATCTCGGGATCGTCTCCCATGTGATCGTTGTCGAACGCACGCTTGATCTTGCTTATCGACCTAAGAGCTTTGAAGCTTTTGCAACCGTCTCTCTCCATGATCGGAGCGTATTCGCATATCTTGAGATCAGTCTTAAGCATCATCAGCTTGTTGAGAAGTATTCCAAGACCAGACTGCCACACTCCATTGTCATACTTGTTCTTGTGAACTGTATCCAGTGCTTCCTTGACCATGTCGTGGATAGCAGTCAGCCTCGTCTCATCCACCACTTTGGTGTCAGTTGTTCTACCACAGTGAGACGCTATGAACGTGTTGATCTTGATAAGAGCGTTGGTGACACTCTCTCCGAAAGATGGATCGGAGAACATCTTCACAGGTGCGAAGAATGCAGTCACTGTCGGTATGATCATCGGATACAGTATCGGCGATACGCAATCGTGGAACAGTGCCTTGATGTACGTATCCTCTGTCTTGTCTTCGCTCATTGATGCCTGACTTGACAGATACAGAACATGTGCCAGGTAATGCATCTGGGCATAGGAAGAGTCTATCTTCTCTATGTCCATGACTCTGTTGAGATAGTCGATAAGCGGACACCAACCAGGATGCGGTTCCTCACTTAAACTGTAATCTGTACCAGCATGCTTGTGCACTTCTTCCAACACATTGGGCATGCCTCTAAGCTGGATCCTCCAGTTCATGTTAGCTGCTTCGTAGACCTGCAACTGATTCAAACACATGATGTTGTTGCGAGTCATGAAGTTGCTAAAAGTGATCGGACTTATGCGGTTCCTAGTATGAGGAAGGAACTGATCACTTATATTCATGAACGAGAAGAACGCATCGATGTTAGCAGCAGGTATCCCATTGAAGATTCTGTCAGTTTGCATAGGTTCTTACTCCTTCTACGAACTATAATGTAGATGAGATCTCTATAAAAGAAATAGATAAGGAAGTGTGGAGCACTAACTGCTCCACACTCCCTATCCGGATGTTGGTTATAGTCAAGCGAATTTACGCTTGTGCTTGCGTCCTCCTCGATGCCCGCGCCGCCTCTTCTTGTAGGGCTGGGGACTGAACTCGTCATGAGACGGGCCAGTGAACCGAGGTGGACCAAGTCTCTTACTACTATCAGAGGATCTATGTCGGTGCTGTCTGTTGTTAACCTTGCGGTAGGCTATGACGAGACATTTGATCGGACTGATAAGTACGGACCAGATGTACAGACACACGAACAGCAACGCTGCTTTGATGATTCTCATGATGGGTTAGGATCTCACTCCTTTGTTAAGTGAATTTAGGAATGTCTCCGCTTTGGACTGATAGGTCACACATTCCATTATACTCGTAGTACTTCGAGCACATGGATCTTAAGAGTGCCTTACGAACCTCAGCATGTTCAACTTGTCGTTCTATGTTGGTGTCGTAAACATCGACATAGTGAAGTTTGATATCGTCTCTCTTGCGGAGACGACCGACAGACTGCATGATGGATACCTCAGACACTGTGGACACAAGGTTCAATGCCATAATCAATCCAGGCAGATCTAGACCAGTTGATGACTTACCTCTAGTAGACACTACAATGTCTGCGTTCTTGAGAACCGACATATTGTCACCACCGATGTATGTCACCACCTTCATATTAGGATATGTCCTAGATAATTTTGTAGCGAGCGCTTCCACGAAGTCGATACTTGCGCAGAATATCAACGCCTTATACCCAGGCTTGTACCTATTGATGAAGTGTTGGTTGATGATCGGATAGACGAGGTCATTGAGGTGATAGTTGAGCTTGGACTCGCTTATCATCAACTCCTTCTCGTATTTGGTGTGCTGATAGCCTCTGTTACCACGAACACACCTCTTAGCGAGAACAGTTCCAGAATACGCATAGACGTATACCTCTACATACTTGTCGTAAGCATCCAGTCCATAACGAATGCTGACAGGATAGATCTTGTTGAAGATATCACGAGCCTGTCTGCTAGATTGAGTGAACGTCGCACTAGCGTACATGGAATAAGGAACATTAGTCTTGAGATCCATCATGGTCGTAGCGTGGAATGACTGATGGACCTCGTCGATGATCTTGACACCTATACCGTAGAACTTGAAGAACTCAGAGAAGTTCCAGGGAAGGACATCGTACCCTTCTTTGTTCTGACTGAACAGCTGAAGAGTCTTGAGACTTGCGATGAAGATGTTCGGCTTGTACTGAGGATTCTGTGCTAGGAGAGCAAGACTGCTGAACTCCTGAAGCTTGTAGATGTAGTCGTGGTCACAGTCGGTGAACTTCCTCACAGATTCGATCCACTGATCCATAAGACCGTTGACGATGACAATTCCAACATAACCTAAATTTACCCAGGACTTGATGGCTGAATAGGTCTTGCCTTTTCCAGTCTGCATAGCGAGTCCACGCATACCAGGAGTTGGATCAGAACATCTCTTGATGAGTTCTACCTGATGTTCCTGGTCCTGGAACTTAGGATTCATCTTTACATCGACTTTACGCCACTCGTAGTCGTTGATCTTCTTGATAGCAGGTTCTACACCGAAGTTCCTGGCGATCTCACAGATATCGTCAGCGAATGCTATCGGAACATAGAGTTTCTGAGCCTTCTGATCGTACCTGTAGTAACGGTACTTGTCTTGCCAGTGACCCCAGACCTTGCGCCATCTTCCATTGATGAACTCATTGTGCTCTGGGATGTATTCCTTCTCGACCAGAGCCTGTCTGATGTACCGACTGACCTCTGCAGCACAAGGAGTACTCTGCAGAAGGGATATAGCTGCATGAGTGTATCCTTTAAAGACAGTCATAGTCGGTTGTATCATAGCTTCCACAGATTACCTCCTTTCTTTTAGCAGGTTAAAAACGAAAAGGTTACTGCTGTTCTTTCTTCATGCGCTCTGCTTGTTCTTGCAGGGCTTTGGCTTTGTCTTTGGCTTCTTGACTTATGGAGTCTGCTGTCATTTTGAACTGAGTCATCATGGCTGACTTACGTTCGGATGAGGCAGAGCCTTTGCTTTTGTCGATGATAGCTTGCATCTTGGGAGTTATGACAACTCCGTCGATGTTGCGAGCTGATCTAACTTGTTGGTTGACCTTAGCATCGCTTTTCAGTATGTCCGAAATGGCCATGGTTGGTATCTCCCTTGTTAGATGAAGATCCTAGGTGGCCAAGGTGCCACCTAGGATCCATGGTGAGTTGTCTATTGCTTGCGAAGTGCAGCAATCTCTTCATCAGTCAGACATTTGGCGAACGCATAGAGCGGATCGTAGTAGCCCTTGCCACTGCCTATGGATTTGAGCGTGGGTTTGGGACTCTCGAACAACGCGTTCAAGCCTTCGAAGGACAACTTGGTGCTCAACGCAGCGTCGGAGATGATCTCGCCGAGACCACCGAACCTTACTGGTGCTTTGGGATCAGTGATGACTGGGATGTCATACGAATCCTCGGATGCCAGATAGCCGCGGAGCAACATCTCGATCGGGAAGATGTTGACATCTGCTTTGTCATAGATGATGCTAGAGAACCTGTCCAGACATTCAGCGATGCTGGTGAAGTTCCTAACATCTTTCATAACGAAGTTGTCGACTCGGTTAACGAAGCCGATCATATCGTCATTGACAGCAGTGTATTTCAGGAAAGCCTTCGAGAAATCAAAGGTCTCCATAGGAATGTCAACATAATCCTTGTCTACGCGGATCTGCTTGTAGACCTGGCGCAGATAATGCATCGCATAACCAGACATGTACAACAGTGTCGTCTGGTCGGACAGTTCGATGACTTCGTACACGTGTCCTGCAACGTCGACAAGAGCGATGCGAGGGATGGAGCTGAATGCATTGCCCATAGGCAACACTTTGCGTGTCACGTCGGCCAGAGGGCCAAGGAACGCACTCTGCTCCATACGCACCATGAGCTTCTTGCTCTTGATCGCGTTAGCTGCACTCTTGGTGAACAGGATGGCATCGCCTTGTTTCTCAACGAACTTCCTGGACATCTCAGGGATGACATACTCCTTAGAGGAAGTCTTGATGAGATGCTTGGTTGACAGGATCTTCTG
>OCTW011567577.1_pt1 | contig 25253 bp, 24 predicted proteins | sample 1539671 | NCBI WGS metagenome assembly OCTW01 (sample SAMN02144230, study PRJEB22623) | gut metagenome | biome: sheep rumen | host: Ovis aries | place: New Zealand | reverse complement strand
AGTGGTTATGGAAAGTAACTCTAAGCCCCAGACCTGTTTTTATCATAGATTTGGGGCTCAACTTTCCATAATTACTTACTTTCCATAAGCTGTGCCACCCTTCTGATTGACGACAGCCATTACTGTAGTTTTGTCTTTCATCTGCCTTTCTCGCTTTCTTATCACGTCCCGTACAAATCGTGATTGACCTGTGCCCGGTAGTAGTGGTCAATCGTCAGCGGTGCGTTATACAGCATCGTCAGCATATATGCCCTGATATTGCGGATATCGGAGGTCTGATCACGAAAGCAGTTCAAAATGTATTCCATGTGACTGTAATCCAGCTTCATGATCTGGCTTTTTACCAAGGCTGCCGGCTTATCCTCCCGGTTCACCCGGATCACAGGACTGGTGCTGCACATGATGTCCACGCACATGTCGAATAGTTCGTCCACCGTCTGCGTCTCAAACTGACGATTCTGCTTCAGACTTTCAATTTCCAGCTTTTCCCGGAAGTAATCCTGATATTCCTTTCTCGTTTGCAAAGTATCATGTGATATCCCATCGATCTCATCCATCTCTGTTCCGTATTGCTCCACAGGCTCCTCGCGCGGGGTAGTATCTGGATAGATAGGATTGATAGGATTCATATTATTAATTTCAGTCTGGTTATTATCAGTCTTATTAGTGTGTGATTCGCACACTTCCAGAGATGTGATATTCACACCCGCAGAAATGTGATTTTCACACTTCTGGACCTCCTCATCTGCTTCAGAAGTGTGATTTTCACACTTCTTGAAATGTGATTCTGAAGTATGGTCTGTACTGCCTGTGGAAAACTTCAGAACATAGGTCAGAGACGGCTTTCCAAGTCCCTGCCGCTTGCGTCTGATCAGTCCTGCCTTTTTCTCCAGCTCACTCAGCAGCTTCACCGCTTTCTGGTTGCCGCACTGCAAATCGCTCATGATGTCTTCCACTGTGTAAATGATGTATGCTCTGTTCTGATCATCAAACCATCCGTTTTTCATCGACAGGGACAGGCGATCCAGCATCAGCCCGTATAAAAGTTTTGCTTCAACGGAAACTTCGCGGAATTCTTCGCCGGTGATCAATGTCTTCGGAATCCGGTAGAACAGAAACTGCTCCGCATCTTCCTGTCCGTAGAAATAATCGAATGCCATCGTCTTTCCCTCCTTTCCTGAATTTCTGCAAAGAAAAAGGACGCCAATCTACTGGAAATGCCAGTAAACTAACGTCCTCTAATGACTATGTATATTTGTCTGTTCTGTATCTGGTTTTTACATTGCTACTGTAACGAGGTCTAAAGCTATCACCACTGTGATGTACTTTTCCACCCGTTTTCCGCGGTCAGACCAAGCCGTTTTGTCGAAGGTGAAATGCTCGAAAAAGTGCTTGAATTCAGCGATTTCTACGAGTTTGTGCGTGATAGCAACACAATGGTTTCCACGTGGTTTGTAAACGGAAACATATCGAACGCCTCTGCCTCCTCCACCCGGTAGCGCGCAGAAAGCTGCTTCAGATCGCGGGCCAGGCTCTCCGGGCCGCAGGAGATGTACACGATCCTCGCGGGCGCCAGGCGCAGGGCGGATTGCAGAAATTTGCGCGTTGCGCCGGAGCGCGGCGGATCGAGGAACAGAACCGTCCTGTCTGCCTGCGTGTCCGGCTTGCCCGCCAGGATCTCCAGGAAATCCCCCGCGTCCGCCTTCAGGATCCGCACATTTTTCAGGTTATTCTCGTGAATGTTCTTCACCGCGTCCGAGACCGCCTGCGCGTTGAGCTCCGCACCGAGCACCAGCGCCGCCTTGTCCGCCGCGCACAGCCCGATTGTCCCGATGCCGCAGTATGCGTCGATCACCGTCTGCGTCCCGTCAAGTCCGGCCATGCGCACTGCCTCGCGGTACAGCTTCTCTGTCTGCGGTGAATTGATCTGGTAAAACGACGATGCCGAGATTCTGAACGTCCGTCCGCACAGCCGGTCCCGAATGTACCCCGGACCATAGAGGACCTTCTCGCGGTCCCCCATGACCATGGTCGTCCTCTTCCGGTTCTCCGAGAGAACGATCGTCGTGATCTCCGGGTGAAGCCGCCGGATTGCCCTGACGAATTCCTTCTGCCCCGGAAGGAAGTTTGAAGCTGCGACAAGAACCAGCATCAACTCGCCGCTTTCGTGAGCCGTGCGGACCAGGCAGTGGCGCATCAGTCCGCGCCCGGTGTCCTCGTCATAGATCTCGAAGTGAAACCTGCGGATGAGTTCCACCGTGTCGGCGATCACTGCCTGTGCCCTCTCATCTTCGATCAGACAGTTCTCCACCGGGATCACCCGGTGCGTGCCCGCCTGATAGATGCCGGAAATCACCTGACCGCGGCCGCCGGGCGCGAGGACCCGGTGAACCTTGTTGCGGTAGTGCATCGGCTCATCCGCGCCCACAATTTTCTCCGGCACGCAGACGCCCGCGAGAGTTCTGCGGACACTTTTCAGCTTTGCCGCAAGCGTTCTGTCATAGTGGGATGTGTCACCGCAGCATCCGCCGCAGGGGACCTTTCCGGACGCCCACGGGCACTTCCCGCCGCGGCCGTGTCCGGCGTGCGCCGCATCCGCGGCAGAGATTGTCTTCGCCGTCTGCGCTGCCTTCCGGCCTGTCCCGTGTTCTGTCAATCTTCGTTTCCTTTCCGCCATTCAAGCGGCACGCGCCCGCTTTCAGCCATCCGCACGCGGATCTCCCGCGCCAGGGCGCTCCCGGCCTCGCCCTCTTTCATGCGCCACTCCCAGTTACCGCCGAGCGTGCTCGGCGTGTTGATCCGTGCTTCACTGCCAAGCATCAGCCAGTCCTGCATCGGGATCACGCACAGATCTGCCACGGACAGCAGCGCCGCGTCGCGCAGACGAGCCGTGAGCTGTCTGAACGACTCTTCCTCCCCGGCGTTCAGATACCGGCGCACGCGCTCAAGCGTCCTTTCGTCAAGGGAAGACAGCCACCCCATCGTCGTATCGTTGTCATGCGTTCCCGTGTACGCCACACAGTTGGTTCCGTAGTTGTGCGGAAGATACATCGACTCACCGTACTCGTCATCCGGATCAAAGGCAAACTGAAGGACCTTCATGTTCGGGAATCCCGTGCGCCTCACCAGATCCTTCACGCTCTTCGTGATGAATCCGAGATCCTCGGCGATGACGGAGAGCTGCGGCAGTTCCTCTTTCATGACCTTGAAGATCCGGTTGCCCGGTCCCTTCACCCAGTGGCCCACGCGGGCGTCCTTCGCGCCGGCCGGGATCGAGTAGTATGACGCGAAGCCGCGGAAATGGTCGATCCGGACCACATCAACAAGATCCGCGAGGCGCCGCATCCGGCTCATCCACCACGAAAAATGCTGTCTCTCGTGCTCTTCCCAGTCGTACAGCGGATTGCCCCAGAGCTGGCCCCCGGCGGCGAAGGCATCCGGCGGACAGCCGGCGACACGGGTCGGAAGATTCTTCGCATCAAGCTGAAACAGCTCCGGACGCCCCCACACGTCGGCCGAATCCGCCGCCACATAGATTGGCACATCGCCGATAAGCCTGATTCCGAGCTTGCGGCAGTACCGGCGCAGCGCCTTCCACTGGCGGTCAAACTCATACTGTGTCCATGTGTAAAAGCCGGTCTGCCAGGCCAGACGCTTCTCGGCTTTCGTCATCGCCTCAGGATCTCGCATTCGCAGGTCATCCGGCCACTCCTGAAAGCTGCGTCCGCCATTTTCCTCTTTTAGTGCCATGAACAGGCAGTAATCCGGAAGCCAGTGCGCCTGCGTCTTCGCCCAGGCATCCACCTGCGAAAGGAGGGTTCTGTCCCTGCACACATTTTCATAGGCTTTCCTGAGCAGCTCGGTCTTGTTTTTCTTCAGACCTGCGTAATCGACCGTCTCCGGATCAGGTCCGAGCCCCGCCGCATCGCAGAGCTTCTCTGTGAGCAGACCGAGCCGGATGAGTTCCTCAAGGTCAATAAAGTAAGGATTCCCGGCAAATGTCGAATACGACTGATACGGCGAGTCGCCGAACGATGTCGGACCAAGAGGCAGCATCTGCCAGTACGAAACACCAGACTCCTTCAGGAAATCCGCAAAGCGGTACGCTTCCTCCGAGAGGCAGCCGATTCCGTACTTTCCCGGCAGGCTGAAAAGCGGCATGAGAATTCCGCCTGAACGCATAGTTTTATACCCCCCTTATCAGTTCCCAGATGTACAGCAGGACACTCTTGGGAAGAAGTTTTGAAAACGCACGGTGAATGGTGCACACCAGACCCGGTGTGCTCACCGCAAGGCCGAGGCGGCTGTCGCGCAGCGCGCGGGATGCAACCTTGTCGGAGCGCACAGAAAGCGCGAAGTTGCGAATGGCCGGGCGCTCCCCGGGCCCGTATCCGGACTCAGCCCCTGCGATGAATTCCGTGTCCTTCATCCAGTACGGACAGACTGCCGTGACGACAATGCCGCGGGGAAGGAGCTCCATGCGCAGTGCCCTCGAATAGCTGTACAGAAATGACTTGCTCGCCGCGTAGACGTTCAGATGCTGGAAGGGCTGAAACGCCGCCGTGGAACAGATCTGAAGGATCCTGTCCCCCGCCTTCATGAACGGCAGACAGGTCATCGTGACGTCCACAGCCGCCTTGCAGTTCAGATCGATCATGCGGTTGCTCTCTTCCATGCTGACCTTTTCATAATTCCCGATCCTGCCGAAACCCGCGCAGTTGATGAGGATCCCGACCTCAACGCCGGACTGCGTCAGCTCTTCTCTGAGTTTCGGAAACGCGGCCGGATCCGTGAGATCCAGCGGCAGAATATGGCACGGCCAGGGCAGACTCTCAGCCGTCCTGGCAAGACGGTCCTCCCGCCTCGCGATGAGCCAGAACCCGTCGATATTCCGTTCCGTCCTCACAATCTCCCCGGCCATGGTCCGGCCGAGACCGGATGATGCGCCGGTGATCAGCGCAATACGCATACAATCCCCCTTTCATCATCTGCTCAGATGATAATGAATCATCTCGGCGGCCGCGATGATCAGAGCTGCGATCACGCCGAAGGCAGCTATATTCCCGAGAACGCCGCTAAGCCAGTGAAACATCCGAATGCTCCTTTCCGCGCGCCAGGTGCAGGACAGATACCTCCCGCCATCCTCCCGGCGATGCCATCAGACAAGTCCTGTCTCCTCCGGCAGTCCCAGCATGATATTCATGTTCTGAACCGCCGCGCCGGAAGCACCCTTGCCCAGATTGTCAAAAAGTGCCGTCACTGTGACATTCGTCTCATCTCCGCACACATGGATCTCCAGGAAGTTGGTCCCGGCCAGGGCGTTCGCATACAGCGTCCCCGGCTTGTCCGTAAAGGGAGCCACCCTGACGAATGTCTCCCCCGCGTAATACTCCGCCAGGCGTTCCCGCACTTCTCTGGCCCCCGGGTGCCCGGCAAGCAGCCGGGTCTGAAGCTGGATGGTCGATGCCATGCCCTGCGCAAAGTCATCCACAACCGGCAGGAATACAGGCCGGTGCGCAAGTCCCGTGTACTTCTGCATCTCCGGAAGGTGCTTGTGCCTCTGGTTCAGCCCGTAGATACCGGGTGCGTCAAGCGCCTCCGGCCGGCCGCTCTCCGCATACTGCGCGATCATCTTCTTTCCGCCGCCCGTGAAGCCCGTCAGCGAAAAGCATGCGAGCGGATAGTCGGCCGGCAGAATTCCCATACGCACCAGCGGCGCCGCCGTGCTGATGAGGCCGGTCGCGTGACATCCCGGATTGGCGACAAAGCGCGCGCCGGCGATGTCCTCCCGCTGCGTGCGGGAGAGCTCCGGAAAGCCGTATACCCAGCCGTCTGCGGTTCTGTGAGCCGTCGACGCGTCGATCACACGCACATGATCCGAGTCAATCAGGCTGACTGCCTCCCTCGCGCCGTCATCGGGCAGACACAGAAAAACGATGTCCGCCGCGTTGATATATTTTTTGCGCTCCGTCAGGTCGTGCCGCTTGTCCTCGTCAATGCGCATCAGTTCCAGGTCATCTCTTGCCCCGATGCGCTCGTAGATCTGCAGACCGGTTGTGCCGCTCTGTCCGTCGATATACACTTTTGTCTTCATCTGCCAGGAATTCCTTTCTTTTACATTGATGTTACCAGAGAAACGACAGTCATAACGGCGCAGAAGAGAATGAACAGGATCACCCAGCGGGCTCCGTAGATCGTCCTTGCCGCCTGCCCCTTCGCGATCTGCGCCGGCGCCGGGTTCAGCCGGAACCTGGGCGCCTTGGTGAACAGGTACACAATCCCGATGATCGTGAGCACCAGCATCACGACGGCAAATGTACCATACGCCACAAGAGCCGGAAGACTGCGCATCAGAATTGCCATCTGCTCCGGACTGCCGGTGAAATGCTCCAGCAGCGCAAGTGTGCGTTCGTCAATGGACGATAAAAGCAGCTGCGGGACAATCCCGCCTACAAAATTGATGATCATGTGGATGGCGATGGTATAGCGCAGGCGGCGGCTGCGGGTGTACACGTACCCGAGAACCAGCCCCAGCAGAAACGCATAGAAGAACTGGTACAGGTTCATGTGAAACAGTCCGAATGCAAGGGCTGAAAACAGAATGACCTGCTTCTCGCCAAAGCGCCCGCAGCGGTCGATGATCTGGCGCCGGAAGAAGAATTCCTCGAGTACCGGTCCGATTATCACCATGACCAGAACTGTCACCGGGCTCAGATCATATGCGAATTCATTCAGCGGATTCACCGACCGGCCGCCCGTGAAGAGCGCCGAGAGGAGATTCCCGATGATGCTCCCCAGATACATCAGAGGAAAACACATCAGGAGACTGATGATGAAGTCCCCCGGCAGCATTTTTTCACTGTCCGGCCTGGAGATCACGACCGGTTTCATCAGCCGGTACGCACACGGCATCCCGACCAGGTACAGCGGCACAAAGCTCAGGATATACCGCACCCAGCTGCCGGATGCGATCTGCGGATACACAGCCTCCAGCCTCTGAACGAGCAGAGAGAGCAGCAGCTGCACAGCGACGGACAGTGCGCCCATCGCGAAGAGCGCCAGCCCCATGCGGTTGTAAGACTGTCTGGCATTCAGCGGTTTCCAGTTCATGTCATCCATACACACTCCCTGCCAGGCAGCCGCTCTCCCCGGCAATCTCCTTCATCATGCCGACAGCCGTCGGCAGAATCCTGTCATTAAAATCATATGCGCCTGTGTGAAGCGGCGGATAGCCGACCCCGTTGCCCAGATAAAAGATCGCGCCCGGGCAGCGCTTCAGATACCACCCGAAGTCCTCTGACGCCCGCCAGATCTCCTTCATGTATATGACCGGAAGTCCCAGATGCCCGGCGCATCCGGCGACAAGCGCCAATGCTGTGTCATCATTCCTTGTCTCCGGGAATTCATCCACCGATGTGAAGCTCACGTCCAGGCCGTCCCGGTTTCCGAGCTGCCTTGCCCGGGAGCGGATCTCCCGCTCCAGCCCGTTCATCTCGGATTCGCTTTCCGAGCGCAGCGTCATCCGGATGCTGCCCTCGCCCGCCGAGACACCGAAATCCCCGGTGCCGACCTTCACGCCGACGATGGTGGCAAGCGTCATCCTGCGGTGCGGCATCACCAGCAGTTCCCGGATATCCGCGATCAGATCGGCCACAGCCCACGCCGGATTTTTCCCCTGTTCCGGATAGCTGGCGTGACTCTGTGCCCCGGCAAAATGCACCGTGAGCCCCTTTGACGCCGGCTGCGTCAGCCCCTTGCGCAGAATTACCGTCCCTTCTGGATAGCCGCTCAGATTGTGGAACGCGTAGATCGCTCCGATCTGCAGATCGGAAATCAGCTGGGCACAGACCTTTCCGCCCGCTCCGATCTCCTCCGCGTGCTGAAAGATAAGCACCACAGGGCGCCGCAGCTTAACACCGGTCAGCTCCAGTGCAAGCCCTGCCAGCACCGCACTGTGGCCGTCGTGCCCGCACTTATGGCTTACACCGGGGGTGGCCGACGCATACGGTATGTCCAGCTGCTCATCGATCGGCAGTGCGTCCATATCCGCCCGGAACGCAACAGGCGCCTCCCCGGTCTCTTCCTCCGGGTCTTTCCGGCACCAGAACCACAGACCGCAGTCCTGGACCGTGAAGTCTGTGTTCTCCCGGATAAACTGCATGAGTCTGCGCTTCGTCAGCGACTCGTGCATCGAAAGCTCCGCCAGACGGTGCAGATCATGCCGCAGCCCGGTGATTTTCTCAAGATTCTCCTCTTTCATCTTCTCTTCCTGTTGTTTCTGTATCCGGCGCGGGATTCTCACCTTTCCAGAAGATACATCCCCGCACCGTGAGCCGGGAGTACTGCCTGAATGCGGCCCTCTGAAAGGACGGAGGGCGTATCGCCCCACAGATCCTGCGCACTCTTCACGGAAAACTCCATGTCCGAAAGAGACGCCGACACTGTCTGCGGCCCGTCCGTGAGGTTGAAAAGCGCCAGATACCGTCCGCCGTCCTGCGCCAGACTCGTCCAGACAGCATGCCTCTCATCCCGCGTGATCTGCTCCGGCTCCCGTCCGGTCTGCTGCGCCGCAAGGATCTTTTTTTTCGTCAGAAGAGACCGGGTCCACTCGTCCAGCTGCGTCAGGTCGCCGCCCATGATGAGCGGCGAGCGGAAGATACACCAGAGCGTCATCAGCGTTCGCTGTTCCGCGCGGGTGAAACGCGTCTGTCTTGACTGTCCGAAGCCGCTTCCGATGGCCCCGAGCGGCAGCATGTCGCAGTCAGGCCATCGCCCTTCCTTTCCGTGACCCTGCCACAGCTCGCAGCGATCAAACATATCCAGAAGAAGCTTCCAATCGTCCCAGAAATCGTCGGTAATCCGCCACATGTTGGCATAGTGTTCCATATGCCACGCCTTGCTGATGATAGCAGGCCCCGGCGAGAGGGACAGGCACATGGGTCTCCCCGACCTGTCGATCGCCCGGCGGATCATCTCCACCTCCGCCGCGCCGTACGGATCATCGGCGTACAGGTGCTCATGGCAGATGTCATCCACCTTTACAAAATCCACGCCCCAGTCCGCATACAGGCGGAAGATCGAGTCGTAATACGCCTGTCCGGCAGGGGACGCCGGATCAACGCCGTACATATCCCCGTTCCAGCTGCAGATCGAGTCCGGACGGGCTGCGTCCGCAGCTGTCGCATTCGTTCCCAGCACCGGAAGCCTGCCATGCACCGCCTGCCTCGGAATTCCCCGCATGATGTGGATGCCGAATTTCAGCCCCAGGGCGTGGATCCTGTCGGCAATCGGCCGAAGGCCTCTTCCGCCTTCTGATGAGGGGAATCGATTGACTGCCGGGATCTGCCTTCCCCAGGCATCCAGAGTGAGCGGCGCGAACTTCCGGTATACAACGCCCTCGTCTCTCTGACTGGCGGCAAGCGGCTCGGACCACTGGATGTCGCAGACCACATATTCCCAGCCGAAAGCCTTCAGCCGGGCAAGTCCGGCCGCATTGGCCAGAAGCTGTTCCTCGGTCACGCCGGCCGCGAAGCAGTCCCAGCTGTTCCACCCCATCGGGGGCGTAAGCGCCGCGTCATCTTTTGGCAAGTGCATACTCATTCTCCTCTCTTCCGCGTGCGGTCCATCCTGCGCCTGCCGCATATCCGGCGCTGTCAGTTCAGCTGCAGCCAGCGATTCCGAAGCTTCTCAATGCGCGCAAGCTCCGACGCATCCGTGACAGCGCGGCCTGACTCATACCACACGACCTGCGGCGCGTCTTTGTACGCTTTTTTCTCTTCCGGTGTTATGAAAAGTCCTGCCTCCCCGAGCTTTCGCCTCAGCTGCAGAATGGCCGCGCGGCTCCCGTCGATGACAGGCACCCCCTTGAACAGATCCTGAAAGCTGTCCTTGAAAAAATTAAAATGCGTGCAGCCCAGGACAATGCAGTCATAGGACTTCAGATCCAGGCCGGCAAAAGCCGCCCGCAAGTAACTTTCCACCGGTTCTTTTTCAAACTGTCCGGACTCCGCCAGGCGCACAAGCCCCGGCAGCGCGATCTTGTCCACGACCTCCGTGCCCTTCAGGCGCTCGATCAGCCGCTCCAGCTTCTCGCCGTTGATCGTGATGGCCGTGGCACACACCAGAATCCGGCCGCCTTTCCGGTAACGGGTCATGGCCGGCTTCACCGCCGGCTCGATCCCGATGATCGGAATATCCGGCCATTCTTTCCGCAGATGGGAGATTCCCACACTGGTCGCCGTATTGCAGCCGATCACCAGCGCCTTGCAGCCTTGATCGACCATGAAGCGCGCCGAATCACTCACATAGCGCATGATCTGCTCGCGTGTCTTTTCTCCGTACGGCACATGATCCGTGTCCGCATAAAACAGATAGTACTCCTCCGGCATCTGACGGATCGCCTGATTGAGCAGCGTGATCCCGCCGAGCCCCGAATCGAAAACACCGATTCTCATCTTCCTTGCAAATCCCCTCCGATCCCTGTTCTGCCTGATTTGAAACCAGTATACCATAAAAATAAACCGCGGACATTTCGTCCGCGGTTTGCCCTGACTATGCGGCGCTGCACAGAAGCAGCCTGCTCAGTCGATATTGATGAACGTCTCCGGCTCCTCCTGCTTTCTGGCTTCCTTCTTCGGAATCCAGATAACTACCTCACCGTTGACAAATCTGGCCTTGATGTCATCCTGCTTCAGGTCCTCGCCGACGTAGAAGCTGCGGATGTACTCGCCGCTGTAGCTCTCCTTCCAGACATACCGGCCCTCCTTCTTATCCTCATCGGCGCGGTGTGTCGCGGAAACGGTCAGATATCCCTTCTTCAGCTCGGCCTTGATGTCCTCTTTGCGAAAACCCGGAAGCTGAAGCGTCAGCTCATATCCATCCGCCAGCTCTCTCAGATCGGATTTCATCTTCATCTGCCGGTTTCCGCTCCGGGAGTAATCCTCCGGTGTCGGCATAAATCCGTCAAACAGATCGTCCATCAGGCCACTTCCAAACAAACCCGGTACATACATATCGCAAACCTCCTTGTGATCGGTCAATTTCCTTTCGACATGTTCTTTATATCACTTTGTTATTAGCACTGTCAAGTGGCGAGTGCTAATTTTTTGAGTATTCTTTTGCAAACCTTGATTTTACAGGGGTTGCAACACTTTTTCTTCCTTAACACCACCACAATAGGGAATCAACTCTTTGTATGCCTGCTGAACTTCTAACGATACATCCGCGTAAGCAAAGTACAGCTTGTTTATCATTAAAGCGTTTCTTCTTTTAAATTCTGACTCAAAAGGAATTTTAACTCTTTTACATCATTTTCAGACAAATCATTTTGATTAACAAGAACCATTTCATTTTTTATTGTTCTGATATATATGTAATTTCTGAAAATTCCCCAACATTTAAAGGCATTCCAATGATTAGTCCCGTTACCAATATCAGAACTAACTGTAATTCCATCGGTATCAAAACAATATTCACGTTTTCCCGAAGTCAGTTTATTATCCATCTGTCAACTACGCACCGACTAAAGTCGGTGGCTTGCAGACATAGAAAGAGAGAAAATAGTATCTGCTTTCTCTTTTTTCTATGTGTTAATAGATTCCCCGAATCCGGTTTCTTTCAGATTCCACCTCACAATGGACAGCCTTGCCTTCGACTATGCCTTTCATCTACCGGGCGGATTCCAAATTTTCACTGGTTAGAACCAAACGCCACCGGGCGCACCACAGAAAATGGGCGAGTGAAAGAACTTTCGTTTTTCACTTGTCCAGTGTTATTTGACATACGACATGAAATTTTCGAGTTTTTCAGTTAGATACTTAGTACTATTAATAGATTCATTTAATATATCATTTCTTGTGTTATAATTTTGAATTATTAAGCAAACCAATAGTACTATTATCGCACCCAATAACCAACAAATAACTTTCGTATTGTTGTTATTCATATCAATGATTCCTTTCTCATTGTAGAATAATCACAGATTCTCTTTTTATCATCATTTCTATCGTCAATAATTTTATTTTTTCTCAACCGTTTCATAACAGTGCGCGTCTCACAATACATTCCTGTATACTGACAACATCTGAGATTTTCAATGCGCTCCTTCCGTTCTGTAAATATAGCTTTTATAGCATCAATAGAAAGATTCTTCAGGTACGTGCCGACAAGCATTGAATTATCCATTAAACTCTTACAAATCTTACGAATTTAACATACTGGCTTTGTTGTATAATCCCGTTATTGATAATGAAATTGCAAAAGCACCGCAACACTATTACTTAACATATGATGTGAGTGTATCAATTTTTCTAGATAAAGAACTTCCGTTATTGATAATTTCATTTAAAATATCTTTTCCCATATCATGGCTTTGTATTATTAAGTAAATTAATAATACTATTATTATACCCAGTAAAAAATAAATAACCTTCCCATTCTTATTATTCATATAAATGCTCCTTTTTGGAATATTCACGAATTGTTTATTTTAATTATCATTATTATTTCCGGCAATTGTCAAGAATTTTATGCCTTGATATCTATTCCTTTTCCAACTATTTCTTAACTTAAACTTCCCACATCAAAAGTGAGCTTTCAAGGTTCATTGGCATTTCCCATGTGGGAAGTTTCAGTTATATTATTTTCATCTGTTTTATAAGTATCACCATTGACATCATCATATACACTTATTTAATATAAGAATATACACATCGTGATAAACCACATAAGAAAGGGGAAAGTAACCGCATTAAACGCGGAGAAGTTTAATGCATCTAATGCTGAATGAAGATGTTTTATTCTGTCGCAGTCCATGGCACCGGTAATGGCATCCGCAGAAAACTGCACGTTCAACCATGGAATGGTTGATAAGTACTATGGTTTTGAAACGACAGAATCCACTCAGCTTGAATCAACATTAAAAAACACCATATATGTCACGTTGTATGATGCCAATTCATACAGCGTGACGGGCGCAAGCGGAAACAGTACCTGTTGCGAAGTCCGCTCATACTCGCTGCGGGGCCACAAGGGTAATCATTTAGTCAAATACTATGTAAACGGAAGCTTGGCACATACTTCCACCGCTCCGTGGCCGTTTGACTTTACCTGATTTTCTGACTTCTCCTCTTTCAAAAATAATGCAGAGAAGGTTCTCCGCGCCTTCTCTGTCCGAAATGAGGTATCTGAATGATAGAATTTCAGAACGTGTCCGCGTCCTATGGTTCCGTCCCCGTCCTGAAACACATTTCCTTCTCCATCGGTGCATCGGAACTTGTGGTACTGCTCGGGAAAAGCGGATCCGGCAAAAGTACTCTGCTGAAAGTCATCGCCGGACTTCTTCCGCCCACAGAGGGCGAATATCATTTCCAAAACAAAAACGTCTATCAGCTTCCCATCTCAAAGCGCAAAGAGCTGTGCACACAGAAAATCGGATTTGTCTGGCAGAACTACCGACTCATTCCGGAAATCACGGTAGAAAACAATATCTTCCTCCCATCCATTATCAGCCGGACACCCGTCGACCGGGATTATTACGCAAGCCTGCTGAATCTGCTCGGTATCGCACAGTACGCAAAGCAATATCCCGACCGGCTTTCCGGAGGCGAGCAGCAGCGCGTCGCCATGGCACGGGCTCTGATTCTGAAACCGGATGTAGTGCTGGCCGACGAGCCTACCGGCGCCCTTGACAGTGCCACCTCTTCAAAGCTCATCGACCTGTTCCTGCAGACGCGGGAACAGCTTCATACTCTGTTCATTATCGCCACCCACGACGAGGAGCTGGCTTCTATCGGGACACGGCGCCTGAATCTTGCAGACGGGCAGGTGATTCAGAATGAAAGATAATCTCAAGCTCTGTTCTCTGGCGCTCTCCAGGCGCAACCGGCCTTTCTGGGTGACGGCCATATTGATTTTCATCACCACCACTCTTCAATGCACAGCCATCTCTCTCATCAGCTTTCATCAGATACGTCTCGAACAGGCAAGAAGCAACGTGTACGGCTACTTTTACAGCCTTGTATATCAGACACCAGCTGATTATGAAAACCAGCCAGTTGATGACAGCTACGGCACGATTCAGGTAGTTCATTTTTTTGATGATTCCGGACAGTCTGTCCGGATCGGCACGTACAATCCGCCTGCCAGAGATCTGATGTACCAGGGGAGAGAAAAAATAGATCTTCCGGCTGACAGAAACAGCTGCCTGACAACCCGTTCTTTTGCTGCACAGTCCGTCAATGCAGATGTAGGAACTCTGTCTTTTGGCGGTATGTCTCTCGTCCCTGTCCGAACCATACCTGATATCGGATACCTCTGGCCGAAAGGAGAATCCGAGATACTCTCCGATATGCTGCCACCGGATATCTGGGTCAATGCCGTCACCTTCAATGAACTTGCTTCCTCTTCCCCCGCACAGAACTACCGGATTCTTCTTCTGAACCGGGAACAGGCTCAGGCTCTGAAGGACGGATATATTTCCCTGCCCGGGAATTCATATATCAACATGAACATCGTCCGGGACGCGAACCGGTATATATACAAGATTGACCGTGCCTTCAGTCTGTCACAGCTTCTGCTGTTTCCCGGACTGCTTCTTCTGCTTCTTATGGGATACAGCCATTACTCCCGGCAGCGGTATGCTATTTACTCCGATCTTGGATTAGCGCTTCCTGCGCTCACAGCGGTGGTGCGCTCCGAATTCGCAGCCGTGTCCGTCATGCCCTTTGCATGCAGTCTGGCAGCCGGAGGAATTGTCACGTTCCTTTGCACAAACGGAATGTACCCCGGCCTGCAGATTTTTACGTTCTCCGGATACTTTGAAATCCTGAAGTATTATATTCTTGTCTACTTCGCCGGACTGCTAATCGGTATGCTGCTGGCACGCCGGACTGTGCATCAGAAGGACAGGATACGCCGAAAGTCCGGGCACCGCTCCCGCCTCCCGATGAAGGGAACAGCCTACATTCTTTTTTCCGCCCCTCTGCTCCTTCTTCTGACATCCATTCTTCTGGTGGTCGTCAGCTCATTTACCTCAGTGAATGCCCTCAACGAAGCAGTGTACACTGAGCGCTACGGCCAGATCCGCCAGAATTACGATTTTGAAATCACCTATGAAGATTTCTCTCTTGACAGCCAGCATTACATAAGCGGAACAGACCTGATTCAAAAGGAATCTTCTGCGTACGGCGCCATTCCGTTTTTCTTTTCGAATCACTCCGGCCAGCTTGACCATATCATAAACCGTATTGAAGAGCTGGATGGCGTACAGCGCGTAGATACATTCTACATCAACATGAACACACTCATGGCCATACCGGAAACAACAGCAGCCAGTGAGTTTTTTGAGCGGGTTTTCAGATCACCCAGATATTTTCCGGACGGACCATTTACAGATCTGTATGTGCCGGAAATCCAGTCCGCATTCGGAGAATGTGTGCTGTACTGTTACCCCGATACCTATCTCACATCAATCGCCGGCCAGATGGATCTGGCGCCGGAAGCGCTTTCTTCCGTGCTTTCCGGAGATTCGGTGATTCTGGAGGCGCCTGCAATTTGTATCAAGGAGGAAGCTGAAAACTATGTAGCATGGAAAAGAGACACAGAGGGAGATATTGTCCTGAACGATCCTGCGCTGGATACCTACACCTCCGTGCGTCTGTGCATTCCGCAGGCTGACAGAAATCTGGAGGGATTCATACCGCAGGAAGCCCTCACTTTACTCGGTGCCAGACTGGCCATGCCGGAAATTCCGGTTGCCGGTGTTACCAACCGGAATCTCGGCTGGTTTGATATTAACGATCTGGAACGGGGAGAGTACCGCGTTTTCGCAAGCGGAACGTTCTTTAAAAAGCATTCGATCTGGCATGAGGCCAACAGAGTGCGGATCTTTCTGGACGAAGGTGCCGACGCGGATTACGTATCCCGGCAGCTTCAGCTCCTCACAAACAGCATTCCCAACGTGCGCATCGTCGATCGGCATTACAATCTGGAGATGTGGCACGAATACAGAACACTGGAGAAAGTCGTCTACGTGCTCTATGCCGTGCTGAGTCTTGGCCTGTTGATTTCCTTCGCATTTTCCATATCCTACTGCTACTGGCTTGAAAATCAGCGCAATGTAACTCTGTACCGGGATCTGGGCATAACAGCCCGGCGGCTGTTTTACTCCCTTGCCGCACCATTCCTGCTATTCTTGCTGCTGTTCCTTTTCCTGCAGCTTCTGTTCGAACACTTTGCGCTGTCAATCCTTCTTGTCGGATGGCAGCATATGTCCCTGCCTCTGCGCATCGCCGTTCCATCTGCTATATTCGGCGTCTATGCCGCGCTGTTTGCCGGGGCACTCGGCAGCCGGATACGGGAACTGTTCCGGAGACAGGATTATTACGAGTGAGGCCGCTGCCTTCCGGTATTACCCCAGCGCGTCCGCCAGCTGCGTGTCCGACCACAGGGTGTCGGCGCTGTAGAGAAACATTACATCCGTGATACCGTAAGAAGACAGCACCGCGTCCACGTTTTCATAGTAGTAGCGGGGATCGATCAGAATGATGGTGTCATAATACGGCGTGAGCAGCGGCACAAAGCTGTTGGCGAAGGAGTCTTTGAAGACAAGCAGGCTGCGGCCGGTGTCCGCCGTTGTCTCGATTTCCACAGACGGATGGTTGCCGCCGAAAAACACCTGATACTGATCCTTCTGTTCCAGTTTCTCCGGCATGTATACTGACGCGCGCCGAGTCTGCAGGTCCGAATAGCTTACAGTTGTCCTAACATCGCTGTCCGGAATGTATATGGTCACGGCATCCTTTGACGCTCCGTCGGCACTCTGTGAGGCGAGCGTTCCCTGAAAGCTGTCGGAAACCACGAAGCGGCTGTATGCGGCCGGTTCCGGAATGTTCAGCAATTCCTGTGCCGCCTGAAATACCGCATATGCGCCGTCCGTCGTCCAGTGGTGGTCGGTCCGGTAAAAGACCTGCGTCTCTTCTCCGTCTGCTGTTTTCTGACCGGAGGCTTTGATAAGCGCATCGGATGCATTCAGTTTCCGGACAGAAGCCGGAAGCTGTTCCAGAAATTCGTCAATTTCCCCCGTCTGCCCGGACACCGGCGCATTAGCCGGAAGGTTCCGGGCAAGGACGGACGCCGCGTCCGGAACCAGAATCACGCTGCATGACAGGTCCGGATTCTCGTGTGAAAAAGCGGCGATGGCTTTGGCTGTCCGCTCTGTCTTCACCGGATCTTTTGCCGTCGGCTTTTCAAACAGATATCCGTCCTTCCCGATATAGACGCCATTGACCTCCCGCTGACCGGCGCAGCGCCCCGCCAGAGAATTGAGCTTCACCAGGGTGTCCCGCAGCACGAACTGATCGGAGTACCATCTGTCAGCGGTCTGCCCCCAGCCGGACGTCAGGCACTGTGAGAGGGACGGACGGGCGGAGAGGCTCCGGTTTTCCGCGGCGGAAAAGGACCGGTCCGGTGTGAGCAGATTGGCGGCAAAAAGAACCGCACAGGCAAGGGCCGCCATACAGAACACGATGTGCCGGAAATGCCGGCCTTTTGAAACATTTTTCCGTCTCATGCATTTCCTCCCCGGCATCAGAAAGCCGCATACAGGAACGTCTGATAGGTAGAAGACAGAATCCTGGCCACAGACAGAAGCAGCAGCAGCGCCGTGAGTCCTGCGAGGATCCACACACCGCTCCGCCCCCGGCACTTCCGTATTCGCGAGACAAGCCGCGCGGGAATCGTGCCGCAGGCGGCAATCCCAGCAGCAAGCAGGATCAGATTACCGGTCAGATACCATGTCGTCTGAGAGTTCCAGAAGCCGGCGCCCGCCGCGCCGAAGATCTGTCCCCACCAGTGCAGGCAGTCACCGGGAGTCGGCGAGAAGAAGAATATCCATCCGCTGAAGGCCGCCAGGTTGACCAGCGCGCAGCGAAGCACTCCGGAGAGCTTATCAAGGAACCTCGCCAGGACCAGTTTTTCCAGAATTACGATAATTCCCCACCACAGGCCCCAGAGGACAAAGTTCACGGTATTTCCGTGCCAGATTCCGGTGAGCAGCCATACAACTGCCAGGTTCAGAACCAGCCGCGCCTTTCCTGCCCGGCTGCCGCCAAGCGGAATGTATACGTAATCCCGGAACCAGGCGCCCAGCGTAATGTGCCAGCGCCGCCAGAAGTCCGAGGCACTGCCGGCCGTATACGGATGATCAAAGTTCCTGGGGAGACGGAAGCCGAACATAGAGGCCGCGCCAATAGCCATATCCGAGTAACCGCTGAAATCATAGTACAATTGCAGACCGTAAAACACCGTTCCCAGGACTGCCGTCATGGAGGCCATCTGCGGGAGTGCGTGAATCTGCCGGAAAGCGTCTCCAAAGGCATCCGCCAGAAGCACTTTCTTGAACAGACCGGCAAGAAAGCGAAGCGTGCCGCGCTCCAGAGATGCCGCGCTCACCGGATGAGAATCCATCTGCGGCAGCATATCGGCATACTGCGCGATAGGGCCCATCAGTACCTTGGGAAAAAAAGCCAGATACAGCCAGAGGCTGACCGGATTTTTCTCTGCGTCCGCTTTTCCTCTCCCGACATCAAACAGGCAGGAGAGCGCGGAAAACGTGAAGAACGAAATCCCCGCCGGAAGCGGCAGTCCCGAATATTTATAGACAGCCAGAACCGCAGCCAGCAGAACCGTATCCGCAAGCAGGCAGAACGAAAGCGTTCCCGTGTCGCCCCGGGCGCGCCTTCTCTGCAGTTCCCGCGCGGCAAAGTACGTGAAAACCATCTCCCCCAGAAGGACCGGCAGATTCCGGCCGGCGCTCCACGCGTAAAACAGCAGGCTTACAAGAAGCAGAAACGTATTCCGGAATCGCTCCGGTATGAGACGGGCGAGAAGAACGGACGCCGGCAGAAACACCACCAGAAACAGAAGACTTACAAATGACACGTCAGTTCTCCCCTCTCACAGCGCCTTGCGGAATGCTTCAACTATACGCTCAGCATCATCTCCCGAAACATACAGCGCGTATCCGCCGGATACTTCGATTCGGCTCCCGGCTGCCTTCCGGTAGCTCTCCGGCGCATACCCTTCAAAATTCTTCATCTGCGCAGCCTTGCGCGCTTCCATAGCCTGTCTGACCATATCTGCCTGATCCGGCGTCTTCAGTCTGACCAGGAACAGCTCATCTGCCCCGAGTGAAGCGGACGGATAGTACAGCTGCGCGTTTTCATATGTCTGTTCATCCAGACCGTACAGGCGCCGGATCATCCGGGCATCTCCCTCCGTGCGGGCAGGCTCTGTGCTGGCGTCGTTCTGAACTTCCACCGCGGCATCTGGCAGATCCTGTGCCTGTGTCGTGTCATCGGACAGGATGCCCGCTGCCGCGTTCACGGCTGCTCTGACACTGTCCCAGGAAGATCCGGATACCCGCCCGGACAGAAGCTGTGCGGAGATGACAGCAATGAGAAATACAGCTGCCGCCGTTCTTCCGAGACTAAAAATGCCGTCCGGCAGAAGTCTGTGCCGCCATGTATCCCACTTTCTTCTCTCCTGCCGTCCCCTGCTCTCCGAAACGTTCATCGCGGTTCCTTATCTGACGCACCGGCTCCGGTGTCATGATCAATCTGCGCGATTATCATGTTCTGAGCCCAGTATGTGTTAAACTGCCGGTTGAAATGTATGCCGTCACCCTCATACAAGTCGGAGTGCTGCTCCACAATCGCGTCATTGTCAATCCACACCCAGCCGTTTTCATCGCACATCTGCGCGAGGCGTACATTTGCCGCCGGTATATCCGCAAGATACGGCTTCTGTTCAAGAACATCCGCGCGGACCGGAAAGATGGAGTTGACATACAGCACAGCGTCCGGCACCGCCGCCTGAATCGTCCGGCAGCAGTCCGCGAAGCGGCCGAGAAAGCTGTCCATGTCCAGCGCATCGTCGCCGTTGATATCGTTTAATCCGACTTCCAGAAAAACATTCAACGGATTCAGTGCCTGAATCTCGCCCACATGTGCAGAGAGCGTGTCCAGATTCCACCCCACGTCGGCGACGATCCGCCTCTCCTCCAGAAGCCCGTACGCCTTAAGCGCCTCCGTGCGGGAGTCGCCGCAGACAGCGTAATTCGTGAACATCGCGAAGGGGTCCGAATCCCCGGCAAGCACAGCCGCCTTGATCCGCTCTCCTTCCGCGATCTGTCTGCGCCGCGCGATAGCCGCGATCATCGAGTCTGCCTCGGAAACGCTCCGCGCGTCCAGGCTCTGAAGCTGACGGACTCCCTCGTCCACTCCGTCCGGACGCGGCTTGTATCCGTGCAGATTCCAAATGAGGTCAAAAAGAAATACGGCCAGAATCCCGGCCGCGATCCCCAGCTTTATCCTTTTGTGCGAAAAGTTCCCCACTGTGACACGTCTCTCTTAGAAACAGCTTTGATACTGCTGATATCATATCATATCGGTCAGCCGATTTTGTGCTTTTTCATCTTTTCTTTGAAGATATCCGTGACGATTCTGCGGAGCTCTTCTCTCTCCTTCTCCGGCAGTTCTCCTTCCCTTTTCGCCGCCGCGTAGAGTTCCGGATACTGCGCGGCAATCCTCTCGATGGTCTTTGTCGTGGCATGCTTTCGCACGAAAAATGGAATCTTCTGAATCCATCCGTCCGGCACGAGCGCCAGAATCTTCTCCGCCGCCTCTTTGTCGCTTATTTCTGCGGTCGGAAGACCGGAATTGATCTGCTTCTGTTCACTTTCCGTAAAATCTTTTTGTTCCATGGTTTCCTTTCTGTGATCACTCACCTGTCAGCCAGGCAGTATCATACCATCAAAAGAACCGGTCCCTCAATGATTACAGCGCCTATCTTCTGCCGTTTCTCTTTTCCCACTCTGCTTTTTCGTCCCGCTCATCCCAGGCGTCTGCATGCTTCTCTCGTTTTATAACCTTTGCCAGCTCTTCTTCCAGCTCGTCGTCGCTCATAGCTTCAAGCATCCGGGTCTCGTCACTCATCCCGCCGCGGCTGCCTGCCTGGCGTTTTGCAAGAGAAGCCGGAACTTTGAAATCTTCGTCATATGCCGGAGCATCCAGGTCATCAGGGCCATCATCCGCATCCAGGTCATCCAGGTTGTCATCCGGATCACCTTCTGCTCCTGTCTGCGTTTCATCCGGCTGACCGCCGGCCTCCCAGGCTTTGATATCGTCGACGATGTCAATGTCATCATCGCTGTACGAATGTTTCTTCGGCCGGGAAGCTGTCCGCCCGGCAGCCCGCCGGCCCCGGCGGGCAACCGTGCTGGCCATGTGCAGGCCGGCGATCCGGTCATACCGGAAGTCTGCCTCTTCTTTCACCGAGCAGTGCAGGGCATTGCCGATCTGATAGAAGAACAGGACGAGAAAAGCCGAGGCCAGAAGCAGCGCCGCGTTGGCGCTCACCTCGTCCGAGGCGTTCCGGCTGATGGAGTTGAACACGATGGTGAAGTAAAACGGTGCCGGCAGAATGAGCAGATACAGAAGCGCATTGCGCAGCAGAAGCCGCAGCGGGTTCGGCCAGGTGCCGCGCCGGCTTCTCAGGCGCACGCGGACGAGCCATTTGCCGAGGGTGAATCCGTCGGTGGCGCTCTCCGTGAGCGTCAGGATCAGGAACATGGCAGGCAGCAGGACCTGCAGATACGGCCAGAGCGGGATTTTGCTCAGGCCGCCGAGAATCCTGCCCGTGGAGCCGCTGCTTATCGCTGATTTTAGCGGTGTGATTTTCCCGAGCGCCGCGTTCAGATCGGGCAGGGAGACCGCCCGGCCGGCCGTGTTCATAAGCAGAAGCAGCAGAAGGCTCACCGCCGCCGCGTCCGCCGCAAAGGCCGCCGCGCGCCGCATGACTGTGATGCGCCCGCTCTTCTCCACGCTCTCCCTGTCCAGCTCCTTCCGGCTGGGCAGCGCAAAGGAGAACAGCGGTGTCATGAGAAAGCCGAGCACGCCGCCCAGCGTGTTGAAGAACAGATCATCCACGTCAAAGGTCCGGTAGGAATACGGATAGATGTGATACACACCGGTCAGCTGCGTCACCTCAAAGAACAGACTGTACAGGAAGCTCAGCAACAGTGTCTGGAAAAACGAGCGGCGGAAATAGTAGTGCAGATACACGCCGAAGGGAAAGAGAAGAGCGACGTTGAAGATCATCTCCCAGAGCACCCGGTTCTTGAGCGCCACCTGATAGGTCGAGGAATCGCCCAGAATGAAGCCGGTCTGTTCTTTCCACTCGCTCACCTCGTGGAACAGCTTCAGGTACACCGGCGCGTTGTGCGTCAGCGTCGACGGATCCGGCAGCGGCAGCAGCGTCAGAAAAAAAGACGCCAGCAGATAAAAGACAAAGGAATAGACAATCCCCGTGCGCATAAAAAGAACAGCACCATACCGATGGTACTGCATGAGCATATATGGCAGCGTTATGAGAAGCGCCAGAACCGGAAAGACAAATACGGCCTCGCTGATCGTCTCCAGATAGATGTGCATGTAAATCCTCCTGTCAGAAGCCAGCGGCAGAAGGACCGTCAGGGAAGCGCTCCTTACTGATCGCCCAGTACTCCTTCGACGTATTTTACACTCAAATCCAGAAAATCGGAAATCTCATAGATCGGAACGCCGTTGTCATGAAGCAGAAACACAAGTTCAAGAGAAGAAGTCCCCTTCTTTTTTTCCTGCGCAACAAAATACCGGATCTGTTCGTCTGTCAGTTTCATAGCGCCACTCACACCTCGGAAATTCAGGGCAGACAACACAGAGCACTTCTTTTGTAGAAGACACACAAAGAAGGGCTTCCCGCCAGTCGTCTGTCTTACGCATCACGCATTTGTTATTGTCATAATAGCAGAATGCTTTGAGAGTGTAAACATGAAGAAATGACAATATTTTGCGTATCTGCGGCATCTTCACGGGTATATTGACCAATTCCCGCAGCAAAAACGGTGCGCCATCCCTTCCGGGACAGCGCACCGCCGATACAGGTATCTATGTCATTATTTCATCAGCTGGCGGAACATACCGATGACCTGCTCCTTTGTTGCCGGTCTCGGATTGCCCGGATAGCAGGCGTCGTTCAGCGCATCGGTCGCGAGCTGATCAAGATCCTCCTCGCGGATCTTCTCGTTGCACTTCGGGATGCCGACGTCCTCGGAGAGCTGGCGGACAGCCGCAATCGCAGCGTCCTTGGCCTCTTCCTGGGAGAGCGCATCGACGTTCTTAACGCCCATCGCTCTGGCGATCTGTCTGTAGCGGTCACCGCAGTAGTCGCGGTTGAACTCCATGGTGATCGGCAGGAACATCGCGCAGGCCACGCCGTGCGGCGTGTCATAGTGTGCGGACAGCGTGTGCGCCATGGAGTGGTCGATGCCAAGCCCTACGTTGGAGAAGCCCATGCCGGCCACATACTGGGCGAGCGCCATGCCCTTTCTTCCCTCAGGCTTGTTTGCGACAGCGTCGCGCAGATTCTCGCTGATGAGGCGAATCGCCTCCAGATGGAACATATCGGTCATCTCCCAGGCGCCCTTCGTCGTGTACCCTTCGATGGCATGTGTCAGGGCATCCATTCCGGTCGCGGCCGTGAGGCCCTTTGGCATGGAGGACATCATGTCCGGGTCGATGACGGCGGTCTCCGGGATGTCATCCGGTCCCACGCACACGAACTTTCTCTCCTTCTCCGGGTCCGTGATGACATAGTTGATGGTCACCTCGGCGGCCGTTCCGGCTGTGGTCGGAACCGCGATGGTCGGAACCGCGTGATGCTTTACCGGTGCAACCCCTTCCAGCGAGCGCACATCAGCAAATTCCGGGTTCGTGATGATGATGCCGATCGCCTTCGCGGTGTCCATGGAAGAACCGCCTCCGATGGCGATGATGGAATCCGCGCCGGCTTCCTTGAAAGCGGCAACGCCGTCCTTTACGTTCTGGATCGTCGGATTCGGCTTGATCCCGCTGTACACCGTGTACGCGATGCCCGCCTCGTCAAGAAGATCCGTCACCTTGGATGTAACCTTGAACTTCACGAGGTCCGGATCCGATGTCACGAACACCTTCTTCCAGCCCTTCTGCTTCACGATGCCGGGGATTTCTTTGATAGCGCCCGAGCCGTGGTAGGACACACCGTTTAATACAATTCTCTCTGCCATTTTTAATTATCCTTTCTGCGGACTGACCGCATGACATACATATTGATATTTTCTTGACAAATTCCGGCAAAAGAGATGCGGGCGCCTCTGCGCCCGTCCCGCATCTCTTTGTGCAATCATATATCGGAATCCGGATCCCAGCCGATTTTGTCGCTCTTCTTCTCGTAGAGGAACTCTTCCGGGAGAGTCACGCCAAAATCTTTCGCCAGATGCCGGAACTCGTCGGGCTGAATGGTCTGGCGCTTGCGGTCGGTCATCGAGAGGACCTTCACGAGGATCTCCGCGGACTTCTCGACCGTGTGCATCAGACCGAAGGTGAGATCGAAATCCTCACCCGCGGCGAACATCCCGTGATGTGCCCAGATGGCGACATCATATTTCTTCATCAGCTTACTTGTCTCAACGGCGATGTCGCGGCCGCCCGGAACCATCCACGGAACCACGCCGATGCCGTCCGGGAAGACGACCGGACACTCGGTGGCCATCTCCCACAGTTCGCGGGTGAAAACCTTGTCGGAGAGCGGAAGCACGAAGGTCAGCGCGATGGTATTGGTCGGGTGGCAGTGATAGATGACCCGGTACCGGCCGCCCGTCACTTCCTTCTTCACCTCATGGTTCATAAGGTGGCTCGGAAGCTCGGAGGTCGGGCGCGCGCCCACAAGCCCCCAGACCGTGCGGTAATTCTCGCCCTTCTCGTCGACCTCGATCATGCCGAAGGTCTCTTCCGCCTTGATGTAGATGTTGCGCATATATTTGCCGCTGCCAGTCGTCAGGAAGTACTCGCCGGAAAGGCCGGGCACCGAAGTGCCGATCGGCTTCCACTGCTGCGGCACGAGGTTTTCCCTCACCTCTTCGACTTCTTCCGGCTTCACCCGGTACGTCAGGTTGCCGCCGTTGCGCTCATGCCATCCCTGTTCCCAGCCGTCGAAGGCCATCCGCTGAAACCCTTTGACAAATTCAGCATCCAAAAACTTCATGACAATTATCCTTTCTTGTCCTGGTAAGATTTATGTAAGAAAGCCACCGGCTGTCAGCCGGCCTTTGCTTTTCTTTTCTTCTTGACGGGCGGTTCCTCACCTGGCGCCCCGTCACGGCTCGTACGTCTTCAGCC
>OCTW011477753.1_pt1 | contig 25268 bp, 31 predicted proteins | sample 1539671 | NCBI WGS metagenome assembly OCTW01 (sample SAMN02144230, study PRJEB22623) | gut metagenome | biome: sheep rumen | host: Ovis aries | place: New Zealand | reverse complement strand
GAGAGCCGCTCAGTCATGATGGAATTGTGCAAAGAGAATCTCACTACCAGAGATTACAACGCACTGCAGGAGCGCTGTACGGCCGCAGAGGGACAGGTGTCCGCCTGCACCGCATGGCGCATCGAGGGCACCCTCAGAGAGTTTCCCGCCTTCCCGCCGGTGAATGTCTGGTTTGACTACCCGATTCACCGGAGTGACCCCTCCGGAGCGCTGAGTGATCTGAACCCGGAGGCGGAGACCCCCGCGTGGCAGAGAAATCTGGCAAAGTCGGGGAAGCGGAACAAGTCCCCCAAGGAGCGGCAGGCGGAACGTCTGGAAGCGCTGGACACCGCCTTTGATGCCTGCAATGTGGACGGGAAGGTTACGGTTGGCGATCTGGCGGAGTATATGGACAGGTCAGATGATACCGTCAGACGCTACCTGAAAGAGTCTAATAAATACTGGATTTCTGACGGAGAAGTGGGACGCAAATAGGAATCCGCATTTGCAAATGCGTGTCGCAAAAAGGATTTTTGCGGTTGCGGTTGCGAAGCAGCATAAAGGAGATTTTTCGTATTTACGGATATGAGCCGCATAAAGGGGCATTTCTCCTATTTGCGTGAGCCGCACGCAAACCTATATTACTACGTAATATAGCCTTTGCGGCTGTCTCCGACAGTCACAGGGGTGAGCAGTCGTGCGACAGCTTACGCACGACGACTCCTCCCCCTGCCTGTGACAAAAGAAAATTTCAGAGGACAAGAGAACACTTTAGCGAGGTGAAGTAAAATGGAGCTTGAATTTTTTATGCCGATGATTCCACCGACAGTGACACATCAGGAAAAGAAGGTGCGTGTTGTGAAAGGCAAGCCGGTGTTTTATGAGCCGGCAGAGTTAAAGGCAGCACGAGCAAAGCTGATGGCGCATCTGGGGAAGCATAAGCCGGATCACAGGATGTCAGGTGCGGTTGAGCTGTCAGTGGCGTGGCTGTTCCCGTGTGGGGATGCGCACGAGCCGGGAGAGTACCGGATCACCAAGCCGGACACAGACAACTTGCAGAAGCTGCTCAAGGATTGTATGACAGCAGTAGGTTTCTGGAGCGATGATGCTCAGGTTGCGATGGAGCATGTTGAGAAGCGGTGGAACGATGTGCCGGGAATTTACATTACTGCAAAGGAAATAAAGTTTACATTACTGCGAAGGGAATAGACGATGGGAGCAAATAATGCAAAGCTGATACTTGCCTTTGCCTATCGAAGTATTCCGGCGCCAGCAGACTGGGACCTGTCCGATTTGAAGTTATATCATGCAATGCGGCTGCTGTATGCCGAATACGGCATGATGTTGGTGGACAGGGATCAGGCTGCGAAGGAACGCGCACAGCTGGTAGAGGCTTGGAGGAAGGAGAAAAACTGATATGACGGAACGAGAGTTACAGCTTACGCATGATCGCTGGGAGGATATTATCCTGCATCGGGCGATTGAGGTTTACGGCGAGCAGCACCAGATCGATCAGGCGGAACAGAAACTGATCGAACTGCTGGACGCGCTGAAACATCGGCGTCGCCCGGATCGGATCACGAACGTGTATGAAGAAATCGCGGATGTGGAGATTATGCTAGATCAGCTGAAGCTGATCTTCAATTGCGGGCAGATGGTATCAAATATCCGGACGCAGAAGCTTGCCAGATTGGAAAAGAGGATGAACGGAGGTGTAAGGCATGAATCGATCTGAAATTTTACATACGGCAGAAGCTTGTGTGTGCGGACCGCGCGAACAGGACTACGGCTCGCCGGAAGAGAATTTTACCACAATCGCTGACCTGTGGGGCGCGTATTTGGGGATGACACTTGGGGCGGAAGACGTTGCTATGCTCATGTGCTTGTTGAAAATTGGGCGTATAAAGACTGGCTCCGGTACAGCAGATAGCTTTGTTGATCTCGCAGGTTACGCGGAGTGTGGCGGAGAAATTGTCACGGAGAGCATGTCATGAACCGAGCGCAGAGACGAGGGAATCTTCGCCGGCGTGAGCGCAATACCGCGTACACGATGGCAAAGGCCAGATGGGCGCACGATACGGCGCAGGAGATGGAACGCGAACGGCAGCGGCAGCGCGACATGTGGATTGCCTGCGTAGCATGCAATGAAGCGTTCAAAATCGGTCCGAAGCGCATCGGCCAGTACCTGCAGGCACTTGTGAAAGTATCGGCAGAGTGGGGGCGCATGGCAGCAGGCGCGGATGAAGAGTATGCCGACGAAAAGCTGCGTCTGCGGCTCGAGCAAATCTGCGGCGTGCCCATTCCCGAATTATTCAGAGTTGGCGGCCAGCCATGAGCTGCAGCAATTTATAACCAACCAAGAAATAGATGGAGGATTTTACCATGGCAGATATTACGATGATTCCAATCAATCAGATTCGCAACCACCCCGACAACCCAAGAAAAGGCGTTGGCGATGTAACGGAACTGGCGGAGAGCATTAAAGGGAACGGCATCCTGCAGAACCTGACCGTCGTGCCTATTGCCTGCGTGCCGAAGTTAACCGGGCGGAAATACCTCGAAGAATCCTCAGAGGACAACGACCTCTATGTGGTTGTGATCGGGCACCGCCGCCTTGCGGCAGCAACCATGGCCGGAGAGGAAACCGTACCGTGCATCGTGGTCAACATGACACCCGGACAGCAGCAAGAAACCATGCTGATTGAAAACATGCAGCGCACCGACCTGACCGTCTATGAACAGGCACAGGGCTTTCAGATGATGCTTGACATGGGGCGCAGCGTTCAGACTATCGTAAGCCGCACAGGATTTTCCGAGGCCACCGTGCGGCGCCGGCTGAAGATGGCCGAGTTGGATCAGGATACGCTGAAAGAGGTATCCGACCGGCAGATCAGTCTTGCGGACTTTGACCGGCTGGCACGGATCGAGGATATGGACACCCGCAACCGGGTGCTGCGGGAAATCGGCACCAGCAATTTCAACAGCAGCGTTGAATCCGCCATTCGCAAGCAAGGCATCACTAGGAACTTGCCGCTTTTGAAAACAGAGATCAAACGGATCAAGGGTAAGAAAATCCATCGCAGCGAAACCTATGGTGGTAAATACCAGCAGATCGGGGTACGCATCCGCATCAGCGATTACACTGAGGGGACACCCCTGATCCCCGAAGATGAAACCAGGAAGATTTTCTATTATTTGGACGAGGATTGGGACCGGCTGGAGCTGTACGTTGAAAATCCCCGTCCTGCGCCAGTACGCAGATCCAAGGAAGAGTTGGAACGGGAACAGCGGATAAAGGACGCTCACGCAAGGGCGAATGAGCTGGGCGAAATTGCGTATAAACTGCGCAGTGACTTTGCAGCTTCGCTGAAATTCACGACGAGGAATCGGGAACAGATGCTTGCTGGTGCGGTGACAGTGTGTGCCCTGCATCAGGTGACGTATGTGGGAGCCGTCAACAGCAAGGGGGTGTTGGATGCACTGGGCGTGACAGATAATCCATGGAACACAAGAAACAAGCGGATGCTAGAGGCGATCAAGGCTGCGGGAAACACACCTGTCCCGGCAATCATCTACGCAGCATTTAATGACACACCATCACGAACGTACACGGAGGGGTATCAGTACCAGTTTCCAAGACACAAAGAGAACGTAGTTCTTGACGCTATTTATGACTGGCTGATTTCTCTGGGCTATGAAATGTCCGACGATGAGAAGGCGCTGCGAGACGGAACACATCCATTGTTCGATAATATGGACAATGATTAAGTATTCTATTGCGACCGGCCTCGGAATGTGTTTGCTGATTCCGATGCCAGATAGCAGTCAGGAAGGAGAACGAATAAATGTGGACACAGGAACAAGAAAACGGAGTTTACGAGCTGATTGAGCGTGAAGCGCAGACGGGAATTAACGCACACGGGGTGTTCGTAGACGCTGCCTGAACGCATGAGCCACAAAGGAGGAATTTTCACATGAATTGTTTCAAGGAGGCGGAGTACAAGCTGCGCGATTACAGCGCGAAATGCAGCGCGATTTTGTCCACGGAGGAGCAGATTGCGCTGCTCGAGCAGGAGAGCGTCGGCGTGCGGGCGGCGACGACAGACGGGACAGCCGTGCGCGGCGGCGGAAATCGGCGCGAGGACGCGCTGCTGCACAACATCGCGCTGCGTTCGGAATTGCAGACCGCCCATGACCACGCGGAGGCTTGGGTTCGAGTCGTGGACCGCGCCCTCGGGGTGCTCAGTCCGGATGAGCGGCTTGTGCTCGATCGTTTTTACATCAACCGGCAGAAGGGTCATGTCGAACGCCTGATGGAAGAGCTCTGTATAGAAAAAGCACAGGTGTACAACAAGAAGGATGCTGCGCTCCGCCATTTCACCATCGCGTTGTACGGCGTTGTGGAAACCTAAAAAGATTAGAAAAAAATCAGACGATTTTTCCTGAAAAGTGTGGTACGATGATAGTGTCACAAATGAGGAAGACCTCCATCTATCTGAAATTCCGCCCCGGTGTGCATACACCTGGCGGAGCACCCGGCAAAGCCGCCCTACACGGGGCGGTTTTGTTGTGCAAAAAAATCTCTGGAAAGGCGGCGAGTGACGTGACAGCAAAACAGAAACGCTTTGTGGACGAATATCTTGTAGACCTGAACGCCACGCAGGCCGCTATTCGGGCGGGGTATTCCCCAAAGACAGCCAAATCAATCGGGCAGCGATTATTGACTTTTGTTGACGTGAAAACGGAGATTGAAGAACAACTAGAGCGAATGCACAGCGAGCGCACTGCTGACGCGCGGGAAGTCATACTGTTTCGCGCAGAAAAAGCAGAACATCGCAAAGATTCAGCGGGACGAAACGGTCGAGGCCCTGCGGTCATTCATCGAGGGCAAGCGCGGACGGGAGACGGCATGGTGCGACTGGAATATCCCCATCCATTGGGGAGGAATGAGCGACCCCTTCCAGCCCATCGAGAAGAACATCCGGGCCAGCTACGATTGCTTGAAGCTGCTGGCGGAGACACGCTACCCGTTCGTGGTGAGCACGAAGGGAAAGCTCGTGGCGGATGAGGAATACCTCAGCCTGCTCGAAAAATGCAACTGCGTCGTTCAGATTTCCATGGTATGCAGCAAGTACGACAAGTTGGAACCGGGAACGCCCTGATGTGGATTGTGGGAGCGGAGCCGGAAAAGAGATAGGAGAGGAGGACAATGCCAAAATGGATTGATAAGCCGTGGGAACGTCAAAAGGGCGAAAGCGAAAAAGCATTCGAGGCATTTGCGATCTACCGGGACATGGGCGAAAAACGGACCATTGTAGCGGTTTGCAAACGGTTAAAGAAAAGTAGGACTTTAATTGACCGTTGGAAGGACCGCTGGGAATGGCAGGAGCGAGTACGGGCATATGACAACGACCTCGAACGAGAGGCCAGAGCAAAGGCCATAAAGGACCGCAAAGACATGACTGCCCGGCACATCGGAATCGCCATGCAGCTGCAGAAAAAAGCCCTTGAAGCGTTGCAGGGATTATCAGTCGAAGATATGTCCCCGAAAGACATCAAGGAATACATCAAAATGGCGACGGACCTCGAACGGCTTAATCGTGAACTCACGGAGGACGAAAGAGACGGGGTAGTCTACCAGATGGAAATTGAGGATTTGGACGACATAGAAAGGGATATCTATGGTTAAAACGGTCAGGATTGTCCGGCGTTCGGAGTTGAACCGACGCAAGACAATCCCATACAAGTTCGGGGAGCCGCATAAGGAATACATTCGGCGGTGTCGTGAATGCACATACAACATCCTCGAAGGGGCCGTTCGTTCCGGCAAGACCATTGACAATGTGTTCGCCTTTGCACACGAGTTGAAAAGGACTCCGGACAAGATTCACCTTGCATCCGGCTCCACGCTCGGAAACGCAAAAATGAACATTGGAGATGCCAACGGCTTCGGCCTCGAATGGATATTTCGAGGCCAGTGCCGATGGGGCAAGTACAAGGGCATGGATGCGCTGATTATACAAGGCCCGGACACGAATTTCCGGCAGCGCATTGTCATTTTCGCAGGCTCTTTCAAGGCGGACAGTTTCAAGGGCATCCGAGGCAATTCCTACGGTATGTGGATTGCGACGGAGATTAACCTACATCATGATAATTTCATCAAAGAGGCGTTCAACCGTCAGCTCGCGGCGGTGAACAGAAAGATATTTTGGGACCTCAACCCGGAGCATCCGAAAGCACCGATATACACGGACTACCTCGACGTGTATGCGGAGAAAGCAGCAGCCGGGACCCTGTTGGGAGGATATAACTACCAGCATTTCGACATCTTCCAGAATGTCACCATCCCGCCTGGACGGCTTGAGGAGATTATCAGCCAGTACGATGAGGGCAGCATTTGGTACATAAGAGACATCTTAGGCCAAAGGACCATCGCGGAGGGCCTGATATACCCCAAAATCGCAACCAGCATAGCAGCCAAAGACCACCGATTTTTCATCCCAGCAGCAGAGGCACAGGCAATGGCCCGCGCAGGCAGCAACACCGTTCAAATGGATCGCTGGGAGGTCATTCACGAGATAAACGTCGGTATCGACTTTGGAGGCAACGGCTCCGGGCACGCCTTTGTTGCGACGGGCATGACCGAGGGATATGAAAAACTCATCGTATTACGCACAAAGCGGTACGTCGAGGGCGAAAGAGACCCCGACACCGGGCGACGGCTGGACGACATCGACCCAGAGAAACTGAGTGCGCTGTTCCTACGATTTTTCGAGGGCATTATGAGAGACTACGGATTTGTGACGAAGGTCTACGCAGACAGCGCAGAGCAGGTCCTCATCCGGGGTATCCGGAACACCCTCAACAACGCCAACTATGGCAGCACGAAGGTCGAAAACGCAAGGAAAGGCGATATAATCGGGCGAATACGGACCGTGACGACACTCGCGGCGCAGGGCCGGATATTCTACACGGAGGAATGCGAGACATTCGAGCTGGCAATCAGCATGGCGGTATGGAACCCGAAGAAGATTGAGCTGGAAAGGCTCGACGACGGAACATCCGACATTGATACACTGGACGCTTTCGAGTACACCTTCGAGAAGAGAATCAAGAAATTGTTGAGCGGTGCTGCTTGGGAGGTGACAGGAAATGGGATTTATTGATTTTGTAAGGAGGTTGACGGGCAGAATGCTACCAAAACAGAATCTTGAGAAAAAGCTGAATGTCCAGATCGCGACATCCGGGGTAATGGATAACGCGGTCCAGCTTTGGCTCAATATGTACAAGAACACTCCGCCTTGGCTGGGCGGAGAAGCCCACGTGAAGTGCCTTAATCTCCCGGCAACCATATCGGAGGAAATGGCGCGGCTCGTACTCACGGAGTTTGACATGGACATCACGGGCAGCGCGAGGGCGACATTCATCAAGGAGCAGATGGACACTGCTCTGGACAATATGAGCAACATAGTTGAAATGTGGTGTGCGCTTGGCGGCATTGTCTTAAAACCGTATGCTGCCGGGGAAGATGAAAACGGGAACCCGGACGAGATCATGGTGGATGTGGTACAGGCGAACAGATTCTTCCCGACCACATTCAACAGCAACAAGGAAGTGACCGGGGCGGTATTCGTCGATACAAAGCGTGTCGGCGATTATATTTATACCCGGTTGGAACATCACAATCTGGAAGGGGAGCATTATACGGTGGTCAACAAGGCGTTCCGCAGCGAGCGCTTGAACACCATGACGACAGAGGATGATCAGATGTCGGTGGAGCATCCGTTCATGACGGAGGTGCCGCTGGGAAGCGTGGATGAATGGCAGGGGCTTGAACCCATCGTCGAGATGGATGGCATCGAGAAGCCATTCTTCGTGTACATCAAGACACCGAGGGCAAACAATATCGACCCTCATTCTCCGCTGGGAGCGAGCGTATACTCACGGGCGGTCGAGGCCATAGAGGAAGCCGACAGACAATTCAGCCGTATCCTTTGGGAGTATGAGGCGAAGGAAGCCGCGATTGATGCGGATGAAACGCTGTTCACGACGGACCAGCGAGGCAATCCGATTCTTCCTCACGGCAAGGAGCGCCAATACAGGACATATGACTTCGGCGGAACCGAAAAGACCGGATTCATACAGGCATACAGCCCGGAGATCAGGGATTCATCCATGTTCAACGGATTGAATAAGCTCTTCCGCAATATCGAGTTCCTGTGTGGGCTGGCATACGGCACGATATCAGACACCAACGTCACAGCGAACGGCGAGCGAACGGCGACAGAAATCAAATATTCAAAGCAGAGGTCGTACACGACGGTCAGCGCCATGCAGAAAGCATGGGAGAACGGTCTGGACGACCTTATATATGTGATGAATACGATCTGCTCGCTGTACGGCATCGTCCCGGACGGAGCCATCGAGAAAACAATCACATGGGGCGACGGTGTTCTTGAAGATACGGACATCGAGTACCAGCGCCGCTGGAACATGGTCGTCGCAGGGAAACTGAAACTGGAAAAGTTTTATATGTGGTACTTCGGCTGCTCAGAGGAAGCAGCCAGAGAAATGATACCTGCGGAGCCAGCATATCCGCCAGTAGAGTAAAGGAGGTAATGTAACATGAATGGAAAACTGTACCTTAGTTCACCGTGGGGCGAGTTCTATGACGAGATGGTGGCGATGTTCGGCGAGGACCCGGCAATCAATGTCGAGTACGATGCAGAGAACCTGACCATCGTTCTCCGGGTTGAAGGGGAGGAAAAAGCGGACGCTCTGACGCAGCTCCTTCCGAAGTTCAAAACGTTCGGGAAGGTGGTAGTCAGGATTCTGGTCCTTCCGGCGAACGCGCTGGGCGACCCCAGAATCAAGCTGTTTCAGAAAGCCTTTGAAGGAAACCAGGCGTTCCGGTACACAAAGAGCGTTGAAGGCGCTGGCTTTGGTGCTGATTATGTGGTGTTTGCTAAGAAGGTGGTGCAGTTCTTCAATGACGATTTAGGCGACATCAACGGACTGAAATCAACACTCTATGAGGACATCGCGAGGGACATCTTCGAGGGCGTTGGCGGTATCTTCTTCTGTACCGATACGGAAGAGTAAGGAGGGAGCATGGAATCTGCATATATGAAGAAAGCGCGTCAGGCGGTTGTGGACTATCTGAACGCCAGAGTAGACAAAACCGACGGCAAAACATTTGATTACGATGAAACGTTTGTGGTCTGGTTCAGCAAGACGTTGCAGAACTGGAAGGCGCTTGTCAGCACCACAAATTCAGATGGCATGTATTACGAGGTTACCTATAACGGGGACAAGAAAGAGATGTATCTCGATGTCTACAAGAAGTGGGAAAACGTCGCGCTGCCGGATTAAGGAGGGCTGTATGGTTAAGGTATTCATATCACAGCCGATGAACGGCAAGACGGAAGAAGAAATTCTTACCGAAAGGGTCAAAGCTATCGAGTGCTGCAAGCGAAACTTCGGAGACGATATCGAGATTCTTGATTCATACTTCTCCGAGTACAACCCGGCGGCAGGATGCGTCCCTCTGAAATATCTGGCAAAATCGCTCGAAATTCTGGCGGATGCAGATGTGGCATACTTCACTAAAGACTGGCAGGAAGCGCGAGGATGCAGGATTGAAAACCAATGTGCCATTGAATATGGCATAGAAGTGATCGAGGACTATACGGAGGATTGATGCGATGCTTACACCCGACTATCTCGCACATTGCGCCGATCATCTTCTGGGGCTGTATGACGAGCTGGACCGGGCGATCATTGCGGATATATCCCGGCGGATAGTCAAAACGGGCGGCATCACACCGACAGCGGAACACCAGATTGATAAAGCTATGCAATCCGGTATGATTCTGGAGGACGTAACAAAGCAGGTGGCGCAGGTGTCCGGGCTTTCACAGAAGGAGGTCGAGCGGATGTTCAATGAGGCGGCTATCGTCGGCATGGAGAACGATGCTCGTCCGCTTGTTCTGAACGGCAAGGATGTCAATATCGCCTTATCCCCGGCTATGAGGCAGACGATGGAGGCAGCGATCAGCAAGACGAACGGCGACCTTCGGAATCTGACCATGACTATGGGCGCAAGCGCGTCCGGGCTGTATGAGCTGGCGGTAAATGAGGCGTATATGAAGCTGCAATCCGGCGCTTTTTCATACGATCAAGCGATACGGGATGCAATAAAACGCGCTGCCGGGGACGGCAATTACGTTTTGTATGCGTCCGGGCATCGAGATCAGTTGGATGTGGCTGTCAGGCGGTCGGTCCTTACCGGGATGAATCAGACAGCCGGGAGGCTGACAGAGCTTTACGGTGCCGATCTGGGCTGCGAATACTACGAGACATCGGCGCACGCCGGGGCGCGTCCTTCTCATGCTGAATGGCAGGGTCGAGTATTCAAAATCGAGGGAGCGACGGCGGATTATCCGAACTTCGAGGAATCAACCGGATACGGTACGGGAGAAGGGCTGTGCGGCTGGAATTGCCGACACAGCTTTTATCCTTTCTTCCCGGAGCTATCGAAGCCAGCGTATTCAAAGGAGCTGCTCGATTGGTACGATGCACCGAGATTCAAGTACAACGGCGATGAACTGACCGAATACGAAGTGTCCCAGCTCATGAGGCAGAACGAACGGGCTATCCGGGCGACAAAACGTGAGCTTGCTGGATATAAGGCGGCTGCGGATGCGGCGACGGACCCTGCGGTCAAGGCGCAAATGCAGGATGCTTTCAGCTCATCGAGCGTCCGGCTCAAAGCGCAGGAGGCAAAGTACCGCGATCTATGCGATCAGACCAACCACAAGACGGATAGCACCCGGACAGGCGTTACGGCGACGAAGGATTCTTCTGGCAGAATAGTTTCGTGGAACCGTTCTGCGGCGCAGAGCGCAAGAAGAGCGAATGAACGAGTTGAAAAAGAGGCGTTAAATGCTATACTGGAAGCAGGGAACAAGAGCGGCGCTCTCAATCCAGAGAGTAAACGCGCCGAGGAACACGCAGCCAGATATTACGGTCTCGTCCGCAGCATGAAGACGGATGTAAAGCGAATCGCGAAAGCATCAGGATTCAGTGAGGACGAGGTGCAGGAAATCAAGAACTTCGTGTTCATGGAGAAACACGATCTCGGCGGCAGTGAACCGCAATACTTCTTCCCGGACTACTCAATTGCGCAGTCATGGCAGAGGCTCGTCAACGGAACGCCAAAGCCGCATGACATAACACTCCTTGAGCATGAACGAATGGAACGGAGATTGATGAAACAGGGAATGTCGCAAGACGAAGCCCACACAATCACCTCCCAGAAGTTCAATTACAAGAAGGAGGCAAAGGAATACTATGATTCGCTTAAAGAACATCGAAAGAAGAAATAATGTCGTCAAATGCAACATCATCCCGGAAGACAGCAAGGAATCCGGGACGTTGACCGTTGATTTGAGAAAAGAGGATATTGCGTCCTATACGCTCCCGGAGGGATACGAGGACTGCACAGTTCATGTGCGGCACGCATGCACAGCTATTGTTGAGGATGCAAAGGCAGGAAAGCTGCCGAAAGAAAGATTGGTCATGTGGTACTGACCGAAATACAGAATGATGATTGCGCCGACTCCGGGCGGTGTTTTCATATACCCGGAAACCAGCAGGACAGGAGGGAAAGAATGATTACGGCAAGAGGACATCCCGAATAACCGCGAGAAACGCGCCACACGGCGCTTTCAGTTTACAGGCGAAGAAATACTCATACAACCGAATTAAAACGCTGCACGGGGCTATCACGCGACTGTGCGGCATCCTACACGGGGCGGACCTGCGGTAATGCGGTCGGCTCTTTTGTTTTGCCCAGACGCACGGCATATAAACTGCATCAGCTCCCAAGGTGTGACGGGATATAAAGACACACGCTCTCTTGCTGGCGGAGATATAAACGCCAGATAGCAGACCGGGAGTGAACCCGGATATAAACTAAATCAGCGAATAAGGAGGTAGGCGCGATGGCTTACGATTTTTTGAAGAAACTTTTTGGAACCCCGAAAGAGGGCGAGGAACCCAAGGCTATGACGTACGCAGAGCTGGAAGCTGCCATTGACGGAGACAAGGACATCAGTCTGGTGAATCTGAAAGCTGGCGGCTATGTGTCGAAGGATAAGTTCGACGCGAAGGAGACCGAACTGAAAGGGGTACAGGCGCAGCTCGCATCCGCCAACGAACAGATCAAGTCTTTCGAGGGACAGGATATCGAGGGCATCAAGTCAAAGGTTTCTGAATGGGAGACGAAGTACAACACTGACACGCAGAAGTTACAGGAGCAGCTTGCGGCGCAGGAACGCTCCCATGCCGAGGATATGTTCATGGCTGGATACCAATTCACGAGCAAGGCGGCGCGTAACGGCGTACTCGCTGAGCTTCGCGAGAAGGGCTTCAAGATCGAGAACGGGCAGCTCCTCGGAGCAAAGGACTTCATGACATCGCTCATGGAGAACGAGGAATACAAAGGAGCATTCAAAGTCGAGACTTCCGGCGGCGATGGTGGCAACGGAGGCAATGGCGACAGCGGCAATAACGGAGGTGACGGAAACAATGGTGGAGACGGCGGAAACGGAAATCAGGGCTTCCATAGCACCACCGGAAACACTTATGCCGGACAGAGCCAGCCGAGATTTTCTGCTGGAACCAATGGAGGCGTGGCGAATAATGGAAATGCTCCGCAGTTCAACTTCGGTTTCACTCATATTAGGGAGCCGGAGGGCAAATAATTGAAGGAGGAATAGAATATGCCTTTTGTTAAAGCAAATCTGAATTACGCAGACCAGTATCTCAGCGCTCTGGAACAGGAGTTCCCGTATGTGCTGTATTTCGGCGCTCTTTTCGCAACGCCGAACAACGGGAGATTCCGCTGGATTAACTCCCGGACTATCGAGATTCCGACCATCACGACTTCCGGGCGTGTAGATGGCGATCGCGATACCATCGGTACTCGCAAGCGCAACTACAACAACGCTTGGATTCCGCTGATTCTTGATAATCACAGAACGTGGCAGACCCTCGTTCATCCGCGCGACATCGACGAGACCAATCAGGTCGCTTCTATCGCGAACATCACTCGCGTTTACAACGACGAGCAGAAGTTCCCGGAAATGAACGCATACCTGATCTCCAAGCTGTACGCAGACTGGACCGATAGCACCAAGGGTAAGAAAACGGCGGACACCACCGCGCTGACTGCCGACAACGTGCTTGAGGTATTCGACCAGTTCATGCAGGAGATGGACGACAAGCGCATTCCGCGTCAGGGTCGTATCCTGTATGTTACCCCGGAGGTCCGCACCCTCATCAACAACGCGAAGCAGATTTATCGCCACATTGATGTGGCTACAACCTCTTCTGCAATCCGCAGGGGTATCACTTCCATCGACGAGGTGGAAATCCCGGCTTCCGTTCCGTCCGATATGATGAAGACGCTGTACGACTTCACCGAGGGCTGGGCTGTAGCAAGCGGAGCGCAGCAGATCAATATGCTTCTCGTTCATCCTCAGGCGGTAATCACTCCGATCTCTTACGAGTTCGCGCAGCTTGATCCGCCGTCCGCTGGCTCTCAGGGCAAGTGGGACTACTTCGAGGAGTCCTTCGAGGACGTGTTCATCCTGCCGCATAAGTACGACGCTCTGGCGTTCAACGTCAAAGGCGCTTGATGTAACGGAATAACAACGTAACGGTAACGCTCTGCTGGTGATTCGCTCCCGGCAGGACGTTTCTTTGTAAGGAGGAACGATATGCTTAGTGCAAGAAAGAGAAACCGCGTTCTTCGTATTCCCGACGAGAAGTTAGAGGAGTACAAGAAGATGGGATATACCATCACGGACGAAGAAGGCAATCTCGTTTTTGCGCCTCAGGACGATCAGGCTACCATTGCGGAGCTGAAACGCGAGAATGCGGCGCTCAAACAGAAGATTGCCGAGTATGAGCTGATTCTTACTCAGAAAGGTTTAATCGCGAAGCCGGAAGGCGAAGAAGGTGAGGCGGAGGCTGAACCTCAGAAGAAAGGCAAGACAGCAAAGACCAAGGCGGAATAATGCCGGGGAGGTGTGCGTATGACTTATGCGACATACGATTATTACACCAATGATTACTTCGGGACGGCGCTCACGGAGCAGGAATTTCCGAAGTACGCACGGCGAGCCTCGGCAGAAATGGACCACGTGACATTCGGTAGGCTCTCGAAACTATCGGCTGACGAGATCACGGATGCAATCAGGGATTGCATGTGCGATGTGGCGGAAAGGATGCACCATTTTGAAACAGCGACGGGGAGCGATATTGCTTCCGAGAACAATGATGGCTATTCCATTTCTTACCGGGATACCGGAAGCACGGACGCGCAGAAGCATGAACTGTATGCGACGATCAGAACATATCTCGCAGTCACTGGTCTGATGTACAGAGGTATATCGAAAGATGATCTGTGCGACCCGTGACATTATCCTGCTCAATAAACGGCTGGACAAGGCGAGCCGGAGAGACGTTTTCATCCCGACGCAGATTTCCGGCGTTTCTATATACGATAATCGGCAGTCATCCAGTGACGGAGGCTTCCATTCCGAAACAGAGGCTTTCAAAATCCGCATCCCCATCGGGGCGCGGGTGCAGGACGGGCGGACATACCTCCCGGAGACGCACTATGACGCGCTGACGGTGGAGGAGGCGGCAGCCCATTGGACGCTCCATAACGAGGACCTGATTATCGTGAGCGCGTCCAGATTTGAGGATGTCAATACTTCCGCGTTCGAGACTGCTGCTGTCACCACGCAACAGGCGGAAGAAATGGCGGATTCGGTCGGCTTCCAGAAAGAGCTTGTTCGTATTGTGGACTACTCGGACAACACACTCAGGGGAAGCGCTGCGGTAAAACACTGGCGGATTGGAGGTGTGTAATATGGCAATCATGCAGCCACTTAATACTGCAATTCTCAAATGGAATAGCAGGTTTGCTGCCGAAAGGAATGCTCATATCGCTCGGATGCAGCGTTTTGTTGATAGCGAGGTTCTTCGGCTCAATGACCCGTTGACACCCAAAAAGACAGGCAACCTTATCAATTCTGCCAAGACCGGGACGAAGATCGGAAGCGGAGAGATTCAGTATATTGCTCCTTATGCCCGGTATCAGTATTACAGCACATCGGAATCCCGTTCATACGACCCAAACAGGGGCGCTCGCTGGTTTGAGCGCATGAAAACCGCACACGCAAATGAAATTCTGGAAGGAGCAATGAAAGTGGAGTAGATGTAATATGGTAAATTCAATCATCGAAGGAATCACAAATTTCTTCTTGCAATGCCCGTTGTTACAAGACGGGGTTTTCCGTGTGGATGCGCTGGGCGATGCGGCGGTCGAGTATACCATTGAGACTGGTATCTTCTCCCCGGTTGTCCGCACATTCGTAAACGGGGACACAGAGCGGATATATCAGTTCAACTTTGGAAGCCGGGAGTTCTATTCGATGGATAGAATTCAGAACATCGAGAACAGCGCATTTTATGAGCAATTTGCCGAGTGGGTGGAAGAACAGAACTGGAATGAAAACTTCCCGGAAATGCCGGAGAAGTGTTCGCCGCAGTCACTTACCGTGTTGTCTCCGGGGTATCTGTATGATGCAACCATGAGAAGTGCACGGTATCAGATTCAACTGCAGTTGGAATATTACAAGGAGGTATGAGCATGCCTAGAGTAAATGTAATCAGAAGACATCAGTATGCCGACTACCTTAATGTCGGAACAGAAGCCACGCCTGAGTGGGCACTGATGGGAACGGGATTCACAACCCTCGATGAGGAGCCGAACGCACAGACTGAGAGCGTGAAATACGTCTGCGACAAAAGTGCAAGCTCGTCTGTGATCGGGTATGAGACTTCCTTCCCGTATGAAGCGGAGCAAATTCAGGAAGAGAAGGCTATTGATGCAATCTATACGATCGGCAGAAACCATTACATTGGAGCTGATGCCGAGATGGAATATTGCCGTGTGGAGCTGTGGAACAAGGCAACAGGAACAAACACGTTTGAGGCGCGAAAGTTCATCGTGTCCGTCGAAGTATCATCGTTTGCGGGCGAGAACAAGATGACCATTTCCGGCAACCTGAATGCCGTGGGCGACCCGGTGCTCGGCACATTCAACACGACAACAAAAAAATTCACAGAAGCATCGGCGTAAGAGGAAAGACGGAGGTAAGCTATGAGTAGCATCACGGTCAACGGCGTGGAACTGGAACTTGATCTGATGGACGCGGACGTAATGGAAAAGTACGAAACGCTCAATCAGGAGGTTGTTGATAAGGTAAAGGAGCCGACACAGTATCAGGGGCTTTCCAATGCGGAAGGTATGCGGCTCCAGTGCCGCCATGTCGATAATTTCTTCGACAAACTCTTTGGAGACGGTACAGCACAGAAGATTTTCGGGGGAGGAAACAATCTCGGAGTGAGACTGGATGCATTCGCGCAGGTATCCCAGATGTCGGGCGACATTGATAAGCGAGTGAACGAGCTGACCAATAAGTACGGGATTAACCGTATTGATCGCAGGAATGGTCCGCAGGATTTCCCTCGGAAACGGCAGAAGCAGAGATACAACAACCGCAGCAACTGGGGGAAATAATTGAATCTGTTGCTGGATTTGCCGCCTGAGACAGTAGAGATCGGAGGCACGGAGTACCGGATCAACACGGACTTTCGTGCCTCCATTCTGTTTGAACTTCTCATGCAGGACGATGATGTGAACGAGTACGAAAAGATCATTCAATCCCTGCAATTGTATTTCGAGGAATACCCGGAAGGTGAGGATATCGTCGATGTCTTTAAGGCTATCGTGTGGTTCTATCGCTGCGGAAGGAACGACAAGGAAAGAAAGCGAGAATCCTCCGGGGACGAAGATGGCGGCAGTAAGCCAAAAAGGGCGTATTCCTTCGACTATGACGATGAATATATCTATGCGGCATTCCGTCAGCAGTACGGTATCAACCTCGCCACAGTGAAATATCTGCACTGGTGGGAGTTCCGGGCGATGTTCAAGGCGCTCGATCACGACTGCGAGTTCGTGAAGATCATGGGATACCGGACAACGAAGATAACGAAGGACATGTCCAAGACAGAAAAAGCATTCCTGCGCAAGATGAAATCAGTCCATGCCTTGCCCGTATCAGAACGGGAACGGGAGGAAACGGACGCTTTGGTAAATGCCCTTATGAATGGCGGCGACCTTACCGGACTTCTGGGAGACGATGGAGGCAATGGTGAGCAAGGAGAAGAAGATGCAGGTTGAATGCCCGGAGTGCGGATATAAAATGCCCGTATTCTACGATAAAGACGCAGAAAGTAAGGGCGTTCATATCGCGTGCAAGGGGCGTAACTGCAAACATATTTTCGAAATCATAATAAAAAAAGGACAACAGGTTAAGTAGTGCCATTACGAGCCGATAACATCTGTTCGCCGCATGAAAGTGAGGTGCAGATCGTATGGGCTATGATGGGACATTAAAATTTGGTACAAAGATAGATACCAGTGGCTTCGGAAAGGGCATATCCGAGATCACTGGCATATCACAGTCCGGTTACGAAAAGACGACAAAGGCGTTTCTGGGTATCACTGCTGGCGTTGCGGCGATTGGTACAGCAGCAGTTAAGACAGCATCAGACTTTGATGCTGAAATGAGTAAGGTCAGCGCAATATCAGGCGCGACCGGGGAGGACTTCGACGCTCTGCGTGATAAAGCCCGTGAGATGGGTAGTAAGACGAAGTTCTCCGCGACAGAATCAGCGGAAGCCATGGAATATATGGCTATGGCTGGCTGGAAAACCGGGGATATGCTGAACGGCATCGAGGGTATTATGAACCTCGCCGCAGCCTCGGGGGAGGATTTGGCAACAACATCCGACATTGTTACGGACGCGCTGACCGCATTCGGTCTTTCTGCGCAGGACAGTGGACATTTTGCCGACATTCTGGCAGCGGCTTCATCAAACGCAAATACAAACGTCAGTATGCTCGGCGAATCCTTCAAGTACGTTGCTCCGGTTGCTGGTTCTTTGGGAATGTCGGCGGAAGATACATCCGTCGCTCTCGGATTGATGGCGAACAGCGGAATCAAGGCTTCTCAGGCAGGAACCGCGCTGAGAAGTATCCTGACCCGTATGGCAAAGCCGACGAAGCAATCTCAGGAGGCGCTGGACGCGCTGGGACTTTCGCTTACTGACGAACAAGGAAATGTAAAAGACCTCGCTACTCTCATGGGGGACATGAGGGAGGCGTTCTCGCATTGTACCGACGCAGAGAAAGCGCAGTATGCGGCATTACTCGCCGGACAGGAAGGTATGTCCGGTCTGCTGGCAATCGTCAACGCTTCCGAGGCAGATTACAATAAGCTGACCGGGGCAATCGAAAACTGCGATGGTTCCGCAGAGGAAATGGCTCTGACCATGCAGGACAACCTGCAAGGGCAGCTCACCATTCTGAAATCGGCACTGGAAGAGCTGGCAATCAGTATCGGCGACACGCTGGTCCCGACAATCCGAAAGATTGTGGGCGTTATACAGGGATGGGTAGATAAATTCAATTCGCTGGATGATGGCACCAAAGAGATGATCGTGAAGATCGCCCTTCTCGTGGCTGCAATAGGTTCGGCTCTGTTGATTGTCGCAAAGGTTGCAGATGCAATCATAAAAATCAAACAAGCATTCACTCTGCTGAGTACAGTTATATCCGTTGTCAGCGGTGCATTTAAGGCGCTCGGATCAGCAATGATGCTGAACCCGATTGGGCTGGTTATCGCAGCTATTGCCGCGCTTGTTGCGGCTTTTATCTATCTATGGAATAACAGCGAAGCATTCCGCAATTTCTGGATTGGCTTGTGGGATGGGATAAAGAATGCTGTAAGTACGGCTTGGGAAGCCATAAAGGGTTTCTTTACGTCTGCGTGGGAGTTCGTTCAGGCTATCCCAGAACGGGTTACAGAATTTGTGACCGGGATATGGGCAACAATCACCGATTTCTTCACAGGACTGTGGGAGAAGATATCCACATTCTTCACTGAACTGCCGGGCAATATCGCGGAGTTCTTCACCAACCTGATAACAACTGTGGTTGAATGGCTCGCCGGGCTGGGACAGAAAATTGCTGACTTTCTGACAGACCTGCCATACAAGATAGGCTATGCGCTCGGCGTTGTTATCGGCAATATTATTAAGTTTGGCATTGAAGTAACAAACTGGATTGTCACCAACGTGCCAATCATAATCGAGAAAATTGTTACATTCTTCTCGGAGTTGCCGGGGAAGATATGGAAATGGCTGGTTGATACGTTCAACAAAGTCGTCCAATGGGGAAAGGATACCGACGAAAGAGCAATACAGGCAGCAAGCGATATCATAAATGGTATCGTAAAATTCTTTTCGGAGCTGCCCGGTAAAATATGGACATGGTTGTCGAATGCCATACAGAACGTAGTTAAGTGGGGAAGCGAGACGCTGCAAAAAGGTAAGAAAGCTGCATCTGACTTCCTGACTTCCGTCGTGAACACAATCAAGGAGCTGCCGGGCAAAATCTGGACTTGGCTGCAAAATACCATTCAGAAAGTTATCTCGTTTGCCACGTCTCTTGCTCAAAAGGGACGCGAAGCAGCAACGAATTTCTTTAATGGATTCATCAATATCGTATCCGGGCTTCCGGGGCGAATGCTGCAAATAGGGTATGACATAGTTACTGGGGTTTGGAATGGTATCTGCAAAGCTGCAAACTGGTTCTGGACCCAGGTGACCGGATTCTTTAGCGGCATTGTGGACGGCGTAAAGCGGACGCTTGGTATCGGCTCCCCATCTAAAGTATTCGCAAAGGAAGTAGGACAGTGGATTCCTCCCGGAACCGGAGAAGGCTTCAAAGATGCTATGCCGGGGCTGCGGAAGACAATGACTGATGAAATGACCGGACTTGTGGATGATCTGCAGGCAACGGTTGATGTAGAAACAGGCAAGATCAGCTTCGACAAGACCGGAGCGCAGGAATATGAACGCGCAGAGGTTGAGCGCAGAAACAAGAAGTCCGTAAACGTAACAGGAAGCCTCGAAAGCGAGAGACCGATAGAGGTACACACAAATCTGTATCTCGATAAGAGAAAATTTGCACAGGAGATCACACCGTCGATCAACCATGAGCTGTATAAGATTGATGAGGCGGAGAATAACAGAGGAAGGGGGAACTGATCGTGAGCGAATCATTCCTTACCCGGCAGGAAAGCCGGAATAATGTGCACGCATACGCCACGTTGAACGGGACAAATCTTCTGACAACGTATGCGATGGAGCTGCAATCATACGATGTGGGGACCCCGAAGCCAGTAATCAGATTGATTGAGGTGCCGGGGAGACCCGGCAAACTGGATGCGACGCTGGCACTGAACGGGAAGGTGAATTACTCGACCCGTTCAGTATCGGCGACATTCCATATCCGTGATATCACATTTGACGCGTGGCTTACACTGCTTTCGAGCCTGTTTAAGCTGTATGACGGAACAGAATCAAAGCTGGTATTCAGCAACGACCCGAACTGGTATTACAAGGGACGCTTCAAAGTATCCCCGGCAAAGAGCAACCCGGTAACAGGAACGATCACGATAGAATGCAGCGATGCATTCCCGTACAAACTGGAATCAGTCACGGTCGAGGACACGATCAGCAGCTCGAAATATGTATATTGCACCGGGAAGGACTTCAATGGTGCGGTCACGATCTATGCGAGCGTGGCTATGTCCGTCACGTTCAGCGGCACGACATACCAGCTCAAAGCCGGGAACAATCTTATCCCGGAGATTCATTTTTCATCAGGCAGCAACTCCATGCGGTTCGTCGGAACCGGAACAGTGAGGATCACTTATGAGAGGGGGGTTCTGTAAATGTACAAAGTAACATGCCTCTACGGAGGCACGACATATGTTCTGCACGACCCCACATCGGATGTTCTGCGGATATATAACGATCAGATCGAGACGGAGGACAGCAAGCCGGGGAGCTTTCAGTTCTCCGTTTCTTATGACCATCCGCATCTTGATAAAATCGTCGGGCTTTCATCCGACATCCGGGTGTATGACGGGACGGAGGAAATATTCCGAGGTCGCCCGGTTGATGACGGCGAGGATTTGTACCGTGAGCGGACTTTCAAATGTGAAGGCGAGCTGGCGTTTCTGTATGATTCAATACAGCCGAGACGTGAGCTGCACAGCGTTTCGCCGCTGGCGTTTTTCACATTGCTGATAGATGAGCATAACAATCAAGTGAAGAATCGGGGTCCCATCGATAAGACATTCCGGGTCGGCATCGTGACAGTGACGGACAGCAATAATTCGCTTTACCGTTACACAAACCGCGAGACGACATACGAAGATATTATGGATAAGCTGATTGGTCGTCTCGGCGGTCATCTGCGCGTCCGGGTATCCGGTTCTTATCGTTATCTGGATTTGCTGGCGGATGTGGACACCGTGGGTGACCAGCCCATACAGTTAGGCGAAAATCTGATGGATTACGCCAAGGATACAGACTACACACAGGTAGCAACCGCGTGTATTCCGCTGGGGGCTTCTCTGGAAGAAACGGAGATTGCCGCACTGGACGCATACACCACAGTTGAGAGCGTAAATAGCGGCAGTGATGTTATTCAGATCACCGAGGCAGTAAACCGTTTTGGGTTCATCTGTAAGGTGGTCAGCTTTGATGATATCACAGTGCCTGCCAACCTGCTATCAGCAGGAACGAAGTGGTTGACCGACGGGCAGTATGCGGACATGACGCTCAATCTCACAGCAGTTGATCTTCATGGGCTGGGGTACAATGTCCAGCCGATCAGGACAAACACGAAGGTGCGAGTGTTGAGCCAGCCTCACGGCATGGACCGATTTTTCGAGGTGTCGAAGCGCACATATCATCTGTCGCAACCAGAGACGGATACGGTCACATTTGGGACGCGGATCAAACAGAGCTACACATCTTCATCCAGCAAGAAGGTTTCTGCCGTTACAAAGCATACGGAGCAGATCAGACAGAACATTGATTCTGTCATAGAAAAAGAGCGCGAGAATGTATCGAACATTATCAATCAGGCAACCCACGGTTATGTGGTAATGGACCCGAACGATGGACCGGAGCGCATCCTTATCATGGATACCAACAGCATTGATTCCGCACAGAAAATCTGGAAGTGGGACATGAACGGTCTGGGGTATTCCAAGAACGGCATAAATGGCCCGTGGGGCGTGGCGATCACGATGAACGGGCAAATTTCTGCCGACTACATCCTGACCGGGGAGCTGGACGCGAGCCTTATCAAAGTGGGGAAAATACAGGATGTAACGGGCAAAAACTATTGGAACATGGAGACGGGCGAGTTTTCGATGTCATCGGAAACAAAGATAGGCGACGAAACGGCAGGAAGCGTCATATCCCGTCTTTCGCAAGCAGAAGGACAAATCAGCTCGGAGGTAACACGCGCAGAAACAGCGGAAAATAGCCTTTATTCTCGCATTGTACAAACAGAAGGACAGATCAGCTCAGAGGTTTCGCGTGCAGAAACGGCGGAAAAAAATCTATCGTCACGTATTACACAAACAGCAGAAGCAATCGAAAGCAAAGTGTCAAAGGGCGATGTGGAATCGATCATTGAGCAGAAAGCTGATTCTATACGATTGAAAGCAGATAAGATATCATGGGATTCTACATATTCTTCCATGTCTAACGACGGGACGTTGAAGTGTCGAAACGCAAATATATCTGGAACAATAGATAATGTCAGCGGTGGCGATGGAGTTCGAGTTGAGTCTACTGGCGGCAACATCGTGTTCTATTACAACAATCAGGAGGCGGCACGTCTGCAATGGATATATGATAGCGCGGGTCGTTCTGGACTTCAAATCACTACAAACGGACTGCTTACTTTTCGCGACAACTACAACAACGAGACCGGATATACAGGTACTTTGCCGATTGGCGATGGCTACAACTACAGCATAAAGGTGCGGAACGGCATAATTACTGGATGGTCGTAATGGAGGATATGGCATGATTATCAATACATTTGATCTGGACATGACACCGGGCGGCGATCCGCTCCGAATACATCTAAATCAGAATGATGCAGATTTCACTCTGCGTTTCCGGTTGTTCTCGGACATCGGACAGTTGAATATCGAGAGCGGCACATCCGCTGCGATCAGGGGGACCACTCCGGGTGGGAAAGGGTACAACGCTTATGCGTCCATTTCCAACGGGGAGGTTTCTGTTACCGGGAATAAAAGTATGGCTGACGCACAGGGCGTGGGAGTATATGAAATCTGTCTCACGAAGAACGGCAGGGAGCTGTATAGTTCCAATTTCTTCATTGAGGTGGAACGCATAACAAAGGACTGAAAGGAGGAAATGCGGAATGATAACGTATGAATTTGACCTCGATATTGTCCCCGGTGGGAGACGTACCGAGGTCTGGCTGAACCAGTACGATGAAGATTTCGAGCTGAAAATCAACCTCATCGCACGACAGGGAACATTCACTGTTGAGACAGGAACGACTGCGGCTATCCGGGGAACAAAACCGGACGGCAACGGATTCTCTGCGGGCTGCACGTTGGAAGGAACGGTTGTCACGGTTACGGGAGATCAGCAGATGACCGTAGCAGCAGGCAAGGCGGCATTTGAGCTGACCCTTTACAGGAGCGGCAAGGAGCTGAATACAGCAAACTTTACAGTGTATATCGAACGCGCAGCACTGGATAAAGACACGGTTAGCTCCAAGTCGCAGACGAGGGAGCTTTCAGAGATCGAGGACAACGCGGAGGAGCTTCTCGCAGCGGCACGGACGATGGCGGAGGCTCAGGAGGCTTTTGAGCGGCTCTCTCAGGAGGCTGCGGACAGTGCGGCGGCTGCGAAGGAGAGCGAAGACAATGCTGCGGAATCTCTCGCGGAGATGAATCAGACCTTTGAGGATGACATGGACGCGATTGACGCGGCATATAACCGGGCCATTACCGCCATCAATGAGAAGGCACAGGCTATCGGACAGCTCACAACCGACGCAGATCAAGTCGCAAAACAGGCTTTGGAGAAAGCCGGGAACGCGGAGAATGAGACGGCGGAGTTTTCCAACCAGATGGACAGCTTGAAAGCGCTTATCCGCCAGATTCAGCTCGAAGAAGCCGGGTTCTGCCAAGAGCTGGAAGTAGACAGCCAAGGGCTGGTTTACCTGCTGAATAACGGCGAGCGTATCGCCGGACCTTACGGACCGTTTGCTGGTTCCGGCGGAGGCGGAGGAGGCGGAAGCTCCAGCGGCAACAATGCTCAGATTATGGTGGCGAATGATACGGGCTGGCTTTCCACAACCATCGCAGACGGCGATTCTTGCCCGATTTCCATCACTTGGTCATCCATCGAGGATGAGATGCCTACTGGCGACGGAACCGCGAAAATCACGGTCAACGGCGCGACAAAGGCAATTCTGAACATCAAGCAGGGACAGGTCACGATAGACCTTGCCCGGTATCTGGCTGTCGGCACAAACGTCGTGAAGGTGAATATCGCGGACGTATACGAGAACAACCGGACCATCAATTTCAGCGTTCAGTGCATCAAAATCTCCATCAGTTCGACCTTCGATGCGACAACCCCGTATCAGGGAGCGATTTCCTTCCCGTATACCCCGGTCGGAAACGTCACAAAGACGGTTCACTTCATTCTCGACGGCAGGGAGATCGGGACGAACAATACCTCGGTATCCGGGCGGCAGATGTCCTACACGATACCGCAGCAGACCCACGGGGCGCATACCTTCGAGGCATATTTCGACTGCGATATCAACGGGCAGACGGTTGAATCAAACCACCTGTATTACGAGATCATTTGCTTCGAGGCGATGAATACCGAGAAGATTATCGCTTCCTCGTTCAATACCAAGACGACCGCGCAGTATACCACGCTCCATGTGGATTATACGATATATGACCCGTTGAGCATGACGGCGGAGGCGCTTATCTCCGTGAACGACAATCAGGTGGCGCGGCTGACCGTTGACCGGACCCAGCAGGTATTTACTTACAGGGCGGATGAAGTCGGCACACTGAAAATCAAGATCGCTTCCGGCAATGTATATAAGGAGCTGACGCTTACCGTCACGGAATCCGATATCCATGTGGAAGCCGAGACGGACCAGCTCAAACTCTATCTTTCCAGCTCCGGGCGCTCGAACAGAGAGGAGA
>OCTW011587266.1_pt1 | contig 25283 bp, 17 predicted proteins | sample 1539671 | NCBI WGS metagenome assembly OCTW01 (sample SAMN02144230, study PRJEB22623) | gut metagenome | biome: sheep rumen | host: Ovis aries | place: New Zealand | reverse complement strand
TCATCGGATAAAGCAAGTTCGGGGAATCCGCCTACCTGTAAATATCTATTAAAATGCTTCTGGACATCGGAAAGCTGCATCATAATTGCAGATTGCTTAGCTCTTGATAACGCGGCAAATGAACTAACCTTAAAATCATCATCTAATTTAGGTTTTGATACCCCAATTAATTCACAATACTCGTAAAATGATAAAGTCGGAACATTGATTACCGACCATCTTCCTGCACCGCTCTCGGAGTTTCCTTTCATTAATGCAGGGCTTGCAGAACCTGTTGCAACGATTTTTGTTTCAGGGTTCATATCGTATATCGTTTTGAGCCACTTATCCCAATCCTGTGCATACTGGATTTCGTCGAAAAAATAATACACGTCGTTGTCCGGATGGATCGTCTCGTGATAGCAATCCAAAATATCATTAAATGCGCTTAACTTGAGCATGGGATGATCAAGCGATACGAAGAGAATTTTGCGCGGCGATACGCCGTTTTTCAGAAGAGCGTCTATCATTTGATACATAATCGTCGTCTTTCCTACACGACGCGTGCCGGACAAAACAACAGTGCGTCGGATGCTGGTATTTTCCATGCGTTCCATCGCTTCGTAAAAAGCAAAACGTTTGTATGTCTTTGTCAGTGCAGTGTTAGTCGCTCCTGTTTTCCACCACGGGTTATAGGCGTTGAGCACCTTTAAGATTCCTTCCTTTGTCGTCAGTGCCATAATATCATCTCCTCTATCAATAATTATAACTATATTTTGCATTATTGTCAATAATAGTTATAAATATACTTTAAGCTTTTGCTAATATAATTGTAAGTACATTTTAAAAATTGCACTGTGATCATATATATGTAATAATGTTCCGCGTTTCGTGGTTGCCTCCAAGTTTCAAACTCTTGTTAAATAGTTATACCCCATTATACCTTTCTAAAACATTGTCAAGGATATAATGGGGTGTAATAATTTTCAACAGCCAATCAGCTATATTAATATGGAGGATGATGCATAATAAGACCTTTTGATGTGTACTCTTTAACTATTTTATTTGCATATTTACTATATTGGTCTTTTTCAGTAGAAACTCTATCTAATTCTTCACATAATATTTCGTATGAGGTAAGTTCTTTCATGGCGTTTGGCAAATAATAAAACGGGAACTCTTTTATTATTTCCTCGTTTTCCTCTATTGCATCAATTAGCACTAACCCATTAATATATCCTTCATAGTATGCTTCATCCCAATAATTTCCATCAGAAAAAAACTTTTGTTTGATTTGTTCATAACCGCGAATGACTCTGCTAATATGATTTGGATTGCAATATTCTCCGGTTTTATAATTTTGTAAATACCTCTCGAATGAGTGTATCACACCATCCTGATACGAAAGATTATACAGTGAACAAGGATATTTTTGTAAATCTATTTTTGCAGATTTTTGGTGCAATTCATCAATACAGTCTAAAACCGTATAAATCTGATTATGAATCGTAGTGTTTTTCACAAATCCCTTATCAATTAAGATGTTTTTGAAAGAGTGGATAAAAAAGGTTCCGGAGGTAACGATAGATGTTGTGTTTTTATACTTGATTCGATCTTTAAGGGTTTCATCCAATGTAACGAGATAAACATGTGGATAAATATCTCCCATTTCTTTCTGAAGATAATTCATGATCTGATTTAAGTCGTCATCTCCGAAAGAAAAACCAATAAAAACAACGGTTTTAGTTGCCAAGATTTGTTTTAATGTAGCACCCACAATTCCGTTTTGTAGGGATTGATAACATTTTTTATAATCATCCTCGGTTGCTACAATTGTGCTAAGGTTAGTGATTGATCCATGAACTTTCAATACAAACCGTTCACTATCATCCCAGTAAGCAAAATCTTCGGGTATTGTAATCGGAACAGCCGCACAATACTCTTCAAAATATGTATCCCAATTCGTTGTAATAATCGTTTTTATCGGATATAACTCTGCTAACTCTCTGTGAAACGAAGAAGCACTGCGCTCTAATTCAGGAAATGATTTTATATAATCAAATCTTTCTCTTATGTTTTTTAGGAGTTTTTTTCTTCCGTTAGGTTTATCACAATACAGTTGCATAAGCTTACTAAAGGATAAATTGTCATCTGTTCCTAATTCTCTTTTTATGTCGGTGTAGAACGAGTATGGCAATACATTTTTGCTTTCTGTGCTGATACCGGCTCCGCAAAAAAGCGCAAGATCACCGTGTATTGCTGCCTCTATTATTTCACCAGGCATATCAAATGGTTTGTTGTTTTTACATATTGCACATTCACATTTCATAGCTTTTCCTATAATTTATAGTAATCGATTAAATGTTTTTTTAATTCTTCTTCAAGGTAATGATAGTTTCTATTAAATCTGATTTGCTCAAACATTCTTATATTTGATGGCGTATGCTCCTCAGCTTGTTCGTTTGTACCATTATGTATTAAAATCAAGCTTTTTTTCAAACCCATCGCATAACCAATTTCATGTGGGATATTAGGACGTCCACTGCTCAAATCGGCAATAATTAAGCCTGCATCATCAATACCTTTAAATACCCTGTCTGAAATTTGCCCGGTTTCTCCTTCCGTATGTCTATCTACACGCGTTAGTTTCAGAGAGGTCTTTTTCTCACGATTGATATTCTCTATTACCCTTTGGATTGCGTGCTCGTTTTCATCATATTCTGAGCTGAAACATCTGGATAAGAATATAGTTTGATCCTCTGAGCTTCTGTACTTGTCAAAAATATCTCTTATGCAATCGGCGTTGATAGTCGCCGTTTTCACAGAATCGTTTTGTGCTTCTGCTATTCTATACTTTCTTGACCAAGTAATTAATCTGTCTCTGTATTCTTCTTTTTCTTGACCGGTTGTGGTCTCATCAAGTTCTTTTTCGTAGCATACCAATGTTAAAAGATATAATAATCCTGAAGATATCGCCAATTCATTTTCTCCGACTCTTTCAGCATGCGATAAAGCGCTATTGAGTCCTAACACAAAAGCGCCTTCACATATTTGATTACAAATCGGACTCTTAGCATCTACATATCTTATCAAATCAACAAGAACAGATAGCAGATTGTGTTTTACCCAAGTAATACGTTTGAGTTTTCTTATCATTAAGGGTTGGTTCTTTATCAGGTATCTTGCGAAAAGATATTCATTACCAAAATCTACTTTTAGCTCTTCATCATTAAAATCCAACGCATCATTTTTTTCTACAATAACATTTTTCAATAATAATTCCGACTTAATGGGTATAGCTTTAGAGTTAATATTATGAAAAATGATCTTTTCATCTTTCAACGAAATATTATCCTGAAAGATGATTATACAGAACGGAATCAAGTAGTACTCCTTTGCTTGTCCTTCTGCAATTAGTTTTTCGAAAGCACACAGCCTATGATTACCATCAACTCTACGTAATACTTTTTTATTATCAGGGATTTTGATTTCATATAAAAACCCTTCCGGAACTGCCTTTATTTTTTTAAAAGACACCTTATTTATATTAGATGTAAAACCATTTCCTTCTTTTATGTCCTTGATAGCATCAACATCGCTGGATGCACCATCAGCATAATAATCATACTCTGCTGTATACGCCAACACTACTTCCGGAGTAAAACTGTTGGTTCCGGAAATAATGAATTTTGATATGTCTTCAATGTGTTTCTCATCCTCAGGACGTTGATAATCCGGGTGAGGATACGATACATGAACAATGTCAGTATACTTTGCATATCCTCTAATTGTACATGTACCTCCAAACGATTGGCTAAAGATGCCAGTTAGCGTTAACATTTGGTCTAACCTCCTTTATTTTCAAATTATTCTCCCAAAAGTTCCTTTTCAAACTGTTTTTTTGCTTTTTGCCATTCTTTTTCGGCTTCTATTTTTAGCTTTCGAGCTTCTGTTCTTCTATTTCTGATTACTTTGATAATTTGCTGTTGTAATAAAATATCTGGAATCGGAATATACAGATTTTTAACGTCATCATTTGAAATTCTCGGATGAGTGTTGCCTGTCATCATGTGTTTTGTTTGTGAGAGAATCAAATCCGAACGCATAACTTCTGCAAGATACTCTGGTAGAAGATCGTTTTTGTTTTTTACTCTCATAACATGAAACTCAGTTGAACAGATACCGCTTTGTTCAGCAAAATAAACTTTATTGAGATATGGTCTTAATCTACCGTATAAAACATCATTAGATTGGTAAGTAAACGCTTGACCAGAAGCGTCCTCCTCGAAATCGGTTAATTCACCTGTTTGACTTTCTACACCCGATAAACCTAAATACCGCTCATTAACGTCAGAAGAGTTCACGATAGATCTGCAAAAATCAACTACATCGATTAATCTCGACAAACGAAATAGCGAATTGTTTTTCATGGAGTTGATCGCGTTTAAACGTTCAGAGTGATAATAATCAGCATTTAAGGTTTTATCCTTTATTATGCACATTAGTGAAACCGCTGAACACAGCGGGGAAATGTGCTTTCCGATGTTGATATTGAGGTGTTGTAACAATATGCTGGATTGATTAGATAACAATTCGTTTGCTTTCGCTCTTTGTCTATTTCTGTTGGATATTGCATTATCCATAAATGAAACCAGTTGAATCTGTTTTTCTTTAGCAACTACAGGAATTTCAATTTCAGCAATTTCCTGTAAGTTAATATTTGCACGAGCTACTGGACGCTTTAAATATTCCAAATATGTTTGCCCAAGTGAACTTAACAGATAAGATATGATAAACTTAGGAAGAATATTTTGATTTTTCAGTCTGATACCAGCAATTGCTTGATTAATATTTGCTTCACGGTCATCATGATATAATCCGACTTTACCAATAGTAGCTCCTACTATTGCTATTAGAACATCGTTCTTCTTTAGTTTAGAGGCTTTCATTATTCCATTATGAATCTCAGCTTTTATTTTCGAGCTTTCATCAAAATTTATTATGCCACTATCTGAAAGACACCCACTTTTTATAAACAATATTCCGTCATCTGATTGTGCGTAAGCTTCTCCTCCAGACTTTGGAGTAATTCCAGAAAAAATCTTTTCCGAAATTACACCTAATGTGGTCAATTCGTATTTTTTCTTTAGAGTATTAAAAATAAAATTGTACTTTGGGTGATTTGCATGGGGATCGAAACGCTTACCTAAATTCCCCCGATGAACAGCAAATACGCAAATATCATTTGCTTCGGGGGTTAGGCGAAAAAAGGCGTCGGATCCTTCTGAAACTCTTCGTATTTCTTGATGATTTCATCAAGCTGTGAATCGGTTGTGCGACCTGTTGCATCGTAACCAATTAACTCGGGGGCAGCCATAAATATTGCTTCGTTTTCGTCCGGAATCTCGTTAGCTTTTCTTTTGCGTACAAAAATAATCGATGCTTTTACTCCCGCGCCGAAGTGGGCAAAGGCATGCTGCGGCAAGCTCACAACCGCAAGCAGTTGGAACTTTTCTAAAATAAAATCTCTGACATATTGTGACGAGCTGTTAGTTAGGATACCATCAGGCAAAACAATAGCCGCTTTTCCAATATCTGGCTTTAAAAACTCCCAGATACGTTCAATAAACAAGACTTCCGAGCTTTGGTTCTTTCGGGGTTTTGCAACGCCTTTAGCGTTATATGTATTGCCAAGCTCATATGTAGATAAATAAGGTTTTTCGGCATTATTTATTTTGGAACCGAAGGGAGGATTAGTAAGAATTAAATCAAACTTGTCTGTTTCAAAGCCACGGTTTTTCTCGTGCATTTTATCAATGCTGTCAAGCGCGTCAAAACTGATCACGTTTGTATGTCCGTCATCATGAACAATCATATTCATCTTCGCAACACGTGCTATTTCGTCATTGATTTCGATGCCAAATAAATGTTTTGCGGCGAAATTATGCCAATAGTCCCTATACTCGTTAGGTTCTGTTTCTTTATCGAAATATTCACCCGCTTGCTTGCGCATATAATCAAGCGCGTGCAGCAAAAATCCACCTGAGCCGCAGGCTGGGTCAAGCACATCCCAATCGTGTTCGGGTTTCATCATTTTTACGGCAAATTCAATTACCGGGCGCGGTGTAAAATACTGTCCGAAATCTCCTTTGAAAAAGCCGTCCATAAACTGCTCAAAGGCAACACCTTTTACATCTAAGTCGGTTTTGTTCAGGTTGATTTCTTCTAAGTGTGATACAACCGTGCGCAACACTCTTTCGTCCACCTTGATTGATTCCGTAAAGACTTCCGGATCCTTTGCTTTTTGCTCGTTATAAAGTTCGTTAATTCTTGCAGCAAGCTTTGAAGATGGTTCATGTGTTTTTATCTGGAACTGATAAGGCTCTCCCCGTCTTCTCGGTTTTTGCTCGTCGCTGATTTTAACAAAAATCAATTTGCATAATTCGCCGAATGCAGTCGGCGGTGAAAGTCTGCCGCCTCCCCACAGTGTTTGATGACACTTCTTGATGGTAGCAATCAAATCTTCACGGCTCACTTCGTGGATATCAGAAGCTTTTTCACCTTTTGGATTTACGCCACCTTTATAAAAACGGAACTCCTGCGGTTTGCCGTATGCTTTCGGCAAATCAGCTATAATATTTTGCTCGCGCTCATAAACACCAAACTTGTCGCTAACATCCAAAACGCGACGTGTATTACCTGCAATAATCGCCACGTATTCCGCACGGAGCTTTACCCATGTCGCATTACCAACGCCTTGTTCAATTGCCTGCATAAATTCGGCGTCTGTTACGCCGTCTTTTTTACATTCGACAACTATGTAAGGGCGCTTGCATTCGTCATCGCTAAACACAACAATATCAGCGCGATCTGTTGGTACTCTGTCGGGAACAGACACCTCAACCTTTATTCTGTTAGCAGGGTAATCATATTTATAAATCAATTCTGCCCAAAACTCAGCACGGACTTTTTCTTCGGGATCATTGTAATTCTCTGTGTGATTATCCGATGTGACATATGTAATTTTTGATTTTTTTCCAGTACCGATTTTACTTACATATCCGGCTTTTTCTGCTTTTTCTAAATAAGTCATCTTACCCTCCGTCAATTCTCATTATAAGCTCTGTCGATCAGCGGTTTTACATTTTGAAATCTGCTTTTTTATTAGTTTGCTTCCGTGTAATTCTCTTTGTTTTTGTCTAGCCATTCAACGAAATCTTCTTCTGTTATTTCGCCTTTCATGCACAAATCACGCATGGCACGTGCGTTTTTTGACCAAATAGCTACCTGTTCTTTGGTGATTATTTTTTTCTTTCGTTTTCTGCGTTGCTCGTCATAGTACCGAATATACACTTTTTGTAAATGACGCTCCAGTTCCGTTTTATTCCTTCCTTCTGCATAATACGAGATGATATCGTGACAAGATTCCCCAAATTCGTTTTTGTAACTGCAGTACATTACCTTTCTGCCATATTTATAATTTGGAAACAAACGTTTGCAGCGATTGCAACGAATCACCCATAATCGATGATGATCTATTTCTTGGTTAATTTTTAAAACCATGTAGTATAGTAATTCATCAGTGTGTGAAGGTTGCAATACTTCAACGATTTTTCCGTTCCGTAATTCAAAATGAATGTTTAGTTTAACATTCACTTGCATGAAATCAAAGACTTCTTCCTTACCATCTGAACAGTATTCCAAATATTTTTCTGCAAAATTGTACATTAAATAATTTGTGTCGATAATACTTTGATTATCATCATCACTATAATCATAACGAAACCAAGTGTTGTCCTCAGGCGCAACATCTGCTGTTTTATTCACATACTGTTCTAAAACATTAAGCAAAAACAGATAGACATTTGAATACATCAAAAACTTAGGATATTTCCCTTGCTCCTTGTTTTGACGATTTTTATAGAATGAAATTGAAAGATTTCGATAAAGCCGAATAGTAGACAAATCAGTTTGTCTACTATAATGAATATCATTATAGAGTGACAGTAACCCTTCGCAAAAATCACCCGACTCGCTTTTTAGTAAATTCTCTCCGTTCCATATCTCATAGTATTCTTTGTTGTCCAAAATATAATATTTGTATTCATTCATACGCACACCCACTTATATACACTACTTTTATTATAACAAGTTATCTTAAAAATGCAAATAATAAATCAAAAACCCTTGATTTTTTTGAAATGGTGTGGTAAAGTATTATTATAATATTTTAGGTTATATGACCTAAAATATTATAATAATACGATTGGAGGACTCTTTATGAATCAAAAACTATTACACACCGAAAACGAACTCCCCCTGATTCTCCCGGCGAAAACTGTCGCAAAGGTGCTGGGGATTTCGTTGCCGTTTTGCTACGAGCTGTTCCGTTCGGATGATTTCCCGGCGTTTCGTATCAGTACGCGATGGGTTGTGACGCGCGATGCGCTGTTTGAGTGGCTGGACAAGCAGACGCACCGCAACAAGAGCGATTTCATCAGAAAGGTATGAACATGGAAAAAACAAACGTCATCCCCTTTAGCGAGGTGGAAGCGGAAGAAATATCATGGCTTTTCTATCCGTATATCGCCTACGGAAAGATCACGTTGCTCGGCGGCGAAGCAGGCTGCGGCAAAACAATGGCAGCGCTCGCTCTGGCAGCTATTCTCTCGAAAGGCGGTAAGCTGCCGTTGCAAGCGAAGAATACGGAGCCGATCAATATTCTTTATCAGACAGCTGAGGATGGTTTGGCTGACACGATCATTCCGCGTTTGCTGATGTTCGGGGCAAATATGAATCGGATATCGGCGATTCAGACGAACGATTATCTGACCTTCTCCAACCGTGAGAAAATCGAGGAAGCGATTATCCGCAATAACATTCGTCTGATGATTTTTGACCCGTTTCAGGCATTTGTCGGCAAGGCGAATATGTCGAGCGCCAACGAAATGCGCATGGCTCTCCGGGAGCTGGTTCAGGTCGCGCAAAAGCACAAATGCGCTGTGGTGATCGTCTGTCACACAGGCAAAAGCACGAACTACGCGAGCCTGCTCCAGCGGATCATCGGTTCGACTGACATTGGCGCTATTGCGCGTTCGGCGTTGTATCTGACGAACCATCCGTCAAAGAAGGATGTAAAGGTACTCTGCCATGTCAAAAGCAACCTCGCACCAATCGGTCAGTCGATTGACTTTCAAATCACGGACAACGGAATCCACTGGCTCGGCTACAGTGCAATCGGCGAAAAGGATTTGCTTGGTCACAGCGCTGACGGCGCGTTTCAAAATGCGGTTGACTTTCTCAAAACAGTGCTCGCCGACGACAAGATGCCGTCAAAAGAGGTACATGATTTGGCGGCAAAAGCGCAGTTTGGCTTTTCTACGCTGAAAAAAGCAAAAAACTATCTTCATCTAAAGTCATTCAGGCAGGGTAATATCTGGTATTATCCGCAATACACGACAGCAAAGGAGGAATTATTATGAAGCTGACACAGGAAGCGTTTTTAAAGCAAATGGACGATATGGAATTTATTGACGGCGATGCGACAAAATGGCTGTCGCTTGCTTGGGAACATCTTGACAAGCGCGGCATGTTCGACTATAACACTGTCAAAGGAAAAATTAAGGCATACACCCATGCCTATAATCTTGTGGTATTTTATGCGCAGTTTTGTGCGGTTGAATACGGCTATCCAACGGAGGTACAGGATGTGTCTATCCGTCCGGATTTTTCAGACGTAGCCGATCAGGACAGTGAACAACTGTATTTTCCCGACGTGTTGGACAACCACGATTTGGACGATTTTATTATTTACCTCATTACCAACGAGGAGGAGCTGATGGAATCTGTCTCGGCGGTTCTTGACGGCATGGAATTTGATAATCTGCACGCCGCGCTATACTACGCTGCGCATATTGACAGCTATGTTATCCACGAATGGGAGGATGACGATTTTTACGAGGATTGTGACCGGGACAGCGACGAATATCAGCACTATTTGGAAAGATTGTTTATCCAAGAGAACTTCGGCGATCGATGCTTTTTTGACACGATTCGTCACGACAGTGTGTTTTCTCCCGGCTACACATGGCTTTACGATATATTGTAAATGGGGTATCGTGATGGCAAAAGGCAAAAACGGCAACAACGAGGGTTCTATCCGCAAGCGAAAAAACGGTACATGGGAAGGGCGTTATACCATCGGTTATGACGCACACGGCAGACAAAAACAGCTTTCTGTTTACGGCAAAACGCGCGCCGAGGTTGCAAGAAAGCTGAACGAAAAAACCGCTGCCATTCAAAACGGCACCTATATCATTCCGCGCGACCACACACTGTTGGAGTGGCTCGAAAGCTGGCTGACAACTTACGCTTACATAAAGGTACGGGCAAGCACCTACGCGAGCTATCAGGCATATATCAACAACCATATTGCGCCCTATATCGGCGGTGTAAAGCTGCAAAAGCTGACAACCGAGCAGCTGCAATTGTATTTTAATGAAAAAGCAAAAAACGGCAGGCTGGACGGCAAAGGAGGACTGAGCCCGAAAACCATCCGCAATCTATACAATATGCTGCACGAAGCCTTGCAGCAAGCGGTAACAAACAAATATCTCTCCGTTAATGTTTCGGAAGGAGTGGTGCTGCCCTCACGTCAAACGCCCGATATTGTCGTGTTCAAGCCCGACGAGCAAGCAGCCATTCTTGTAGCGTGCAAAAAGGAACGACTCGGCTTTGCCATTGAGCTTGACTTTATGACAGGACTGCGCATTGGAGAGCTTTGCGCGCTGAAATGGAGCGATTTTGACTTTACAGAGAAGATTTTCGACGTCAGGCGAACCTTGCAACGCATACAAAAGAAAACCTCTGACATCGGAGAAAAGAGCGCCAAAACGCAAATCGTTGAAGGCGATACAAAAACCAAAAACGGAAAAAGAGTCATTCCCATCACCGACGTGATGTACCATAAGCTGATGCAGCACCGGTCAAGGCAAAATTTTGAAAAGCTGCGGTTGGGCAGGGGCTACGCAGATTGCGGCTATGTTTTTGCCAACGAATTTGGTTATGCGGTAGAGCCGAGTTATCTCCGTGATGTATATGAACGGATTCTCAAATCAGCCGGTGTGTCGCATTACAAATTTCATACCATTCGTCACACGTTTGCTACCAGAGCGATTGAGAACGGAGCGCCTGTCAAAATCGTCAGCGAGATTTTGGGACATTCTTCCGTTCAACTCACGATGGATCTTTACTGTCATCCGTCGATTTCCGCGAAACGAAATGTTCTGGAGAAAATGGAGAATCTCTGATTTTTGAAATATTTTTTCCGCAGGAACAGCTGAGCGATTTCGCGATTTGAGGGTTTCAGGGATTTGCCCTGACGAGCGAATTTGTGCACACATGTAGTACACAAATTCTGTGCTCGCAACCCCCGCTTTCAGAGGGGGTAATCCAACAGCGAAAAAAAGGGAGTTTTTGACTTCCGAAAATCAAAACTGAAAATCCAAAATGAAGGGATGTGAAAAAACAGAATGTCAAAACTGAAAGACCACAATTTGGAAAATCCGAAAACAGAGAATTTACATATTCGCATCAGTCCGGAGGATAAAAAGACTTTGGTGGAATACGCCGATTTGGAAGGAATCACACTTTCGCGGTTTATTATGAATCTGGTGAGAAGAAAAAGAATCATCATTTGCAAAGATCACCGTATTTGGAGCAGTATACTGCTTGACATCTACAGACGGGTTCAGAACACTACCGAGCTCGCAAAGAAAAATAAAAACGTGACACCGCAGCAAATCACCGAACTGACCGACACAATGAAACGGTTAGAAAAAGAGGTTGTCCGATATGTGAATTACATCAGACAACCTGATAAGAAAACTCCTGACTATGGAAAATATCTCAAATCACTCCGCGACATACACGAATCTCTGAATGAGATAAATGAACACCTGGACAAACGCGAACAAAAACTTCGACAAATAGAACTTCACACTAAGGGCTGACCGCTTGCCTTCTTGACCTGTTGACTTCTTGAAATCCAACAGAGAAAGAAATTGATAATATGGACTTTACAAACTAAAAACTGTTCGACTGAATTTACATAAAGTACCGAATAAGGGTACAGTAAGGGTATATGATAAAAGTATAATTGTCAAAATTTACTCAACAACGCAAAAAAAGACCGCCATAAACACATTGTTTATGGCGGTTAACTTGGTTGCGGGAGCCGGATTTGAACCAACGACCTTCGGGTTATGAGAGCGTTAATAATTTAACAATCTTTTTCAGTAAACCTCAATAATCCGCAGTATATGTGGGTTTTTGAAAAACCGCTTTCGTTAAATTTAAGTCTTTTTAAGTGTTTTTTAGCCTATGTAAACATCAAATAAACATCAAATTATTCATTGATACATTGCTGATAATGATTTTTGACGAGAACAATGATTGACAATTAATCAGATATAAAACAACCACAGAGCTAACCACCCATCGTTAGCTCTGTGGGATATTTATAAACGGTTTTTGCTTATGAGGTTTTCTTGGATTTTATGGTTTTTACTGAAATAACAAGTCAATGTACTTATCCCAATCATCTTTACGCAAGTAATAAACATTGATTTGAGTATCCTTTACCCATGCGTTTAATATATCCATCAGATAAGGCGTAGTAATTATACTCATAGATTCTTCCGGATTATTTTTAGCGTGAGCAATCAAATAATATAACTTATACACATTCAAAGTCAAAAGAAAGTCATATCTCTCGTTATACGCATCCAGGTTATAATCTTTGGCTATCTGCTTTTCCAATTTTTCTTCGTTCAGCAGAACATACAGCGCGCTTTGAGCGTATTCGTCCATAACGAAGATTCTTACTTTTTCAAATAAGCGTATTGGAGATTCTCCAGAGAAGTAATCGTTAAAATTGAACAGGAAATGCAACCAAAACATAGCCTGAAAGACTGAATCGAGGATAAGCAGCATATCTTTAACTTCTGTCCCGATATATCTTGAAACTGTTATTTTATACAGGTCCTCTTCATAATAAAATTCTGTATCCTCCGGTTCATAAAACACCATAAAATGTTTGTTTAAGCCTGTTAACAACCCGAAAGATTTACTTCGTCTGATATTTTCGGTGTGTTCAGTAACCGCAGGCTTAAGATAGTATGAGTTATAAAACCGAAGTGTCTGTTGTGCCTCACTATTATTTGCAATATTTTCTGCCGAGGGATTCTGATGACGAAAAACAGAAATACCCAAACCCCAAAAATAAGCGTTAAGTCTTGCCAAACGGATATGACGTTTGCGGGATGTAACGCTGTTCGGCGTTCTGATAAACGGACGATAATCTTTCATCATACGCTTGGCGTGTGATGTCAATAAATATGTGTGTATTCTATCGTTTATTTTTATCCTCGCCAAATCATCGGCGTATAAATCCGATATATACGCTCTAAATGTACCTTCAGGAATATTAAGTAATTCATATAAATCCGTCGGTATCTCACCCGAGTTAATAATAATCATCAATAATGTGTTCTTCATATCTTTCCCATATACGCTTTTAGTAGGAACAAAATTTTTTCTCGGATTAATCCCGTCGAAAATACGAAGATTTTGATAAGCTAATGCGCGTTTTCTTCTTAGTCGCCCCATATTTTTTTGACGTCGTTTTTTACTTTTGCTCATTTTCATCAATCCTTTCCTCGACTATTACTTTTGTATATGATTTTTCACCCTCTCTGCTAATTATGTGCAAATCACAACATAGGCTATTGTCATCCGGGATCAAAAATCCTGTTAATGTGTTCAAAACAGCAGAGACTTCCGTGTTATCATTGTCATGTCTAAGCTTGCGGTGAACAGATGGTGCATAATAATTTATAAACGTTACGCTCGCATTACGTATCATTTTGGGATGTACTTTTTTACAATATTCTAAGATACTATGGTGAGTATCACTTACGATCGTCCTTTTAAAATTGGTTTTCGAACTTCTACGATTAGGCAAGAGAAACGGTAATTCCAATATGTATCTTCTCTTTCCGCTGTACTGTTCGGATTTGACAGAGATTTCATATTTGCTATCCGATAAATTACATTGACTACTAAAGTCGCTTGAACACATCGATATAAGCTGCCTCAAATATACTGTTTCTTTTTCAAGTGATTCAAGCAGTTTCTCATATGTAACGCCGGCAATAAGCGAGTCCTTCCTAACTATTATTCCTATAAGCTTTTCCTGCTCTTTGATGAATTTTTCCAGCACTTTTTTGTCCAACATTTTTATCACCCCGTTAATCTTTTTCTTTATTAAATCACATTTTATTCTTAATATCTATTAACTTAATTACCAAAGATTTTCAGAGGTGGTTTTTTGACTTCGAAAAAAACTAACGGTCATTAAAAAACACTAAAAAAGACTTAAATTTACAGACATTTCAAATTTTTCAAATCCGCATAAATGCTGACTTTTTGGCAATTGTGCAGTTTGACGGATATAGTTTCCCCAAATAAAAAAATATTTTCTGTCGTTGATCTTTCAAATCCATCATTCAAGCAGAACCAAAAATCGTTAATTCTTGGAAAATATCGTTCATATTGAGCAGAGAGTCATTAACTCTTGAAAAACACCGTTAATTCTATAGTGTTTATCGTTGACCATACAATAAAAGTCACAATGCCCAAAACAAAAGCAAACCTATGCTTTTATCAGATGTCATTTTTCCTAAATGCTTATCGCCCTTAACAGGGCGAAGTTGCGCAAACGCAACAGTGTTCCTAAAGGTAGGGCAGTTTTTATGTGCGTGGCATATTATAAACGGCTTGAATATTGACTTTTGTAATAGAACAAACCCCAACAAAAATGAACATAAAAAATTCATTTTTGTTGGGGGATTTCTTTTGTTTTTTTATGAATTTATATTTTACTTAAAGGTGTTGTTTTTGATTAAATTTTGAATAAATTTTATATCGGTTTTCTGTTTGCTTGTTTCGATTATCTTTATATCGGTGCCGTAGCTTAACAGGCGTGAATACACCTCGGTTTCGCTGTCAGGCTGATAACTGATTTGAAGTGTTTTTTCTTTATAACTGCACTTTCTTTCCCATGGAGCAAACTCGCTGAGCATACGCTCAAAAGCCTCAAGGGTATTAAATTTAACCTTTATGTATGGATCCTCTCCGCGTTTTAGTCCGGGATTATATTTTGAATCGTCACACAGCTCAACTTCCTCGACCGTATCGAGCAAAACCGCCGTTGAGGTCGTGACTATTCTTACGCGGTTGTCGCGTTTTGAGAATTCAATATTTACAGGAATATGGCGGCGGCTCTCGGTTTTTCCGCTTTTGAGCACACGCCTTACGGTTATATCTTTTCGGTTTTCGGGCGTGACGGCTTCGAGTATTTTCAGGAAATTCTCCCTTGTTTTATCCGTGTATTTTGGCGCAGAGCGCTTGTCCAAATAATCAATTCCGACTGTTTTGAATACATTGTTATCAAAAAAATCGTTGCCCTTAAAGGCTTCCGATAAAACAGCCTTGAGCTTGTTTATCTCGCTGCCTCTGAAAAACAGTGCCGCCATACCGTCATCAAGGGCAACACTCAGCCACGCCGCTTCAAGCGCGGAAAAGGGCATTGTCTTAAACATATAATCTTTGTCAATCTCTAAAGCTTCGCTGACGGTGAAGCAAGCGCCTTGTCCGCCGCTTGATTTCTCAAACAAAAGCGTATCAAACTGATTATAAACCGCGTTTGCCTGAGCGTAAAAAAGCGATGTTGTTACCTGCTGCGCGAACTTTTCTTTTCCGATTTCGGCAACACCTGTATCGGAGGAGCTGTTGCGGCTATGCGGCCAAATTATCTCGTCGGCAATTGCGCTGAGTTTTCCGTTTATCCAAGTGCTGAGCTCGGCGTTTATGCGCACCCGCGAATCAATTTCTTTTTTCTTATTTGTTTCGAGCGCAATACCGCAAACGTCCTTTAACCCTCTGCACATAAAAGCTTCTCCGGCGTTTTGCGCCATAAACGAAAGCATAGCGTGGAGCGCATGGGAGAACGCCTCGTTAAACAGCAAGCCGCTGTACTTTTCCGAAGCATCAAGCTTACGCGGCTTTGATTTTGCGCCGGAACTGTTTGAAAAATTAATCTCGGCATAATATTTTTCTGCCTGCACGGTTTCGGGCGCCGCAGCTTTTACGGCTTCTCCGGAGTAAAGCCTTGACATCCGCGAAAAATCGTCCTTCATAAACGCTTCAAGTGTTTGGTTGCCCTCGATTTTTTCAACAAAGCCGAACATCTTGCGGATAAATCCGACGAGCTCGTACTCGTCAAAAGCCTTTAGCGTGTACTCAAACCGCCTTACTCCGTCCCTGAACGACAGCTCGCGAAGGCTTCCGTTTTGGCACATAAGGCGTATACCCGCGGATTTGTAGGCAAAGCCCTCCTCCTCGTTTACGCGCAAAATCAGCTTAACCTTATGCACGCGGAGCATATTTTCCTCAGTAAGGTTGCCGTTAAACATATCCGGAAAGCTGAAGGCGGAGCACTCGCTGAGCAGGCGCTTTGCCGCGGCTATGTCATCATCCGCGTAAGGGGGCAAATCGACCTCTTTGAAAATCTTGATTTCATCCGCAACGCTCAGGTCAACGCCGCCGAGGCTTCTGTGCTCGGGAAAATACCCCAACGCAAGCTGTCTGCCGTCCTCGAGCGAGGATATAATTTTAAGCGGAAGAAACGCCCTTGTTTTTCTGCCCTGCTTAAATGTCGTTAAACAGCCGGATTTTGCCGCCTGCATAAAGTCGAGCATATTGCAGTCGTTAAGGCAGTTCGCGATATAATTGTGCTTGTATCTGAACACATCCTTGCTCAGATTAAGCCGCTTGAATTCAGACTTAAGCCGGGTTAAGATAAACTTTCCGGCTTCGCCGAAGCCGAGGTACTCCGACGCGAACATTACAAAATAAATCAGCCTTTTCCGGCAGTCATCATTCAGCCCGTTAAAAAGAGCTTCAGCGGAGGGCGAACGGGTAAAGCTTGTTGTTTTTATCACCCTGATCATGCCGAGGCGGTTAAGGTTTTCAATAACCGCCTTGCCGTTGCGGTAGGCGTCTGAAAAAACCTCCGCTTGGCTGTAATATGAGGATATAACCTGTTTTAGCGTTTCGGGGTTTTCCGCGTTTTGTTTGCTTTTTGCAAGGATAGACGCGAGGAGCATATAGTTATTTTCCTTTAATACGCAAAATTTATAAAAATCCTGAAAGCTCGAGAACCTGAACCCTCGGCTGTCGCACCTGAAAAAGTCCTCGGGCTTTCCGCCGTTTTGCCACTCGCCGAAGCTTTTTGTGCTGAACCTGAGCTCGTTGTTTTTGTCGGTTTTTTTGCCGGTTTTATAAAGCTCGCCAGGCTTGGCGTTATAAATATAGTACGCTCTGAAAACATCACGGAGCGAGTTGTTAAAGTGGTTAAGATCGGTAAAAACATAATTTGCTCCCATAAGCAGTCACCCTGTTTAATATTACCCCCTGATTGCTTTTGTGTCAACAAGCTTTTTCTTGACATTTGGTCATATTTATTTTATAATAAAACCAGAGGACAGAACTGGAGCATTTGTTACCTGTTCTGCTTCCCGATTGAACCGTCCGTAACAGCGGACGGTTTTTTAAAAATCAAAAAATATATTGACTTTATTATTTATTTTAAGTAAAATAAAAACAGGCAAAACATTAATTTTGCCCGTCAAATATGGTTTATTTGACAAGCCCTTATACAACACCCATTTTCACAGTGGGTCTATAACAGCATAACTCTACTTCCCTGTTGTAGAACGCTTATACAACACCCATTTTCACAGTGGGTCTATAACCAATGATTTCTGAATGAGAAAACTTCCCGTCTTATACAACACCCATTTTCACAGTGGGTATGCAGCTCCGTTTGCAGTAAACGTACAGCAAGCGGACTTATACAACACACGCTTCCACAGCAAAAAAGAAAAAACTGCCTGTTAGGGCAGTTTTTGTTTTTTTATGTTGATTTTTGTTTGTCAGGGTGTATAATTTAATACATAGGCAACGCCGTTATAAGGCACATACACAGACTTAAACACGGAGAAATAAAATGAAGCAAAACGACAGAGAAAATAATAATAAAATAAAAAAATCCGCCGCAAAGGCGGTGGGAGTAAAATCACTCGCGCGCCTGAGCGACGGCTCAACGGTTGTTTCATCGTTCGGCAAGGGTGCCGCGGCGGAGCTTGAAAGCCTGATTACCGGTGGTGAAATCCGCAAGCTGTCAGACAAAGCTATTCTGGAAATTACCGACGATACGCAAAACAAAAACGCGTATAACGTAAAAAGCTCCCGTATTCCGAATTTGACCGCAAGAACAGACAAGCTGTCCGACAAATCCGGTATGGACGACCTCGGCTTTAAGCGCGAGCTCGAGCTTGAGGTTTTCGGACAATGCTTTGACGACAGTATTCACATTCAGATTGCGCACGCTGTTTTTGACATTCAAAAAAGCCTTGCCGCTGTTATTCCGAACGTATTGTACACGCTTAACAACCTTGACCGCAGCTACAGCACCGACAATACCTCCGACAAAAAGGACATAATAGGCAACACCCTGAACTATCAACACAGCTATGAAAGTTTCAATGTTGAAAAGCGCGGCGAATTTACGGAATATTACAACGCCGCCAAGGACAGGTTCAGCTATTTTCCGGACATTTTATGCGTGTTAGAAAAAGTAAACGGCAAGGACCGCTACCAACCAAAGAGCGAAAAGGACGCGTTTAACGTTCTCTCCTCCGTAAATATGCTCCGCAACAGCCTGTTCCACTTTGCCCCAAAAAGCAATGACGGCAAAGCGAGAATTGCTGTTTTTAAAAACCAATTTGATTCCGACTTCAGCCACATTACCTCGACGGTGAATAAAATCTACAGCGCTAAAATTGCCGGAGTTAACGAGAATTTTTTGAACAACGAGGGAAACAACCTCTACATTATTCTTAAAGCGACAAATTGGGATATTAAAAAAATCGTTCCTCAGCTGTACAGGTTTTCGGTATTAAAAAGCGATAAAAATATGGGCTTTAATATGAGAAAGCTCAGAGAATTCGCGGTTGAAAGCAAAAACATAGACCTTTCGCGCCTGAACGACAAATTCCTGACCAACAACAGAAAAAAGCTGTACAAGGTAATAGACTTTATAATTTACTATCACTTAAACAAAGTCCTCAAGGATTCGTTTGTGGATGACTTCGTAGCCGCCTTGCGCGCCTCGCAAAGTGAAGAAGAAAAAGAAAAGCTGTACGCGCAATACTCCGAAAGGCTGTTTGCGGACGAAGGTTTAAAATCAGCGATTAAAAAAGCCGTTGATATGATAAGCGACACAAAATCTAATATTTTTAAAATGAAAACTCCGCTTGACAAAGCTCTGATTGAAAACATAAAAGTAAACTCAGACGCTTCAGATTTTTGCAAGCTGATTTATGTTTTTACACGGTTTTTGGACGGCAAGGAAATTAACATTCTGCTCAACTCGCTTATCAAGAAATTTCAGGATATTCACTCATTTAATACAACCGTTAAAAAGCTCAGCGAAAACAACCTTATTATCAACGCCGATTACGTTGATGATTACTCGCTTTTTGAGCAAAGCGGAACCGTCGCCAGAGAGCTTATGCTGATTAAGAGCATTTCAAAAATGGACTTCGGGCTTGATAACATCAACCTGAGCTTTATGTACGACGACGCGCTCAGAACCCTCGGCGTAAGCGACGAAAATTTGCCCGAGGTAAAAAGAGAGTATTTCGGCAAAACCAAAAACCTCAGCGCGTATATCCGCAACAACGTGCTTGAAAACAGAAGGTTTAAGTATGTAATTAAATACATACATCCGTCCGATGTGCAAAAAATCGCCTGCAACAAAGCTATCGCAGGATTTGTGCTCAACCGTATGCCCGATACGCAAATCAAGCGGTATTACGACAGCTTGATTAATAAGGGCGCAACGGATATACAGGCTCAGGCAAAGGCTCTGCTTGACTGCATTACCGGCATAAGCTTTGACGCTATCAAGGACGATAAACATCTGCACAAATCAAAGGAAAAATCCCCACAGCGCTCCGCCGACCGCGAAAGAAAAAAGGCTATGCTTACGCTGTACTACACCATCGTGTATATCTTTGTAAAGCAAATGCTCCATATTAACTCGCTGTACACAATCGGCTTCTTTTATCTGGAGCGCGACCAGCGGTTTATTTACTCACGTGCGAAAAAAGAGAATAAAAATCCCAGCAAAAACTCCTATCTTAATGATTTCAGAAGCGTTACGGCGTACTTTATTCCAAGCGAGATTATGAAGCGTATTGAAAAAAACGAAAACAAAGGTTTTCTTGAGGATTTTGAGGCTCTCTGGAATAGTTGTGGCAAAACCTCTCGGCTGAGAAAAGAGGATGTATTGCTTTACGCAAGATATATTTCTCCTGACCATGCTTTAAAAAATTATAAAATGATATTAAATTCTTACCGCAATAAAATAGCCCACATTAACGTTATAATGTCTGCGGGCAAATACACCGGCGGCATTAAGCGTATGGATTCCTATTTTTCGGTTTTCCAACATCTTGTTCAGTGCGATATCCTAAGTAATCCCAACAACAAAGGAAAATGCTTTGAGTCGGAAAGCCTTAAACCGCTCCTGCTCGATATGAAGTTTGACGGAACCGACGAAAAACTGTATTCAAAACGCCTAACCAGAGCGCTGAATATTCCGTTCGGTTATAACGTTCCCCGATACAAAAACCTAACGTTCGAAAAAATATATCTTAAATCCTCAATAAACGAGTAAAAGCAAAATTCAATCGTATAGAGACAATATAATATTATTGCAAAACAAAAAAACACCCCTGTTTAGGCATATTTCAGCTTAAACAGGGGTGTTATTAATTTTAAAACCGGAAACCGATTTTGTAAAGACTTACGCTTTGGTTGGTGATATTATATAATCGCCGGTTGGGGAAAAGACCTGATTTTTCAAAAGCTGCGCCCGACAGGTAAATCGGGAAGCGGAACAGGTAACATCTAAACCGCGCAAGCTGTTAATCAAATTTTTTATGAGGAGGAATTTCAATGAATGTTTATTTTACAAACGGCAACAAAAACCTGAGGGATTTCGCGGAGTCCCAAATCGACCAAATGGAAAAAACAGCAACAGATTACACCATCCCCGAGGAAGAAAGGGCGGTTATGCTCACCCTGAGACTAAAAGCGTTTTTTCACACATTGTGTTTCCCGGAAGATATTAACCCATTTGATTTAGGCACACTGTCCGACCTGCTTGACTTATCAAAAGAATACGCTGAGAGTATTCCTGATTATTACAAGCGCGATGAATACAAAGCAACGATAACCTCACTGCAATGTATATTATCTGCCGCTATTCATTTTAGTCCGTTTTTCAATGCATATTTCCGCGAGTACCTTGATTATGTGTATCGTAACCTCACCAACCGCTATAACAGCTACGACCCAGCGCATGTTTTTCAGGGAACAATTTGCTTAATCAGGGATTTGGCATCCTTGAACAAAGCTCACATGGCGGTTGAACCTCTGTGCGGATGGGTTAACAGGTACTTTGCTTTTTCACGCAGAGTAGACCGTTATACCAAGCAAACAGTTTGGGTAAACTTTATCAATGTTCTCAAAGTCCTTAAAAACGCGATAAACGAACAAACTGAAGGGGGTGATGAAAAAGAAAAGTATTTAGAACAAATCAACTACACAATCCAACTCGTTAGACAACACAGCACAAACAACTAATATATTTTTTCATGAAAAGGAGAATTAAAAATGAAAACAACAAAAATTATTTCAACATTCACAACCCTGAGCATTTTGCTCGCAACACTCTTTGCCCTGCCGCTCCCTGCTTCGGCGGCAGAGCAAAAAATCAACGCGACAGAGGTCACGTTATACACAGTATCTGAGAAATACAAGGATAAGGTTAGCATCCCCGACAACTATCCTCAATCCTTTACTTTTAAGGTTGAAGGGGCTAAAGATGTCACCATAAAACCTACTGTAGTGACACATAATTCTTTGGATATTTCAGGCGCAACCGTAAAACCGTTAAAAAGAACATTGTACTATTACAACGGTTCTCCGGTTAGTACACCCATTGACGGAGTAGAACCGGACAAAATCACTCGCTCTACTGTTTGCGGCGAGTTTCATGCAACCGTTATTGCCGATGGCATTAGTTATCCGGTTAAGGTCAACGTCTATGACTACACAGAGACCTACTATCGCGGCGTGGTAAAGGAGTATCTTGACAAAAATATCACAAGCGATATGTCAACCAAAGACAAGCTTGATGTTATCGCAAGGTACGTCGCATCCAAAAAACACATAGCCGACTATCATTCATTTGTGACCATGATGTATTACGGCGGCGGAAGCTGTTGGGCATCAACGGATACCATCGTTACTATGGCGGAAATGATCGGGCTTAGAGCCTGGTGGCGTGACGCAAATCGCTCCGGTCATTTCAATGCTATGGTGACCGACGGAAAAAGCTTCTATGAGGTCGAAGCAGGTTATAGCGCGCCTGCCCCACGTCCATATACGATCAAAGTACGAACAGATTTATTCAGCTACCGTTACTCTAATAAGTTTGAGAGCTATGAGGTACTGCAATATGACGATCCAAACTTCTCCGGAAAGCTGATAGTTCCTAACAAATACAACGGTAAACCTATTGTTTCTGTTGCAAAGTATTTTCTGGACCATGCCGAGACAAAGGAAGTTGTATTACCCGCAACTATAAAAAACATCGCCGGCTACGCCTTTATCGATTGCGCAAATTTAAATTATGTTACTATCCCGCCCGAGGTTGAGAACATTGAATCCGGCGCGATTTATAATTGCCCTAACCTGACAATTCGCGGAGCAAAAGGCAGTGCGGCAGAACACTACGCAGCAGAAAATAACATACCGTTTGAGGAAATCGAATTTGAATCAATCGGTGATATCAACGGCGACAACAGCATTGATGCCCTTGATTCCGTTGTAATTCAAAAATATTCAGTCAACAGACTATCTCTGAACGATACTCAACTTAAAGCCGCAGACGTAAACCGCGATGGTGATGTTGATATCCTTGATGCGACTGATATTCAGAAATACAGTACAAATAAAATTAAAAACTTCAAAAAATCAGCGTAACTGCGCTAATAAAATATAAAAATTCAGGAGGTTCATTATGAAAAACAAAATCTTATCAATCATTTCAATCATCACTTTTGTTATCGGCGTTGCCGCTCTGCCTTGCCAAGCTATGGCGGCGGAAGATAACGCTTCATCCATCGGTAAATCAAGCGGTACTACGGGCAGCTGTACATGGTCGCTTGATGACAACGGAGTTTTGACCATCAGCGGAGAAGGAAGTATGGGCAGCTATCAGCAAGACCATGCTCCTTGGGGAACCGGAATAAAGAAATTGATTGTTGAGGAAGGTGTGACCTATTTGGGTTCCGACGCTTTTGAAAACTGCTCGGATTTAACAAGTATTACGCTTCCGGAGAGCTTAACTCAAATCGGCAGCGGTGTTTTTAGAAATTGTACTGCATTACACTCTATAACTATTCCAAAGAACGTAACCAAGATGGGCTCTTTTGTATTTAGCGATTGTATAAGTTTGACGAATGTCGATGTTCTCGGAAACATTAAATCACTCTTCCCATATACATTTGCTTATTGTCAGAGTCTTAAAAACGTTAAACTTCCAGATAGTTTAACCTTAATTAATCATAATGCGTTTAAGTGCTGTACTGGATTGACTGAGCTAAAGATTCCCGACAGCGTAACAACAATTAATAAAATGGCGTTTATGGAATGTGAGAGTTTGGCAAGTATCAATATTCCGGATAACGCGACAGAGATAAAAGAGAGTACATTTTACGGATGTAAAAGTCTTGAAACCATCGAAATTCCGGACAATGTTTCGGTCGTTGAAAGGGATGCGTTTACCAATACGGCATGGTATAACAATCAGCCTGACGGAGTGGTTTATGCCGGCAAGGTTGTATATAAATACAAGGGAGAAATGCCTGAAAACACCTCGATTGAAATAAAAGACGGAACAAAAGGAATTACAACCGGTGCATTTGAATATCGCAAAAATCTCAAAAGTGTAACGATCCCCAACAGTGTAATTTATATTGGTTCTAATGCTTTTAGAGGTTGTACAAACCTTATAAGCGTTAAACTCTCAGGAAATTTGACAACAATCGGACAGTGGGTGTTTTATGAATGTAAGAATTTGAAGAATGTTGTTTTCGGTGATGGCGCTACAACAATCGGCTACGGCGAATTCTCCGGATGTTCCGGCTTGGAAAATATTACACTTCCGGATACTCTGACCGAAATTCGCAGTGATGCGTTTTATAATTGCAAAAGCTTAAAAAGTATTATTATTCCCAATGAAGTTAAAATAATAAACGCTTATACGTTCAGTGGCTGTGAAAATATGAGTAGCATTACAATTCCCGAAAGTGTGTATAAAATTGATTATGATGCATTTGATAGATGCGATAATCTCACAATATACGGCGTTAAAGGAAGCTATGCGGAAACGTTCGCTAATAACAATAATATCCCGTTTAAGGAGATCGGTTCAGAAAATAATACTGTCGGAGATTTGAGCAACGACGGAAGCATAGATGTTCAGGACGCGCTCCTTGTTCAAAAATTTATTGTTAATAAAGCAACACTGACAAACAACCAAAAAGAACTCGCCGATGTAAACAACGATGGCTTTGTTGATGTTATTGATGCTGTTATGATTCAAAAATACGCAGCGGGAAAAATTACTGAGTTTACGAAAGTGGCTTGATTGTACAATTTGGTATTATAAATACGATTCCAAGTTTTGTTTAGAAAACATAACCAGCCTTCTATAAGCAGGCAAAGCTTCGGCACATATAAAAAAACAGCAGGCATACTTTGATGGTATGTCTACTGATTTTATATTTGCTAATCATTTCATTTGAGTCTCGTCAGGCATATTCTTAATCATTTGGATTGCTCTTTCCTGAATTGTTGTCATAATACCCTCTCTAGATAATTCTTTTATCTCTCTTACTTAAAACCTCTGTGATGTCATGCCTTATTCTTACTACGTTTTAGAAAATCTAGGTATGCTTAACCGGATTGTTACTCACTTAGCAATTCCTCCACCAAATCTTCAACATTGTCAAATGAAGGGGACTTGGAATCATCCGCAATAT
>OCTW011588654.1_pt1 | contig 25292 bp, 25 predicted proteins | sample 1539671 | NCBI WGS metagenome assembly OCTW01 (sample SAMN02144230, study PRJEB22623) | gut metagenome | biome: sheep rumen | host: Ovis aries | place: New Zealand | reverse complement strand
CACCGGCGAGAAGTTCAAGGCCATCGCGGAAGCCTTCGGCGTGGACACCACGGGCATGAGCCAGAGCGAATACCGCAAGGCCGCCATCGACGCCGTGCGCCAGCTCTCTGTCGACGTGGGCATCCCCACCAAGCTGGAGAAGCTGAAGGAGGAGGATCTGCCCTTCCTGTGCGAGTCCGCCGCGGCCGACGCCTGCGCCCCCGGCAATCCCCGCCCCGCTTCCCTGGCCGACTTCGAGGCCATGTTCCGCAAGCTGATGTAAACAGACCGCCGGCCCCTGCGTCCTCCGCGACGCGGGGGCTTTTGCGTGCCGCCGTGTTATCCCATCCGTCCAAAAAGCCTGCCACATCGGGCAGGCTTGTGCTTTGAAAGACCGATTTACTTTTGCCAGACGGTGAGGAAGAAGCTGATCGCCTGCTCCCGGGCCCGGTCCATGCTGTCCGCGGATTCGCCGTAGGTTATGTACAGCATGACGTTCGTGTGCTCCGGAAGGTAACAGATATCCACGTAACTCCATCTGCTGCCGGGCAGCCTGTACATGACAAGAAGCGCCTGTTCGCCGTCAAGAATCAGCGGCTCCCAGACAACTGTGCCGGGCATGCTTGTCTCTTCCTGCAGGGTCACAAGGTCATCGTAGAACGCGGCGATCAGGGAATCTTCGACCTGCGCTGCCGGCACTTTGATCTCAATTTCAATCTCGTCCACCAGAAGCATGCGCTCCAGACCGTCCCCGTCCACCGTGCTGAAGGACAATCCGCCATCCGCTTCACACATCTCCCAGTTCCTCGGCACATCGATCGTGAAGTGGCCCAGGTCCCAGGTTTTCATCGAATCCTTGCCCGGCAGCAGATCGGCCCGCGCGGAGGCGAGGCAGCCGAGCGCCGCCAGCAGAACAATGAGCCGGACCGCAGCGCCCCGCGTGATTCTCCGCATGGCTCCGTCCTCCTCAGAAGAGGGCGTCCACAAACTCCTTGGCGCTGAAGGGCTGCAGGTCGTCGATGCCCTCGCCCACGCCGATGTACCAGACCGGCACCGCCAGCTCCTGCCGGATCGCCAGCGCGATGCCGCCCTTGGCCGTGCCGTCCAGCTTGGTCAGGATGATGCCGCCGACCTCGCAGACCTCCTTGAAGGCCCGCGCCTGATTCAGGCCGTTCTGGCCGGTGGTCGCGTCCAGCACCAGCACGCAGCGCACGTCCGCCTCGGGGTACTCGCGGTCGATCACGCGGCGCATCTTGTCCAGCTCGTCCATCAGGTTCTTCTTGTTGTGCAGCCGCCCCGCGGTGTCCACCAGCAAGAGATCGGCCTGGTTCGCCTTCGCGGACTGGATCGCGTCATAGACCACGGAGGCGGGGTCGGAGCCCTCGGCGCGCTTCACAATCGGCACCCGCGCGCGCTCCGCCCATACGCTCAGCTGCTCGGCCGCCGCCGCGCGGAAGGTATCGCCCGCGCAGAGCATCACCTTGCGGCCCAGCACCTGGTAGCGCAGGGCCAGCTTGCCGATCGTGGTGGTCTTGCCGACGCCGTTGACGCCGACAATCAGCATCACCATGGGCCACTTCAGCGGCGGGCGCGGAATGTCCATCTCCTCGACCATGATCTGCTTGAGGATCTCGCGGGCCTCGGCGGCGCTCTTCACCCTGCCCTTCTCCACGCGGCTCTTCAGCTCGTCGATGATGCGGGTGGTGGCCTTCACGCCGCAGTCCGCCATGATGAGGATGTCCTCCAGGCCCTCATAGAAGTCGTCGTCGATCTTCTCCGTCTCCCGCACCAGCGTGTCGACCTTCTCGGTCATGTTGCCGCGGGTTTTCGAGAGGCCCTCACGCAGGCGGGCAAAAAAGCCTTTTTTCTGTTCCTGCCCCTCCTGGGCGCCTTCCTGGTCCTTCTTTCTGCCGAACAAATGAATCCCTCCGTTGCTTACTTCATCGCCTGCGTGGTCGCCCAGCCCTTGTCGATGGTCTCCTGATGGCTGGTCGCGTACGGGCCGATCGCGCTCACCTGGGCCTCTGTGCGCGGGAAATGGATGCACATGTGCCCGGGGAAGTTGTTGGTGGTGATGTGCTGCACCTGGTGCGGCATGGAGTGGGTCGAGGCCATGTAGGTCTTGCCGTTGCCGAAGACCACCCAGACGGCCTTCGGGTTCCAGGTGTTGCCGCCGAAGGCCCGCTCCATCCGCGCCGTGTCCTCCGCGGTCAGCGGCTCCGCGTCCGCGTGGGCGCCGAAGGAGAACATGTGCACCTGCCAGCTGATGCCGGTGGAGAAATCGTACACCGTCGCGTACTGGTAGATCTTCGCCTCCGCCTTGATCGAGGTGTACCAGTTGGCGTAGATCACGTCCGCGGCGCGGGGCGTGCCGGTGGTGCTGCGGCTCGTGGCGGCCGGCGTGGCGGTGGCGCGGGCGGCCTGCGTGGGCGCGGCGGTCGGGATTGCGGTGGGCTTCACCGTCGCCGTGGCCTTCGCCGCGACCGCGCTGTAGGAGGTCAGCGCCGCCCAGGTCCGCTGGCCGGCGACGCCGTCCGTGGTCAGGCGGTTGTTCTTCTGGAAGGCCACCAGCGCCTTGTAGGTCAGGGTGCCGAACTTGCCGTCCGCCCGGCTGGTCAGGTAGCCCAGGTCAATCAGCCGCTGCTGCAGCGTCTTGACCGAATTGCTCTGATCTCCCATGCGCACGATGGAATAGCCCGTGGCGGCCGTCGCCTTCGGTGTGGTGAAGACGATCACCGTGCTCTGCTGGGTGGCAGAGGCCCGCTGCGTGGCCGTGGGCCGGGGCGTGGGCGTGACCCAGTAGGTCGGCGTGGGCCGGTGGGTCGCGGTCGGCCGGGGCGTGGCGGTGGGCTTCTGCGTCGCGGCGGGCTTGCCGGTCGGCGTCACCCTGGAAACCGCCGTGGGCTGCGGGGTGGCCGTCGCCTTCGAGGGGGCGCTGACCGCCGCGTTTGAGAACAGGATCATCTGGGTCTGCGGGCCCGCCGCGCCGTCCACGCTCAGGCCGTTCGCCCGCTGGAAGGCGCGCACCGCGCGGTAGGTCGCCGTGCCATACTGGCCGTCCGCCATGCCGTTCAGGTAGCCCAGCTCAATCAGCCGCTGCTGCAGCCGCATCACGGCAGCGCCCGTGGCGCCGGTCCGCAGGGTGGTGTAGCTGCTGGTTTCCGCGGTCTCGCCATAGCGGATCGCCGCGTCGGAATAGAGCCGCAGCTGCGTGTCATAGCCGGCGACGCCGTCCACCTTCAGCCGGTTCGTCTGCTGGAAGCTGCGGATGGCCACGACGTCCGCTGCCTTGCAGATGCCGTCGACCGACGCGTTGTAGTAGCCCAGCTCCGTCAGCCGCCGCTGCAGCGCTTCGACCGCTTCGCCCGTCGTACCGAAGCGCACCGTGACATAGCTCTCCGGCGTCACCGCGTAGGGCGTAGCCGTCACAGCCGGCGGCAGGGTGGAGATCGGCGCGGGCGTGGGCGTCGTATCCGCGGAGCGGGCGCTCCAGGAGAAGAGCACGTCATAGGTGCTGTCGCCGGCGACGCCGTCCGCGGTCAGGTTGTTGTTCTGCTGGAAGGCCGTCAGCGCGCGCACGCTGGCCGGGCCGAACTTGCCGTCCACATTGTCGGTGTAATAGCCCAGCTCCTTCAGGCGCTGCTGCACCATGAGGGCATTGCCGCCGGTGCTGCCGCTCTTCACGGTGCCGGTGGGCCGCTGCAGCACGGGGACCAGCGTGGCGATGCTGGTGGGCTGTGCGGTGACCACGGGCGCGGGCGTCTCGATGCCCGCGAAGATCGCGTCCCAGGTCGCCGTGTCCACGGTGCCGTTCGCAGTCAGATTGTTCGCCTTCTGGAAGGCGATGACCGCCTTGCGGGTGGCGGAATCATAGGTGCCCGAATCCTTGCCCTTGTAATAGCCCAGAATCGTCAGCTGCTGCTGCAGCTCCACGACCGCGTCGCCCTTCTTGCCCAGGGTGATCACCGCGCCGCGGATCGGGGCGAGGGTGTTGACCTTGGTCTTGGTGCCGCGGCTGTTCACCACCGTGCCGCTGTAGAGGAAGGCCTGCAGGTTCGCGTCCATCACGCCGGTGGCCGGGTAGCTGTTGCGGCTCTGGAAGGCGACGACTGCCGTGTACAGGCTGTCGCCGAACATGCTGTCGATGGCGCCGCTGAAGAAGCCCAGCTCCGTCAGCGCGGACTGCAGCGCCTTCACCCCCGCGCCGGAGGAGCCCCGCTGCAGGATCTGGTAGGAGCTGGCGATGGAGATCGGATCCAGCGTGGGCACAGGCGTGGGCGTGGCCGGCGGCAGGGTGAACTCCACGATCTCCTTCAGGTTCACGTAGGTGCTCATGATGTAGCCGGTCTTGCCCTGATACTTCACGTGCGCGAAGCTGCCGGAGAGACCCAGCACCGTCACGCTCGCACCCCGCGGCACGGTGGCCAGTTTCCTGGATGACGTGGAGGCCGCCTTGCGCAGGAAGACCTTGTCGTTCGTCTGGGCGGTGTAGGGATAGCTGACCGCGGTGGTCTCCGTCTCCAGCGTGACGCCGTAGGTCTGCTCCACATAGATCTTGAAGACGTAGCCGCTGCCGCCGCCGTAGTCAATCTTGTAATAGTTGCCGGAGGCGCCGGTCACGATCACGCTCTCCCCGCCGGCCAGCCTGTCCACCACCGCTGCCGCCGATGACGGAGAGCGCCGCACGTTCGTCTGCGATTTCGTCACGCCGGCAAAGGGAAAGCTCTCCGCCAGGGCCGTGCACGCCAGCAGACACAAGAGCAGCGCGGCCGCGATGACCGCCATCCCCGACTTCCAGAAACTGTTCTTTCGCATGGTGGATGCCTCCAGATTCATTGATCCGCGCAAGCACGGAATTATGACAGTTTTACACCATGAATATTAATACAATATGCCTAAAGTGTCAACACTTTCGTAATAATTTGTGTCCCCGGTCCTTCCCGCAGAGCGGTCATTCCCGCGGCGCCGTCCGGGATGAAGCCGGAATCCGCCCCGCAAAAAAGAGGATTTCGCCGCTGCGGGCAGAATGAAGCAGGTATCTGGAATCAGGAGGGATCCCATGCGCATCACCGGCATTGTGGCGGAATACAACCCCCTGCACCGGGGGCATGCCCATCATCTGGCAGAAGCCCGCCGCCGCACGGACGCGGAGGCAATCGTCGCCGTGCTCGCCGGCAATTTCACCCAGCGCGGCACGCCGGCCCTGCTCGACGCAGCTGACCGCTGCCGCATGGCGCTGGAGGCCGGCGCCGATCTGGTGCTGCTCCTCCCCTGCCTGTGGGCGGTTCGCGACGCGGAGCACTATGCCCTGGGCGCGGTGGAGCTGCTGCGGCTGGCCGGCTGCGGCACCGTCTGCTGCGGCGCGGAGGACGCGGACGGGGAGGCGCTGCTGGCCATCGCTTCCTTCCTCGAGGCGGAGCCGGAGGACTTCCGCAAGGCCCTGGCCCGCCATCTGGACGCGGGGGACTCCCTCGCCGCCGCCCGTTCGGCCCTGCTGGCGGAGCGCTTCCCCGGGCACGAGGGCCTGCTGCGCCAGCCCAACAGCATCCTTGCGCTGTGCTACCAGCGGGCCATCCTGCGCCTGCACGCGGAGATGGGGCTGGTGACCGTCCCCCGCAGGGGCGACTACCACAGCGCGGACGCCGCGGTTCCCCTGCCCTCCGCCACGGCCCTTCGCGGCGCCTTTTCGCGCGGCGACTGGGACAGCCTGCGGCGCGGCATGCCGGAGCGGGCCTGGCAGCATTTCATGGTCTGCGTCCGCGAGGGCCGCTTCTGCCGCGAGGATTCCCTCGATCTGCCCCTGCTGGGCCGCCTGCGCACGATGCCGGAGGAGGCGTACGCCAGCCTGCCCGACAGCGCGGAGGGCCTCGGCAGCCTGCTGCGCAAGGCCGCCCGCACCGCCCTCTCGAGGGAGGCGCTGATCCGCCAGTGCACCTCCGCCCGCTACCCGGCCGCCCGCATCAGCCGCCTGTGCACCCATGCCCTGCTCGGGATCAGCCGGGAGGACATCCTCCGCAATCCCCTGCCGGAGGCGCTGTGGCCCCTGGGCTTCAACCAGACCGGCGCCGCCGTGCTCAGTGCGGCCCGGCAGCGCGGCGTCCCCGTGATCGCGAAGGCCGTCCGCTGTCCGCAGCCGGACGCGCCGTGGTTCCGCGTGGAAAACCAGGCGCAGGATCTCTGGGCCCTCGGCGCGGGCCTCCCCATGGGCACGCTGTTCACCCGAGCCGTGATCCGCGCGGAATGATTCCCGGCAGCGCCTTTTTACTGTCTTGAATGTACTGCTCAGTTTATGGGGGAAGGAAACCCTTTTCGGGGCCGAAAAGGGTTTCCTTCCCCCATGCCCCCTTCTTTCCGAAAAGGCCGTTTGGGGGCAGGGGGGATCTTTCACGACGGATGTGAAAGCGGACATGTTCATGGGGCAGTCTGCCTCATGATTTGAGCAGCAAAGGAAAAAGGGCTCCCGCGCGGGCGGGAACCCAGGGTATCCTCTCTCAGCCGTGACCCTCGCTGCCCTCGCCGTCATCCCAGAAGGCGGGGTAGAAATGGATCACGCGCACCTCCGGCGCCAGCTGGATCAGCACGCTCAGGGCGTTGCCCTCCTCCACATTCTCCGGCCGGTTCCAGGCGCACAGCACGTTCACGTACCAGCAGTCGCCGGCGTGCTGTACGGCGTTGATGCTGTAGGCCTCCACCTCGTTGCTGCCGTTGAGCAGGTTCTGGCGGAGGAAGGTGTCCACATAGTCGAGCAGATCAGGCTGTTCGTCGCGCAGCACGTCCTCGCGCGCCACGCTGGCGTTCACCAGGTTCTCAAGCTCCGCCAGCCCGTTGTCGTAGAAGGCCATCGTGCCGTCCGGCGCGATGTGCATCGCCAGCACGGCGCCGTCCGCCCTCTGGCCGACGACCAGCCAGTCCAGGTCCTCCTGCATCTCCGCCGACCAGGTGAGGTCGTCGACGGGCTGATTCAGCCAGCCGGAAGCGCACCACAGCCGGGCGGCCTCCAGCGCTGCCTCCTCGCCGGAGACATAGCGCAGCACAGGCGTCACCACCTGCTTCGGGAGCTCCCAGGCCGGCAGGGACTCGGCCGCAGCCGCGCCCAGCAGCAGCGCCAGCGCCAGCGCGATCGCCAGAAACTGTTTCATTCCATCCACCTCATTTCGCTTTCACGTTGGGGTAAGGGCGGCTCACTTTTTCAGGGTGATGACCACGTGGCGGTTGGGCTCCTCCCCCTCGGAATGGGTCTCCACCTCATCCCAGCCCTGCAGCGCGCTGTGGATGATGCGGCGCTCGTAGGGGTTCATGGCCTCCAGCGCGACGCGGCGGCCGGTCTTCACGGCCCGGTTCGCCATGCGGTTGGCCAGGCGCATCAGGGTGTCCTCCCGCTTCGCGCGGTAGTTCTCGGTGTCCAGGGTCACGCGGGTGTAGTGCTCCTGACCGCGGTTCACGTTCAGGCTGGTCAGGTACTGCAGGGCGTCCAGCGTCTCGCCATGGCGGCCGATCAGCACGCCCAGCGTGTCGCCGGTCATGCGGCCGTAGATGTTGCCGTCCGCGTCCTGGCCCATGCTGATTTCCACCTGCGTGCCCATCAGCCCGGTCAGCTCCTGCAGGAAGGCCTTCGCCTTGCCCACGGCGCTCTCCGGGTCGATCTCCTCCGGATTCAGCCAGGTGACCTCCGGCTTCTCCAGCGGCTTCATCTCGCGGCGGACGGGCTGCTCGGGCTTCTCCGCCTTCTCGGGCTGCTCGGCGGCCTCGGTCTGCGGCTTCTCGCCTTCCGCGCGGCGGCCGCGTCCACGGCCACGGCCCCGGCGATGGCTGCGGGAGGAGCGCTGCGGCTGCTCACCGCCCTCGCTCTCCGCGCTCTCCGCAGGGGCGGCCGCTTCCGCCGTCTCCGCCGGCGCTTCCTCCGCCGGGACGGGGGCAGGCTGCTCGCTCTTGCGCTGGGGGTTCACGCGGCGGACAGGCTCCGGACGGCGGCTGCGCCCCTCGGTCTTCTCCTCCGCATCCTGCGCGGCCTCCGCCGGCGCTTCCGCGGGTTTTTCAGGCTTTTCGGGCTTTTCGGCGCTGGGGGCAGGCTTCGCCTTCGGCGCGGGCTTCGGCTTCGCGGGCTTCGGATCGCTCAGCAGGCTCAGCACGTCCAGCTCGTCCTCCGGCTCCTCCTCCTGCACCTTCAGGGTCACGCGGATGCGGTAGGGGCGGGAGCCGAACAGCCCGAACAGGCCCTTGCTGCCCTCATCCAGCGTCAGAATATCCACGTCGCCGCGCTGCGCGCCCAGCTCCTGCAGGGCGAGCTCAACGGCTTCCTCATAGGTCTTCGCACTCTTCTCGACACTCTTCATCGAATCGTTCCCTCCGCCTCAGTGGCAGCTTTTGCTTCCCTTTCCTTATTGTCGAGATGCCAGTTGATGAACAGCGTCACCAGCATCATGACGATGTTGCTGGTCACCCAGTACAGGGCGAACGCGCCGTTGTAGGATGCGCAGATAAACAGGGAGAACAGCGGGAAGAACCAGTTCATGAACTTGCCGGTGCTCTGCTGCTGCCTCTGCTGCTCCGTCATGGCCGAGGTCTGCGGCTGGCCGGCCTGGGCGATCTTTGTCATGACGATCTGCGACACGGCGGAGAGAATCGGCAGCAGGAACAGGCCGTTGAATTCCTTGTACACCGTGAAGCTGAACAGGCCCAAAAAGCCGATGTTGGACCAGCCGGGCACCGTGGCCGTCGCGCTGGCATAGGCCTCGTGGCTCTCCAGGAAGGTGTAGATGGCCTGAACCGTCGCCTGCAGGTTCTCCTTGGCGAAGCTCTCCATTGTCAGGCTGAGCTCCGGCGGCAGCAGGGCCAGGGTCTCCGGCGTCAGCACCTTCAGCCAGTCCTCGGAGGCGACCATCTGGATGTTCTGCAGGGTCGGCAGCACGGCCGCGAAGGGGCTGTCCGGCACCCATAGGTTCTTCACCCACAGCCAGCCGGCCAGGTCGGGCATGGCGTCCGGGTTCTGCAGCATGGCGAGGATCTGCGCGGCCAGCTGCTGATTGGCCATGCCGCGCATCGCGCCCCACATGATGATGATGATCGGATAGCTGAGCAGCAGCGGCAGGCAGCCGGAGAGCGGGTTGATCTTCTCCTTCTTGTACAGCTCGCTCATCTTGCGGTTCAGCTTTTCCTGATCCTTGCCGTACTTCGCCTGCAGCTCCTGAATCTTGGGCTGAATGGCGGTGGTTTTGCGCATGCCGACGCGGCTCTTGTAGTCGAAGGGCAGCAGCACCAGGCGGATCATGATGGTGAACACCACCACGGCCCAGCCATAGTTGCCCATCATGACGTAGAGCCAGTCGAGTATGCTTTTCAGGAAGTCGGTCATATCGGGGTTATTCCCTCCTCAGTATGGTGCACGGGTCCTCCGGCACCGGGTCGTAACCGCCGGGGTGGAAAGGATTGCACCGCAGGATCCGGCGCAGGGCCATCTGTCCGCCGCGCACCGCGCCGTAGCGGGCGATGGCGGTCTCCGCGTATTCCGAACAGCTCGGAATGAAGCGGCAGACGCTCCGCCGCTTCAGACGGGTCAATCTGCGGCGGTACAGGCGGATTCCGCGAAGCATCAAACGCTGCATAGCACGATTCCCCCTCAGGAGCGGCCCGGCTGGGCGGCTCCGTTTCCCTTGCTGCTGTTGAGGCGCTCATCGCGGAAGCACCCGGCGCGCGCGAGCAGCTTCCGGGTGTCGCTGTACAGGGACTGAAAGGTGGCTTTCGCGGCTGACGGCCTGGCGACGATGACGTACAGCCCGTTTTTCACGTCCCCCAGATGGGGCCGGAAGCATTCGCGCAGGCGGCGCTTCACCCGGTTGCGGGTGACCGCGTTGCCCACCTTCTTGCTGACGGAAAAACCGACTCGCAGCCCGCGCCCCTTGGCGGCGAGCAGCACCAGGTCGTGGCAGCTGACGTTCTTTCCGCGGCGGTACACGTACTGGAACGCGCTGTTTTTTTGCAGCCGATAGCGTTTTTGCATATGCTTTCCTTTCTCTGGCTGCGCTGCTCCGCCGGATGGTCCGGCAGAACAGAACAAAGCCCGTCCGGCGGTGCGCACATCGCGGGCGGGCTTGAAAACCAGCGGGACAAACCGCAGGTCATCTGCAGGCAGCTGAACGAACCTCCACGGAGGCTATCCTGATCAGGACAGCGTCCAGATCAGACGGTCAGCACCTTGCGGCCGCGGCGGCGACGGGCGGCCAGCACACGGCGGCCGTTGCGGGTGGACATGCGGGCACGGAAGCCGTGCACCTTGCTGCGCTGACGCTTCTTGGGCTGATAGGTACGAAACATGTTCGACAACTCCTCTTCCATTCGTGTTTTGCATCGGGAAGCGCGTGGGTCCGGCGCGGCGGCCGAAGACGCACGCGGCTCTCAGGATGATCCCGCGCGGAGCGGAATCAGGCCTCAACTCAACAGCCTGTACAGTATACCGAATCAGAGCGGTGTTGTCAAGAATTTTTCATCTGACAAATTCCGCTGGAAAATTCCGCTTGCCCTGTCTCAGTCCTTGCCGCCGTCCTGCACGATGCGGCGGCGGATGTTGTCCACCAGCCTGCGCGAGAAGGCCTCGTAGGCCGCCCGCTCCTCCTCGCTGAAGCCGTCGAAGCAGATGGTTTTGTAGTCCGTCTCCAGCTGGCTCAGCTCCTCCGCCAGCTGCGACGCGGCGAAGACGTAGCCGCTCTTCTTGCCGTCCAGGTTCTTGCGCGCCACCAGCCCGGCCGAGCCCAGCCGCACCATCAGCATCGTCAGGGCAATCTTGCCCAGGCCGGTGTAGTGGCCGATCTCCTCCATCGTGCAGGGGACGCCCGCCCGCCAGAGCAGGTACAGGATGTGCATCTCGTTGAGGGTCAGGTCATGCTTGCCCGCCAGCGTCTCCATGTAGCGGTCCGCCAGCTGGCCGGTGAGGTAGAACGTCGCGTCGAGGGAGTCCTCCAGGCCCCGGGCGAAGGGCACGTCCGCGCCGCGCTCCCGGCCGAGGGGGCGGGTTCCGCCGATCAGCGGCAGCGGCACCGCGTCCGTGCTGAAGGCCAGATAGTAGCTCAGGATGATCAGGCGGCGGTCCTGGTAGGTCTGCTCGTCGAAGATCTGCCGGTAGAACTGGTCATAGTAGCGGATGACCGTCCGCTTCATGTTCATGATGCCGTTCAGGCTGATATGCTGCTCCACCAGGGAGCCCGGCACGCGGATGTAGTAGTACACCGGGGCCTTCAGCACCGCGATGGTCTCCGCGTGCAGCAGGTATTCCAGGTTGAAGATCATGTCCTCGCCGTAGGCCACCTGCTCCTCCATGCGGACATGGTGCTGCTCGATCAGGGAGCGGCGGTACAGCTTGTTCCACAGCACGCCGTAGTACAGGTCCGCGGGGGATTTCATCATCTCGTCCGCGTACTGCCGCCGGGAGATCAGTCCGCCCTTCTCAATCGACCCCTTCTGGCCGATCGTCCCCTCGAACACGCGGAAGAAGTCCCCCACGACCAGATCCGGGGCGCGCTGCTCCATCTCGCGCACCAGCAGCTTGACGGCCTCCAGCGGGAGCCAGTCGTCCGCATCCACGAACTGCACATACTCCCCGCCGGCCAATGTCAGGCCCAGGTTCCGGGCCGAGGACACGCCGCCGTTTTCCTTCGTGATCGCCCGGACCCGGCTGTCGGCGGCGGCGTACTCCGAGGCAATCTGCGCCGAAGCGTCCTGGCTGCCGTCATTGACGAGAATCAGCTCGAAATCCGGATAATCCTGCTTCAGAATGCTGTCCACGCAGCGCCGCAGCGTCCGCTCGGCGTTGTAGATGGGCACAATCACGCTGACCTTGCTCATTGCAATCTCCTTGGGATGGTTCTCGCGATCCGCACCCGCGGGAAAGGGGCTCACTCCTCGCCGATGTGCTCCGTGCCCTGCTCCAGCAGCGTGCGCACATGGTCGTCGGCAAGGGAATAAAACACCGTCTTGCCGTCGCGGCGGCTCCGGATCAGACGGGCCTGCTTGAGAATCCGCAGCTGATGGGACACGGCGGACTGCGTCATGCCCAGCAGCCGGGCCAGGTCGCACACGCAGACCTCGTCCTCGAAGAGCGCGTAAAGAATCCGGATGCGGGTTCCGTCGCCAAAGACGCGGAACAGGTCCGACAGCCGGGTCAGCGTCTCCTCATCGGGCAGCAGGCTCTGCACCTGCGCCACCTTGTCCTCGTGCACATGGAGAAAGCCGCAGGTTTCCACCGCGGGGCCGTGATACTTTTTCAGCATGGTTCCCCCTGTGATGCTCTCGGGGCCTTATTCAGCAGCGGAGTCTCGGCGGACGGCGCAGCGGCGTCTTCTCCTCCGCGTCCTCCGCGGGCGCGGGTGCCGCCGTCTGCCTGCTGGGCTGCGCCAGCTGCTCCTCCAGCGCCGCCACGCGCTGCCGCAGCTCCTCGATCTCCCGCTTCTGCTCAATAGCCAGCTCAATCAGATCCCCTCTGCGCAGCCGGCGCCATCTGCTGTCCGTCATGGTCCCGTCCTCCTTTTCACGCTTTTCAGCTTCATCCTGTCTCCGCCGGGGTCACAGGGCCCGGGCCGCGGCCTCCAGCATGTGCCGCGCGTGCGCCCGGGCGCTGTCGTCCACGCCGCCCAGGCCGCCCAGCATGCGGGCCACCTCGTCCACGCGCTCCTCGTCCGTCAGCATGCGGACGCTGGTGTTCGTCCGGCCGTCCTCCACGTTCTTTTCCACCAGCAGCTGGTGGGAGGCCATCGCCGCCAGCTGCGGCAGATGGGTGACGCACAGCACCTGGCGCTGCGCGGCGATCTTGCGCATTTTCTCCGCCACCACCTGCGCCATGCGGCCGGAAATGCCGGTGTCGATCTCGTCGAAGACCATGCAGTCCACGCCGCCGCGGTCGGCCTCCAGCGATTTCAGCGCCAGCATGATGCGGCTCAGCTCGCCGCCCGAGGCGATCTTGCCCAGCGGCTTCAGCGGCTCGCCGGGGTTCGGGGAGATCATGAACTCCAGGCTGTCCTCCCCCTCCGGCTGCGGCAGGCGCGGCTTGTCCGGCGCGGGTGCGAACTGCACCGCGAAGGACGTCTTCTCCATGCCCAGATCCCGCAGCTGCGCCATCATGTTCGCGGAGAAGGTCTCCGCCAGCGCCCGGCGGGAGGCGGTCAGCTGCGCCGCGGCCTCCCGGTAGCGCGCGAGCAGCTTCCGATCCTTTGCCGCCAGCTCCGCGATCTCCGTATCCATGGCGCCCAGCCGCTCCAGCTCGTCCTGCATGCGCGCCTGCTCCCTGAGCACGGCGTCCACGGTCTCGCCGTATTTGCGCTCCAGATGGCGGATCAGATCCAGCCGGCTCTCCACCAGGTCGGCGCGGCGCGGATCGTATTCCTCCGCCTGCAGCATGCCGCCCAGCTCGTAGCCGATCTCCTCCGCCTCGTAGTAGCATGAGGACAGGCGGGCCGCCAGCTTCTCGTATTCCGGGGCGATGTCCGCGATGCTCTGCAGGCTGTCCAGCGCCTCCTTGAGCAGCGGCAGGGCTGCCTCCTCCCCCGCAATGCGGCCGTGGGCACCGCGCACCGCGGTGGAAATCTTCTCCCAGTGGCGGTTCTTTTCCTTTTCCGCGGTCAGCGCTTCCTCCTCGCCGGGCTTCAGCTTCGCCTTGCGCAGCTCCTCCAGCGCCGTCTGCAGCTGCTCCACGCGGGCCTTTTTGTGTTCGTTCTCCCGCACCAGGCGGCCCCAGGCCCGGTGGCAGGCCAGGAATTCCTCGCAGGCCGCGCGGGTCTCCTCCCGCAGGGCCTGATGCTTTGCGTCGCCGGCGTCGTCCAGGAACTGCAGATGGTACTGCGGCTCCATCAGGAAGCGCCCCTCGTGCTGGCCGTACACGTCCATCAGCAGGGCGGACAGCTCGCGCAGGACGCTCAGCGGCACCACCACGCCGCAGACGCGGCACAGGCCCCGCCCCGCGCGGTTCATCTCCCGCCAGAGGGTCACCGTGCCGTCGGTCTCGATCTGCTGCTGCGCCAGAAAAGCCATCGCCGCCGCGTTCTTCCCCGCGTCGAACACCGCCTCTACGCTGGCCTTGTCCGTGCCGGTGCGGATCAGCTCCCGGTCCGCGCGGCCGCCCAGCGCCAGGTTCACCGCGTCCACCACGATGGATTTGCCCGCGCCGGTCTCGCCGGTCAGGGCGTGCATGCCGTCGGAAAAGCACAGCGTCAGCTGTTCAATCAGCGCGATGTTCCGGATCCGCAAGCTCATCAGCATGCCACGGCTTCCCCCTCTCCAAGGCGCGCATCACACGTGCATCATGCCGTGCAGCCGCTCCACCAGCTGCAGCCCGTCCTCTGCCGAGCGCGCCACCAGCAGGATCGTGTTGTCGCCGGCCAGCGTACCCAGCACCTCCGGCCAGCCGAGGCTGTCCAGCGCCTGGCAGGCAGCGCCCGCCGAACCGCTCAGCGTTTTGACCACCACCAGCGCCCCCGAGGAGGCCGCGCTGACCAGCGAGTCCGACAGAATGCGGATGAAGCGGTCGGTCAGCTCGCTGCGCACCTCCTCCGGCGGCGCGTACCGCCAGCCGCCCCGGGCCACGGCCACCTTGCGCAGGCCCAGCTCCCGGATGTCCCGGGATACCGTCGCCTGGGTCGTGCGGAAGCCCTCGGCCTGCAGCGCCGCCGCCAGCTCCTCCTGTGTGCCGATCTGCAGGCGGTTGATGATGTCCAGGATCGCCATCTGCCGCGCGGATTTCATCTCCGGTTCCCCCTTGTCGCGTTTCCTCAGGTCAGTTTCGCGCGCACCGCGTCGAAGAAGCGCTGCGGTGTCATGCGGATCAGGCTGACATGCCTGCCGCTGGCGCGGATATTCACGGTCTGGCGCGCATGCAGCAAGGCGCAGTGCTGCCCGTCCACCTGCACGGTGACCGCCATCGCGGCGTCGTCCGCCAGGGTCAGCGACAGCTCGGCGCTCAGCGGCAGCACGATCGGCCGGCTGGTCAGCGAGTGCGCGCACACCGGCGTCACCATGCAGCAGGCCGTGCCCGGCATCACCAGCGGGCCGCCGGCGGACAGGGCGTAGCCGGTGGAGCCGGTGGCCGTCGCGACCACCACGCCGTCCGCCCGGTAGGAGACAGCCTCCTCCCCGTTCACCGCCAGGGTCAGCATCACCAGCCGCGGATGGCCGCCCCGGTGCAGGCTCACGTCGTTGAGCGCGTAGCGCACACGCCCGTCCGCCAGATCCGCCGCCAGCATCGGCCGCCGCTCCAGCCCGTAATCCCCGCTGACCACGCGGGAGAGCAGCTCCGGCATCCGCTCCGCCGGAATGTCCGCCAGGAAGCCCAGCGTGCCGTGGTTGACGCCCGCCAGCGGCGCGTCCCAGCGGAGCGCCAGCTGGGCGGCGTGCAGCATCGTGCCGTCCCCGCCGAAGGACAGCAGGCAGTCCGGCCGGGAGCTCTCCTCCAGCGCCGGCAGCCGCAGCAGCTCCTGCGCCGCCGCCTCGCAGTACACCTCGCAGTGCCATTCCTCGCGCAGCAGCCGCGCGGCCTCCAGCGCACTGTCCAGCCCGCGTCCGCCGCCCGGCGGCACAATGATGCCAAAGGCCCTGTTCATTCCGCGGCACCTCCCGTCTCCCGGTGCGCCCGGCGCACGATTTCGCGGATCTCCGCGTCTGTCACCGGTGCGGCCGCAGGGCCGGGAGCAATCCACGCGAGGAATTCAATGTTGCCCTTCGGGCCGGTGATCGGGGAAAACTCCAGCCCCTCCACATGCCAGCCCATGCCCGGCGCAAAGTCCACGATCTCCCGCAGCACATCCTCATGCACCGCCGGATCCCGCACGACGCCGTTCTTGCCCACGCGGCCCCGGCCCGCCTCAAACTGGGGCTTCACCAGGGTGTAGAACACGCCCTCCTCCCCCATCAGGGCCGCCGCCACCGGCAGGATCAGCCGGATGGAGATGAACGAGACGTCCATCACCGTCACCGTGGGGTGCAGCGGCACCATCTCCGGGGTCAGGGTGCGGGCGTTGGTGCGCTCCAGCAGCGTGACGCGGGGGTCATTGCGCAGCTTCCAGTCAAACTGGCCGTAGCCCACGTCGATGGCGTAGACATGGGCCGCCCCGCTGCGCAGGCACACGTCCGTGAAGCCTCCGGTCGCGCAGCCGATGTCCATGCACACCTTGCCGGTGAGATCAGCGTGGAAGGCCTTCACCGCCTTCTCCAGCTTCAGCCCGCCGCGGCCGACATAGGGGTGCTGCTGGCCGCGCACGGTCAGCGCGTCCCCGGCCGCCACCAGCTCGGAGGCCTTGTCGATCCGCCGCTCCCCCAGGTACACCAGGCCCGCCATGATGGCAGACTGCGCCCGGGTACGGCTCTCGAACAGGCCCTGCGCCACCAGCGCGGCATCGGCGCGGACCTTGTCTTTCTTCTTATGCTCCGGGCGCTCCTCCACCGTGTTCCCTTCTTCCGTTCAACTCCGCCTGAATGCGTTTCGCCATCTGATCCGGGCACAGCCCCAGCGTGCGCATCAGCTGGCCCCGGCTGCCGTGGGGGATGAAGGCGTCCGGGATGCCGAACATCAGCATCGGCGCGGGCCAGCCCTCCTCGGCGCAGCGGCAGGCCACCGCGCTGCCGAAGCCGCCCAGCAGCACATGCTCCTCCATCGTCACCAGCGGCCGGTCGGACAGGCTGCCCAGCAGCGCCCGGTCCATCGGCTTCACGCTGGAGCAGTTCACCAGCGCGGCGCGGATGTGGTACTGCTCCGCCAGGATCCGGCGGGTCTCGATGGCTTCCTTCACCATGGAGCCCACCGCCAGCAGCGCGCAGTCCACGCCCGACTCCAGGATCTCCCAGCGCCCCGGCCGGAAGGGCCGCGACGGCAGATTTTCGCCCAGGTCGATGCCGCCCCGCCCGTAGCGAATGGCCACGGGGCCTGCTGCCTCGCCCGCCCAGCGCAGCATCCGGCGCAATTCGCGCACATCCCGGGGCGCCAGCACAGTCAGGTTCGGCACCGGCAGCATCGCGGCGAAATCCCACACGCCGTGGTGCGTCTCGCCGTCCTCCCCCACCAGGCCGGCACGGTCCAGCAGGAAGGTCACCGGCAGGCGCTGCATGCACACGTCGTGGATCATCTGGTCGTAGGCCCGCTGGAAGAAGGTGGCGTAGATCGCGGTGAAGGGCTTCATGCCCGCCGCGGCCATGCCGGCGGCCATCGTGACCGCGTGCTCCTCCGCGATGCCCACGTCGAACAGCCGCCCGGGGAACTCCTCGCCGAAGCCGCCCAGCCCCGTGCCGTCCTTCATCGCGGCGGTCACCGCGACGATCCGGTGATCCTCGCGGGCCATGGCGCGCAGCTCCTCGCCCATCTCCGCGCTGAAGCTGGGCCCCGTCTTCCCCTCCCGCAAGAGGCCCGTCTCCACATAGAAGGGGGCGATGCCGTGGAAGCGGTCCGGCGCCTGCTCGGCCTTCGGATAGCCGTGGCCCTTCTGCGTCAGCACGTGGATCACCGCCGGGCCGTCGAATTCCTTCGCCAGCCTCAGCGTGTGCTCCATCCGGCGGATGTCGTGGCCGTCGATGGGGCCGAAATAGTGGAAGCCGAGGGCGGAGAAAAAGCCCTCGTCCACAAAGAAGGACTTGACAAAGGTCTTCGCGGCGTGCACCAGCTTGTAGGCCGGCTTGCCGATGACGGGCACCTTCTGCAGGCGGGTCTTCACCACCCGCTTTGTGCTCGTCCAGCCCTTGCTGACGCGCAGATCGGTCAGATGGCGGGAGAGGGCGCCCACATTCTGGGAGATGGACATCTCGTTGTCATTCAGGATGACAATCATGCGCGTGCCGCTGCTGCCGGCGTCGTTGAGCGCCTCATAGCACAGCCCGCCGGTCAGCGCGCCGTCGCCCACCAGGGCGATCACCTGATTCTTCCCGCCGTTCAGGTCCCGCGCCCGCGCCATGCCCAGGGCCGCGGAAATGGCCGTGGAGGCGTGCCCGGTCTCGAACACGTCGTATTCGCTCTCGCTGGGCTTGGGGAAGCCCGCCAGCCCGCCGAAGGTGCGCAGGGAGGGGAAACGCCAGTACCGGCCGGTCAGCAGCTTGTGCACATAGCTCTGATGGCCCACGTCGAAGATCAGCTTGTCCGCGGGGATGTCAAAAACGCGGTGCAGCGCGATCGTCAGCTCCACCACGCCCAGATTGGACGCGAGGTGTCCGCCCCGCTGCGCCACCACATCGACCACCCGCCTGCGGATCTCCGCCGCCAGCGCGTCCAGCTCTTCATAGGACAGCTGCTTCAGCTCGGCGGGGGAGCGCAGATCTTCCAGACGCATCCCGGTGTTTCCTCCTTTCCTGATGAATCGGCGCGCGGTCAGCCCTTCGCGCCCTTGGAGCCCTTGGCGCCGCCCAGCGCAGCGCTGGACAGGATGCCGGAGGTGAAGGCATAGCTGCGGTCGTTCTTCTCCTCATGGGCCCGCAGCGCATACGTGACCATCCGGTCGATCAGCCTCGAATAGGACAGGCCCGCGTTCTCCCACAGGTAGAAGGCCAGCGAGCCGGGGATCGTGTTGATCTCCGTGATGTACAGTCCGCCGCTTTTGCGGTCGAACATGTAGTCCACGCGCACGACGCCCTTGCAGTCCAGCATGCGGAAGATGTCGCAGCTCATGCGCTGGATCCGGTCGCGCAGCTCCGGCTCGATCGGCGCGGGCACCTGCCGCTGCAGGCTCGCCATGCCCTTGCTGCCGCCCTGGCGCAGGTATTTCTCGTGAAAGTCCAGATAGCTCTCGCCCTCGGAGGTGATGGGCATCTCGATGGGCGAGGCCGTGACCTCCTCGTCGTAGCCCAGCACGGAGCAGTTCAGCTCGGTCGGCTTGTCCAGTCCCTTCTCCACCAGCACCCGCCGGTCGTAGGAGAAGGCCAGGTCGAGGGCGTCCCGCAGCGAGGCCATGTCGTCCGCCCGGCTCACGCCGATGGAGGAGCCCAGGTTGGCCGGCTTGACAAACACGGGGAAGCCCAGCTTCTCCCGCACGTCGGCCATCACCTGCTCCGGCTCCCGCAGGTAGCGGGTGTGGGTGTACCAGGTGCCCGGCAGCACGGGCAGATCGGCCCCGCGGAAGAACTGCTTCATCATGATCTTGTCCATGCCGATGGCGCTGCCCGCGACCCCCGTGGAGGTATAGGGCAGGTTGGCCAGCTCCAGCAGGCCCTGCAGCGTGCCGTCCTCGCCGTGGAGGCCGTGCATCACGATCACGCACACGTCCAGCCGCGCCGCCAGCCTCTCCGACGGCCGCCCGAAGGGGCCCTTGCCCGCCTCCCGCTTCAGCAGCGCGCCGGAGCCCGCGTGCAGGTCCAGCTCCACCGGAATGATGCCGCCGTCCGGCACAAAGTTGATATAGGTCGCGATGTTCAGCAGCCTGCTGCCGGTGTACCAGGTGCCGTCCTCGGCGATGTACACGGGGATGACGTCGTATTTCTCCCGATCCACATGGCGCATCAGCTGCACCGCGCTGATGATGGCCACCTCGCGCTCGCAGCTTCTGCTGCCGTAGATCACGCCCAGCTGCACCTTGCTCATGCGCTCATCCCCTTACTCCGCGTAATTGTCCGGCAGATCGTTCTCCAGCAGCACCACGTCGCCGCTGCGGCCGATGGCGGAGAGCTTCTCCCGCGCCTCGGCCAGGCTGCGCACGGTGTAAATCCTGTCCTCCGGCATGCCGGCCGCGGCCAGGCCCTCGCGGATCGGCGCGGTGTGCTTCGGGCCCACCAGAATCACGCAGTCCGCGGCGGCGGCCATCTTCTCGCCGAAGGCCCGGTTCAGCTCGGCCTCCCGCTCGCCCAGCTCCACCATGCCGGGGGTGATCACGATGCGGCGGCCCTCAAAGCTGCCCAGCACCTTCAGCGCCGCCTCGGCGCCGCGGGGGTTGCTGTTGAAGGCGTCGTCGATGATCGTCATGCCGCCCTGCGCCGGCAGCAGCTGCAGGCGGTGCGGCACGCTCTGCACCCGGGCGATGCCGCGGCGGATTTCCTTGAGGCTCAGGCCCAGCTCCAGCGCCACCGCGGCCGAGAGCACGATGTTCAGGATATTGTGCTCGCCCAGCAGCTGCGTCTCGCAGTCGATGTGGCCGTCCCGGGTGTAGAGAGTGAAGCGGCTGCCCGTGGAGGTGGTGCTGATGCTGCCCGCCCAGACGTCGGCGTTCTCCGTGGCGCGCAGGGCCGCCAGCCACTTCCGGCCGGGGGTCTTCTCCCACAGCTGCGTGCAGATGCCGCCGTCATCCACGAAGAAGCTGACGCCCTGCCCCTTCATCGAGCGGATCAGGTCGTACTTGGTCTTCACGATGTTGTCCAGCGTGCGGAAGGTGTCCAGATGCTGCTCGCCGATGGAGGTGAGCACGCCCATGTTCGGATGCACCAGGCGGCACAGCTCGCGGATGTCGCCGCGGTGGCGCGCGCCCATCTCCGCCAGGAAGACCTGATGCGCCGGGCGCAGATCATTGCGGATGACGCGGGCCAGGCCCATCGGCGTGTTGAAGGAGCCCGGCGGCGAGCAGACCTGCTTCTTTTCCGTGAGGATCGTGCGGAGGATGAACTTCACGCTGGTCTTGCCGTAGCTGCCGGTGATGCCGATGCGGATCAGGTCATCCCGGGCGGCGAGGATCTTCTGCGCGTCGCGGAAGTACAGGTGCCGGATGAACAGCTCCACCGGCCAGGCGATGAAGGCCGCGCAGAAAACCCACAGCGGCAGCAGCAGCGGATAGGCCGTCAGCGCGATGGTGAACCCCGCCTGACGGTTCAGCACCGCCGTGCCCGTGACCGGCGTGCCGGCCAGAAGGCAGCACAGGAAGCACAGCCCCGCCTGCACCGCGATCGAGATGCCGTACAGCCGCTTCATCCGCGCGGTCAGCACGAAGCGCTTCTTGCTCCCCTGCCGGTCCGCCAGCTGCTGCAGGGCAAAGCCGGCGGCGATCAACACCGCGATCCACAGCAGCGTCTGCAGCACGGGCCAGGCGGTCATCATGCCGGTGTCCAGCAGCGCGAAAAGCACCGCGGCCGACATGCACAGCCCCGGCACGATCGCCCGCTTCCAGTTGCGCTTCAGGGAGATGAAGTAGCCCCGGAACTGATAATTCTCCAGCTGGTAAAAATGAAACAGGCTGCGCGAGGCCAGCGTGCAGCCGCAGGCCAGCGCCGCAAAGAGCAGCCAGACCAGCAGATCCATCTGGTGTCCCCCCCTTGTGTCAGCAGTTCAGCAGGAAGTACCGCGCAATCACGTTGAAGCGGTTCAGCTGCTCGGCAAAGGCAAAGTGTCCGCCCGGAAGCTTCACCAGGCCCGCGTCCGGGATGGCCTTCTCCATGGCCTCCCCCATGCTCAGCGGCGTCTCCGTGTCGCTCTCGCCCCAGATCAGCAGGGTCGGCTGCGCGATGCGGGGCAGGCGGTCGGCCAGGTCCAGGGAGATGACCTTCACGAAGGTCTTGCGCATCTCAGGATCCAGTGCCCGGTAGTCCGCCGAGCCGTACTTCTGCACCGCCGCCTCCAGGCCGCGCTCCGCCGCCTTTTTCAGGAAGGGAACCTTTCCCGCCGTCTCCAGCGCCTTCCGGACGCGGCGGTACCGGTCCGAGCGGCGCCGGCTCTCCTCCGAGGGCGCCTTCTTCAGCCCGGCCGCCCCCGTCAGGATCAGCCGGTCGAACAGGGCCGCGTCCTCCGAGGCCAGCCAGATGGCCACCCGCGCGCCGAAGGAGTGCGCGATCACGCTGCAGGGCGTGAAGTGCTCCTGCTCCAGCAGCGCCCGCAGCGCCGCGGCGTACTCCGGCACACCCCAGGGCTCCGCCGGGCGGCCGCTCTCCCCGAAGGGCGGGAAGTCCACTGCCAGCACCTGCAGGTCCTGCTGCAGGGCCTCGCCGACAGGCTGCATCGTCGAGGAGCCGCAGCCCCAGCCGTGCAGCAGCACGACCCTGCGCAGCCCCTGTCCATACACCAGATAGTGGAGGTCTGTGCCCGCGTGGGTCAGCTTGCCCTCCCGCAGATTGATGAGGCTCATGTTGTCCCTTCTCCGCTTTTCCCGCCGTCCAGGTGCCAGATGTAAATGCACTTGACGGCGCTGATTTCTCCGTTCCAGCGATCCCGGAAGTCCTGCGGTACGCGCACGGTCCGCGACAGGACGCAGTCCAGGCCCTCGATGGTCCTGCGGCTGGCGTAATTGTCCGGGTCGCAGGTGATGATGGCCGTGCGGAAACCGTGCTCCCGCAGCAGCCCCGCCACCAGGCGGCAGGCCCGCCGCGCCCAGTGCTGTCCGCGCCAGGGCGGGTCGATGTGGTAGCCGATGTGGCCGAAGTAATAGGTGCAGGGCCCCTCGCCCAGGCGGACGGAGATCGCGCCCGCCTCGCGCGCGGAGCCGTGCGGCCGGATCTCAAAGTCGATCACCGTGCCGAAGCCGCCGGACTGGGACGCGCGCTCCCGCCGCCGCACCGCCAGGTCGATCACGCCGTCCGTCATCACGGCCGGCCGCCGGAACAGCCAGCGCATCACAGCACACGCTCCATGCGGGCCTGCGCCTGGGCCGAAGCAAAGGCCTCCCCGGACGGGTCGAAGCCCTGCGTGCCCTCGCTGCCCACGGCCGCCGTCGCGCAGACGACGCCGTTCAGGAAGGCCGCCTCCACGCTGTCTCCGGCGTCCAGCGCGGCGGTCAGCCCGGCAGCCATCGCGTCCCCCGCGCCGATGGGCGAGGCCGCCTGCACCGGCAGGGGCGGCGCGAACCACACGCCCTCCCGGCGGATCAGCAGCGCGCCCTGAGCGCCCAGGGTCACCGCGGCAAATTCCGTTCCCTCCGTCAGCAGCTTCTCCCGGGCCGCCGCGGCGATCGCGTGCAGCCCGTCCAGCCGGCGGCCGCACAGGCCCTCCAGCTCGCTGAGATTCGGCTTCACCACCGCAGGCTCCGCCGCCAACCCCAGCCACAGGGCCTCGCCGTCCGCGTCCAGCAGGCAGCGGACGTCCCGCGCTCGAAGCGCACGGATGAGGCGCGCGTAGGTATCCGCGGGCGCGCCGGGCGGCAGGGAGCCGGTCAGCACCGCCCAGCGGCGGCCCGCCGGCTCCTCCCCCAGGGCCTCCACCGCGGCATCGGCCAGCGCCCCGGCCACAGCCTCCGGCACCGGGGCGCCGGGCTCATTGATTTCCGTGACCGTGCCGTCCCCGCGGGAGATGACCTTCAGGTTTGTGCGCACCGCGCCTTCCACGGGGAAGCTGCGGCTCGCCACGCCCTCGCGCGCCAGCAGGGCGCCGAAGCGCTCCCCGTTCGCCGTGCCCGTGCAGACCAGCAGCCGGTGCGCGGCCCCCAGCCGTTTCAGCCCGACAGCCACATTCACGCCCTTGCCGCCGGCGTCCTCGCGGACAGAAAGCACCCGGTTCAGCGCACCGGGCGTCAGTTTCTCCACCGTCACAGTCTTGTCGAAGGACGGATTCAGGCAGAATGCAATGACCATATTTCCTCCGCCCCTCCGGGCTCAGTACTCCTTCTCCTCGAAGCGCCTGCACCAGGTGTACTTGCTGATGGCGCTCATGACGGCCCCCTCGCAGTAGGTGCTCAGGAGGTCGCGGATGTAGGGCGGCAGCACGCGGTTGTACTTGACCTCGAGGATCGTGTCGTCGTTCTCGAAGGGCGGCACCACCGGCGTCGACGGATCAAAGAGGGTGGTCGCCCGCAGGCCGGTGCGCAGGTGCTTGTCGAAGGTGATGCGCACCTCCTCCGCCGGATGCAGATAGGCCTCGCGCACATAGTCCACGATCACCACCGGCCGGAGCAGCCGCACCGTCATCTCCCGGAACATGTCCTGCAGCAGGCCGGAGCGCGTCGTCTCCAGCCCGGTGGGGTCGCCCGCGATCAGCTGCTCAGCCAGGTCGCGGGGAATGGTCAGGGAGCGCTTGGAGATCAGCGAGCCGTATTTCGTCTTGCATTCCAGCTTGATGACCCGGTCGCTGTAATTGTAGATGCGGATGCGGTACTTGTCGCGCTTCCCGACGCCGGCCAGCTTGTCATGGAGGGCGTCGTCGAAAATCGTGTCAAAATACAGGGAGCGGATGGCGTATTCGTTGTTCTCGTCCCCGTTGGGATCCCGCCGCAGCGTCCTGTCCAGCGCGCGGCTGAGCAGATAGTACTGCGCAGGGCTGATGAAATACTTCAGTTCGTGCCGCAAGGGCAGCGTCGTCTGCATGCTTCAACCCCCATCGCGGCAGGCTTACGCCCCCGCCTCGCTCTGGCAGGAGACCAGCGTCGCGTCGTAGACGCCCTCGATGCCCAGCAGGGTGGCCACCAGATCCTGGCGGTTCTTCAGCCGCACCTCGATGGTCATCTCCGAGCCGCCCCGGCTGACGGTCTTGGAGCGCAGGCGGCGGTTGGAGACCTTGTCCGCCACCTCGCGCATGATGTCGCTCTCTGCGGCTTGGTCATAGTGCACCACCAGCAGGTAGCTGTCGTTGGAGCGCACGCGCACCCAGGTCAGCAGGAAGATGATCGCCGCGATGCCCAGCGCCACCACCAGCGCCACCAGCTGCATGCCGGCGCCCAGCAGGATGCCCATCGTCAGCGCCCAAAACATGTAGGCCGTGTCCATCGGCTCCTTGATCGCCGTGCGGAAGCGCACAATGGACAGCGCGCCCACCATGCCCATGGACAGGGAGATGTCGCTCTTGATGCACATGACCACCGGCGTGGTGATCAGCGTGAGCATGATCAGCGTGATGGCGAAGGACGGCGAATAGAGCACGCCGCGGTAGCAGCGGCGGTAGGTGAAGGCGACGATCATGCCGGCCAGCAGGCCCATGATCAGGGCGATCAGCACATTGACCGGCGTCACATGCTCAAACTGCTGCCGGAAATAGTCGGAAATCGAGCTCCCGCTGGTGACCGTGGTGAACAGGTTCTCGGCGTGGGCGGTGGAAAACAGCATGGCGCAATCCCTCCTGCGTGTCAGATGCAAACGCTGTATGATGATACCACATTTGCATAAAAATTGCAAAGCTTATTCATTCGGCCGCGAGTTTACTTTGTCACATCCACCCAGCCCGCGGCCCGTGAGGCGCGCTCCAGCTCCTCCGGGGACAGGCGGACGGCGCTGCTGGCGGTGCCGGCGGCGGGATAGAGCGGATCCCAGGCGCGCAGGCTCTCGTCCAGCCAGACCGTCACGTTCTCCGGCAGGGCGAAGGGGCACACGCCGCCGGGCTGCAGGCCGCTGAAGGCCTCCAGCTCCTCTGCAGTCAGCATCTTCGCCTTGGTCTGGAAGCGCTGCTTGAATTTTGGGTTGTCGATGCGGCGGTCCCCCGCGGCGACGATGAAGACGGCCTGCCCGTTCACGAGGAAGGACAGGGT
>OCTW011542674.1_pt1 | contig 25311 bp, 34 predicted proteins | sample 1539671 | NCBI WGS metagenome assembly OCTW01 (sample SAMN02144230, study PRJEB22623) | gut metagenome | biome: sheep rumen | host: Ovis aries | place: New Zealand | reverse complement strand
AATTAAAAGGATTGTCTCCTGTAAATTACAGGTTACAATCCTCTAATTAGAAACTATTTATAAACTGTCCAACTTTTGGGGTTCAGTTCATTTATATTTCTCTCATTTTTTCTTGATCTTTAAAAGGATTATTAGGATCTATTTTATCAGTGAATAATATACCATTTAAATGATCTATTTCGTGTTGAAAAGCAATAGATATGTCCTCACGAACACGGATTTCATATTTTTTACCATCAATATCATAGGCAGAAACAGTCATTCTAGCATGTCTTGGAACTATACCTTCAACCTCACGATTGATAGATAAGCATCCCTCTCCCTCGCCAACATATATTAATTCTTCACTATAAGACTCAATTTTGGGATTAATAACAATATAATTCTTAAATTTACCTTTTTCTGTTTCTTCAACTATTACAAAAATCCTCTTTAATACACCAACTTGAACAGCAGATAATCCCATCCCCGCGCGTAAGTTATATTTTTCTCTTTCTTCATCAATTTGACTCATTGTAAGATAAGTAATCATATCTTCAATCATTTTCTTATCTTTTTCATCTAAAGGAAAAGTAACTTCCTTACTTTTTTGATGAAGAATTTTTTCTTTTTCATCTAAAATCTCAATATTTGGTAATGTCATATATACGACCTCACTTCTTAATCATTATAAATCATTTCTTTTGCTTTGAAAAGATAATGACTAACAAAAGAATTTGTCATATTATACAAAAATAACGAGAAAATGTCAAATTTACGTAAACAAAAACAAGGATAAATCCCTGTTTATTAATTATTGTTGTTATTAAATGACCAGCCAGCACCAATAATAATTACTAGTAAAATAAATAAGACAATCCAAATTGCTGCTCCAGCTCCATAACCAGATGTATAACCACCATAGCTAGCTCCATAATATGGCATTTGATAACAAGAGCCACCACCATAGTAGCCGTTATTTCCATAATAATACATAAATAAAACCTCCTTAACTATCTACTATAGTTTATTAATAATTTACAATTTTGACATTAAAAATAAATAGACCGGGAAAAAATCTTCTTTTAATACTAATTTTATGATATATTTATAATAGGTGAAGGTAATGAAAGCACGATTCTTAAAAATAGATAAACCATTGTTTTTTCTTACATTAATCTACACAATAATTGGATTAATAATGATTTTTAGTGCTTCTTCTGTCTCAACAGTTTTAAGATATCATGTTGCTCCTTCATATTTTTTTATTCGTCAACTATTATTTGTGGTAATAAGTACAATTATAGGTATCTTGATAATTTTAAAGATTCCTACCCAAAAATATCTGTATATTTCCATGTTATATGTATTAATAATACTAGCTTTACTTTCGTTTATCTTTATTTGGGGAAAAGTTGCCGGAGGAGCTCAAAGTTGGTATCGCCTTGGATATTTAAACTTACAACCGACTGAATTTGCCAAAAGTGCTTTAATTATTTATATGGCAACTTTCTACGAAAAAAGTATCAGAAAGAAAAAATCATTTACTTACCAATTTATTCCTATTGTTATAGCTGTTTTGATATTTGGCTTAGTAGCAGCTCAACCAGACTTTGGAGGAGCTATGATAATTTCTGGAATTGTTTTCTTTTTATTCTTAAGTGTTCCATTTGAAGCCAAAAGTAAAGTGCATATAATTAGAATTCTTGGCATAGGAGCTTTGCTTGCTTTAATTACTCTTCTATATAGTGGTTCAGAAATTTTTAATACAGCTCAGCTGTCAAGATTAAAATTTCAAAACCCATGTCAAAGATATATGGAAGATACAGGATATCAGGTATGTAATGGTTTTATCGCTTACCATAACGGAGGATTATTTGGCGTTGGACTTGGCAATTCAACTCAAAAGTATTTGTATTTACCAGAAGCACATACAGACTTTATTTTTCCAATATTAGTAGAAGAACTTGGTCTTATTGTGGGTATATTAATCATTATTGGTTATGCCTACATGCTATATCGTATTTTAAAGATAGCCAAAAAAGCCGATTCCATTAGAAATACAATGATTTGTTACGGGACCTTTTTGTACCTTCTAATGCATTTAATTGTAAATCTCATGGGAAGTTTAGCCTTAATACCCTTAACAGGTGTGCCTCTTCCTTTCCTAAGTTATGGTGGAAGTTTTAATATGAATGTCATATTTATGATTTTTATTGTTCAAAGAGTAGCCATAGAAAATAGAACTAACGAAGAAAAAAGAGCTCTGTCAGAAATAATCTGACAGTTTTTTTATGCAACATTTTTGAGGCTAGATTATTATAAAAAACATTAATTTTGATTAAGTATTTGTCCAACTAAAAGGAATTTAATAATAATTCTTGAATATATAAGTAGAAGCAATAAATATGCTTCTTAGAAAGGAGGAAAATAATGACTAAAGTACTAGAATTCTTAAAAGAAAAAAAGCTCATCTTATTAATTTTAGGCCTTGCAATAACAACAATAGCATTTGGTGGTTTATACATAGAAAAAACAGCCGCTAGCGAAGGTTTTTCGTGTCCCAAACTATTAACAGAAGAAGAAACAGAAGAAACCATTACTGTAGATATAAAAGGGGCCGTACAAAAACCAGGTGTCTATAAAGTAAAAGTAGGCACGATTGTCAATGAAGTCATAGCATTAGCAGGTGGTTTAACAAAAGAAGCTGATACAAAAAATCTTAACCTAGGAAAAAAAGTATCAGACGAGATGGTAATAACTGTATATACAAAAGAAGAAGTAGAGCAAGAACAAAAACAAGCGTCTATTCAAGAGAATACAGCAAGTAAGCAAAGCACTAAAATATCTTTAAACACAGCAACACTTGAAGAATTATCAACTCTACCAGGCATAGGTGAGGCAAAAGCTAAAATAATAATTGAGTATAGACAAACATGTGGCCCATTCACCAAGAAAGAAGAACTAAAAAACATTAAAGGAATAGGCGAAGCAATTTATGCAAAATTGGAAAATTATATTACAATCTAAATATGTCTTAATAGTTCTTGTTATTATATGTGCCATTTCCTTTTTTAGATTATTTTTATTTCAAGCAAACAGCTGCTACACAGATAATGATAAAGAAATAACTGGATATATTTTAAAGAAAAAAATAGATGGAGATAGTTTATCAATTATTATAAAAGCTAAAGAAAAAATCGCTCTATCTTACAAACTAAAAAGTTTAGAAGAAAAAGAATGGTACAATGCTAATTTGAATGTTGGAGATGAAATAAAATCTAAAGGATATTTTTATGAAATATCATCTCCAACAATCCCAAATGTTTTCTCATATAAAGAATACTTGAAAAATCATAGTATTATATCAAGTTTTAAAGCAAATGAAATAATAGTCCTAAAGAAGGGAAAGCATATTTATTTTATTAGAAGAGTACTTGAGAATAGAGCTCTAAAAAAAAAAGGTAAAGAATATATAATGGCCTTACTTTTAGGCGATTCAAATAATATAGATAAAAAAGAGCTAAAAGAAAACGGAATTAGTCATCTATTTGCCATCTCAGGAATGCATATAACTTTCTTGGTCTTAGGACTAGAAAGATTGTTTGCGCATCAGCGTAAGAAAGATATGGTTATATCTATAATTCTGATTCTATACTCTATAATTATTGGATTTTCTCCATCAATAATAAGAGCTGTTGCAATGTATTTAGTAGCTAAACTTAACGATAAATACAATCTTAATTTATCTAAAAAGAAACAAATTATATACATACTATTAATAATGCTAATAATAAATCCATTATATATAAAAGATATAGGATTTTTATATTCTTTTATAATATGTTATAGCTTGTCCTATATGCAAAATGACTCAAGTTGGTTAGTTCAGGCTCTAAAAAGCAGTTTTATTTGCTTTATGGCGAGCCTCATCATCTCAGGAATTAATAATTACCAAATACAAGTTCTATCAATTATATGGAATATTATTTTTATCCCTTACGTTACTTATCTGTTATTTCCTATTTGTATTCTTACATACATAATCCCATCATTTTCTTTTATACTAACGATAATAATAAAAATATTTGAATTTCTTAGTCACATCTGTTCAACTATTAAATTCGGAACATTAATTTTACCAAAAGTTGGAATCTGGTTATATCTAATATATTTTATATTATTTATTTTGTATTTAAAACGTCAAAAAAAGCAATTCTTGATATGCTGCATAATTGTAATTATCATAATTAAATTGATTCCATACTTAGATTCTGGCCATTATTTATTCTATTTAGACGTCGGCCAAGGAGATAGTATGTTATATGTATCTTCACATCATAAAAATGCTGTATTAATTGACACAGGAGGAGAATATCATCAAAAGGAAGATTGGCAACAAAAGAAAGAAGAAAACTATTTAATCAATAACATGATTACTTTTTTTCATTCTATAGGTGTTGAAAGAATTACTATGATATTGAGTCATGGGGACTTCGATCATATGGGGGAAGCGATTAATTTAGTTAATAATTTTAAAGTAGAGAAAGTAATATTTAATTGTGGAGAATACAACGATTTAGAAAAAGAATTAATTAAAGTTTTAGATAAAAAACATATTAAATATTATTCATGTATCAAAGAATTAAATATAGATAAGAATAAATTATATTTCTTACAGACAAAAGAATATGATAATGAAAATGATAATAGTAATGTTATTTATACTGTACTAGATGGTTACAAATTTATGTTTATGGGAGATGCATCAAGTACTACTGAAAAAGAAATACTTAGTAAATATAATTTACCAGATATAGATGTCTTAAAAGTAGGGCATCATGGTTCTAAAACAAGTTCAAGTAAAAAATTTATTAGTGATATAAATCCTAGATACTCAGTAATTAGTGTAGGTAAAAATAATAGATATGGTCATCCAAATAAAGAAGTATTAAATACATTAGATAAATCAAAAATATATAGAACAGATCAGGATGGCAGCATTATGTTTAAGATTAAAAATAATAAATTAAAGATTAAGACTTGTAGTCCATAAATATATATTAATGTGATATAATTGATATAGGAAGTGATTATATGGATAGAAGAAATTATTCAATATCAGCTATCAGATTTATTTCTATGTTAATGATAATTGCCTGTCATATATTACAAGGATTACAAATTAAATGGGCTTTTTGGGTAAATGTTGGTGTGCAATTGTTCTTTTTTGTTTCTGGTTTTTTATATGGCAAAAAGAGAATAGTTGATGCTAAAAAATTTTATGTAAAAAGAATAAAAAGGGTTCTTTTTCCATATATAATTGTATTAGCGATATCACTATTGCTTGAATTTTTTGTATTGAAAAATCATTATCCGATAACTAAGATAGTTGGATGTTTCATGGGCTTTGGTGCTTTTGTTGGAAATATATCGATTCTTTCTCACACTTGGTTTGTCAGCTATATTTTGTTATGTTATTTATTAGTTCCAATTTTGCAAAACATTTTCAACTGTGATAAATTTAAGAACAACTTTTTCTTTTTGATATTTGTTACAGTTTTGATACAAATGTTTCAAAAATTTGGCGTTATTAATGCAGAAGCAAGTTGGTTAAATAATTTTGTTTTTGGATATTTTTATAGCAAATGCTGCAATGAAAAAAAGCAAGAAACAATATTCAATACTTTTATGTTTGTAATGTTTTTTATTATAATTCCTTTTGCTATTATATATCAAGAACAAATTCAAGTTAATTTACCAAGTATTTTAAATAGTAATGCAAATACAATTATTAATTATGGACACGTAGTATTGGGATCAGTTTTATTTATTGTTTTTTACAAAATAATGAATAGTTGCCATATAGGGAAAAATATAATTTTGGATTTTTCAGATAAGTACTCATACTATATATATTTAGTACATCAGATATTTATATTGAATTCTTTTTCTGTTTTGTTCTTAACAAAAAGTTTATTTATTAATATTTTATTAATATTATTATTCTCCATATTGTCAGCAATGACAATTAAAGTAATAAGTGATGTTGGCTTGATGATTACTGAAAAGATATTTTGTAAATCAAAAAAAACAAATTAGAACTATTAAATGTAGTTCTCTTTTATTTAAATTCGACTTACTTTTTGACAATCACCACTTGGAGACTATGATCATATGTGAGACATTACATATGTACTAACTACTTAATATCAGTAGGCAAAAATAATAGACATGGTCATCCAAATAAAGAAGTATTAAATACATTAGATAAATCAAAAATACATAGTACAGATCAGGATGGCAGCATTATGTTTAAGATTAAAAATAATAAATTAAAGATTGATACTTGTAGTTCATAGAAATGAAGTTGATGAAATGAATGAAATAAAAGAATATACAAATAAAATGTTTGAAGATATTAAACATATAGATGAATTTGGTAATGAATGTTGGTATGCTAGAGAATTAGGAAAAATATTAGAATATGGTGAATACAGAAAGTTTTTATCATCAATTAAAAAAGCAATGATTTCATGTGAAAAGAGTGAACAAAATGTTGAGAACCATTTCGCCCAAATGGACGTAATGGTGAATATAGGTTCAAACGCAAAAAGAAAGCTAAAAGATTATAGATTAACTAGATATGCATGTTATTTAATAGTTCAAAACTCTGATTTCTCAAAACCAGTAGTGTCTCTTGGACAAACTTATTTTGCCATTCAAACAAGGAAAAAAGAATTATCTGAATTAGAATATATATAAAAGTTTAAAAAAATATGTTACAATAGTAGCAGGAGGATTGAGTATGGACAAAAATTATATTTGCCAAGAAACACTTAAAGGCATTGAAAGGGCTTCTAAAATGGAGTTGGTTTATTATGACCAAGAAACTAAACAAAATAAAACCAAATTTTTTGAAGTAACAGATATAGCAAGACAGAGTGCTGTGGATGCTATAAAAAGATTTCAAAATAGTGATTCAGAAAGAGAATTAATTTATCATGGTCAAGATAATACTGCTGATTATTTATACTATTTAGAAATTAGAGATGAGAAATTGACTTTAGTTACAGAAATAGATTATGGTATGAAAATACATCATGCTTATAATAAACCAGAAGAATTATTATATCGCTTTCATGAATTGGAAAAGATGAAACTGATTTTAACAAATGTTGATGAAAAAAAGCAAAATAATAGAGTTATGTAAATTGCATGGATTTACAAGAGCACAAGACGTGCTCTTTTTTCTTTGCAGATAAATATTTTCATTCGACTTACTTTTTGACAATAACCACATGGAGACTATGACCATATGATTGACATTGCATATGCACTAACTACTCAATACCAGTTGGAAAGAATAATAGATACGGTCATCCAAATAAAGAAGTATTAGATAACTTGAATAATTCTAAAATATATCGAACAGATGAAGATGGAAGTATTATGTTTAAGATTAAAAATAATAAGTTAAATATTGAAGCATGTGAACCATAAATGTGGTATTAGTATGTTATAATAAGTATGGATGTGATAATATGAAAGTAATATATTTTATAAGACACTCTGAGCCAGGGAATTGTAGTTTTATATTTAGAAATTCAAATATCCAAATAAAAAATGAAATGAAAAAACTTACAAAAGAAGGTAAGAATTTTGCTAAAAAGCTTTTTAGTGATAAAGAATTTGACTGTATAGAAGAAATATATTCTTCGAATTATCTTAGAGCATATCAAACAGCAAAAATATTAGCTAAAAGATTAAATTTAAAAGTAAAAATCATACCAGAATTCGGAGAAAGGAAAGTCGGTATAAAATCATGGGATGAATATCCAAAAGATTTTGAAATTCACCAATTCAATGATAATAATTATAAATTAGAAAATGGCGAATCATTAAATGAAGTTAGAGAAAGAGAATTAAAGGCATTAAATAGTATTTTAACTCAATCAAAAGCAGATAATATTGCTATAGTTTTTCATTCAACAGCCATGATGACATTATTAAAAACATGGTGTAATGTAAGTTATGATTCAGACTATTATTTTAATAATAGAATATTTTTTAATGGCAAATGGAATTATTGTGAAACATTTAAATTAACTTTTAACGATAACAATGATTTAATTGAAATCAAAAATATTAAATTATAGATTGCAAAAGCAATCTTTTTTAATGCTTAATATCACATATGTACTAACTACTCAATGCCTGTTGGAAGTAATAATCGTTATGGTCATCCAAATAAAGAAGTATTAGATAACTTAGAAGATTCAAAAATATATAGAACAGATACTGATGGTAGTATTATGTTTAAAATAAAAAGTAATATATTAAAGATTGAAACTTGTAGTCAGTAATCACGAAGAATTATGATATAATAACTACAGGATGTGATAAAATGAAAAATATTTTGGAAAACGGTAATATTGCTTTTCACGGAATAAATTATGATTACTTTAAAATGATGAGTAGGAGTTGAGTTAGTTGAAAAAGATAGTTTTAGAGGTTAAAAATTACAATTGGGGGCTAATCGGGCCAAATTCATGGAAAGAAAAGGATTGGATTATATTTGATGATATGTCCGTTTGTTACACTATTATTTATAATTCACTAGAAAATAGTCAAAAAATGATAAATTTTGAACTCAATAAGAATAAATTTGACATAATAATGAACGACATAGAATCGGTCAAAAATGATAAAACTACTGTAGATGCTTCTGATGGTGAAGCATGGGAATTTATAAGATACAGTAATGGCGTGGAAGATTGGCGAAGAGATATTGGATATATCTATGGTATTTCTCCACTAGAAAATATTGCAGATATCTTAAGTGAGGAAATTAAATAGTTTTAAGAAGCATCAATACGATAGTTCTTCATAATTGCCGATGAATGTGTGTACATCAGCGTATATAACTGTATAGCGATTATAATTATTTAAGTGATGTATCTGCAACCACTGAAAAAATATTAAATAAATATGTTTTATCCAATATAGATGCCTTAAAAATAAGTCATCATGGATTTAAGACAAGTAGTAGCAAAGTATTTATTAATAAAGTGAATCCAAAATACTCTATTATTAGTGTTGGAAAGAACAATAGATACGGTCATCCAAATAAAGAGAAGTTAAATACTTTCAAAGATTCAAAAGTATATAACAGATGAAGATAGGACTTATTTACCTTAATTATAAAACAATATGATAAAAAAATTATAGGATGTGGTATATATGTCAAAAAAATCTAAAATATTATTGTTAAAAGAACTGCTCGATTAAAATGTTATTTAAGAAGTGCTTGGAGAGATTACAAAAATCCTGTTTGGAGAAAAGGATTAAGCAAGATTAGCTTGATAAAAAGCCTATTTACATATATTTCCACAAAAGTATATAGAAGAATTTATAGAAAAACTAGATAACTCAAAATCTATGGTATAATATAGTTGGTGATAGAATATGAATGTGTTTCAAAAAATATTAGAGTGCAAAGAAGAAGAGGTTGACTCGATAATTGAGGCAGCTATAAACGATGCAAATATACATGCAAACAAAGTTGAAAAATTAGGTTTTCTAGATTATGGGAAATCATATGATGTATTTAAAGGATTCATACCACTTAAAACTAGAATAAAATATGCTAATTTAAATATGGAAGATTATGGAATGGAAAGTACAGATTTTATTTACGAGTTTGCCCATTTTATTAAAAAATATAATATTAATAACAAAGCATCATTAATTCACAATCTAGAATATTTTGTTAATAGTTATTTTGGATTTCCAGGTAAAATAAATAGAGAAACAATTTTTAATGATATTGCATGGCAAACAACCACTACAGATGAAGAATATTTTAAAGCGTTAGATAATAATAAGCTTGGCGATTTAAAGGGTAAAGGTGCAGCTCAATGTACAGAAAGAAGCGCTCTTGTCCAACAAATATTAAGTATTTTTGAAATTGAATCATATTATTGTATGGGATGTGTTGATTTAGGCAATAGACAAGAAGGACATTGCTTTAACATAGTTAAGAGAAAAAATGATTATGCTTTACTAGATTACAGTATACCAATTGCGTCGTATAAAGAAGACGGAAGTATTCGGGCATATTATCCATTTGTAGGTCCTTTAACAAATGAGGAATTTCTGGATTTTGTCAATAATGGTATAATTAAATCATTTGACGATTATTATATGAATGGTAGACATTATGAAAAGACTGGTACCCAAAGAATGTATGTTGTTGGAGAATATGAAATAAAAAAAGATAATAAAAATGGTAAAGGTTTATAATAACTTATGCCATTTTTTATTTTCAATAATAATTTTTTCAATCACAAAGAAATTTAGTTAATACATTAAAAGTTAAAAATAAACTTTAACTATGCTGAATTTAGCGCTTTAGAAAAAAGAATAAATAAACTAAGCAAGAAAATATAATCTATGATATAATATTTTATCAAAAAGGAGGACAAGTTATGGTAAAAGATTTGTGCTTTGAAATAATTGAAACATGTTTAAATAATTGCATGTTCTGTTCTTCTAATTCGGATTGTAAGAAAACTCAAATCATTAAGTTTGACGATTTTAAAAGAACAATTGATTTTTTTATGACAAATGGTGGCATCGAAGAATTATCATTATCAGGAGGAGAGCCTTTTTTACACCCTGAAATAATAAAAATGGTATCTTATTCAAAATCTTTAGAAATAAGAACAGTTATATTTACAAGCGGAGTAGCTAATAATATAACACTAGATATAAAAGAAAGAGAAAAAATACTTGATGAAATGAATAGACGATTACAGAAAATAAACGAAAAAGAAACAGATAATGATTTTTTAAAAGAAAAAGTAATTAGTTATTATACAAAAATTTTAAATCCATCCAACTTCACTTCAATATCTAAAGATTTTTTATTAAAACTTCAACAGATAGGATTAGATAAAATAGTTTTTGATTATCAAGCCTACGAATATGAAACAGATCATATATTAATGGGAAGAAAAGAAGAAGCCAGATTATCATTATTAAAATCATTGATCACAGCATCATTAATCGGCTTAGAAGTTGATATTCATTTTGTGCCTATGAAACTTAATTATAAAGAAATAGGAGACATTCTAGAAATGCTTGAAATAGCCGAGGTAAAAAACATTAGTATATTAAACTTTATACCACAAGGAAGAGGAAAAACAAATCAAATTAATCTACAATTATCAAGTGAAGAAATCAAGGAATTCTTAGGATTATTAGAAAAATATAAGAAAAGTTATTCTGGCAATGTTAGAATTGGCATACCATTACAAGGAGAAAATACTCACAAATGTAATGCAGGATTAGAAAAATTAGATATAAAATTTGATGGGACAGTATTGCCATGTCCTGCTTTTAAAGAAATCACTCCTGAAGAGTTTGCAAGGTTTAATATAAAACTTCCAAATATTTACCAAAATTTAGAGGAAGTTGCAATACCAGGAAAAGGTACTAGAGTAAAGCCATTATGTAAACAAATATATAATACAAGAGCTAAAAATAATTAGTTCTTTTATTTGTTTCTAATTTCCTAAATAATAATAGAATATTCATAAAAAAACTAATATTTAAACCAATCAAATGCTTTCTTGCATTTCAGATTTTATTAGAGTATACTTTTGTTAGATAAACGAAAGAAGATAAAAACATAATGAATATAAGAAATGGAATAGTATATTCTGGCGATAAGATGAATGGGAATTGCAGAAGAAAAAAATAAGAAAATAAAAAAATCTAATTTCAAAGGAGAAATAAGATGATGAAAATAGTTTTAATATCATCTGATTCTAGAACTTTACTAGAAAAGAAAATAGCAAAATATATAGATGGAAATGAAAATATAATTAAATATAACGCATTAGAAAGCAATATAGATAATATTTTAGAAGAAGCATCGTATGTTTCGTTATTTGATGATGAAAAGATAATTATTATAAAAAATGCCAATTATTTTGGCAAAGAGAAAATTAATGAAAAAGAAAGCGAAAAACTTCTCTCATATTTAAAACACCCATACGATAAGACAACGTTAATTTTTACTACATATGAATCAGTAGATAAAAGAAAAAGCATAACTAAATATATAATTGATAATTATGAACTAATTGACATAAAGGCTCCTAAAAATTATGAATTAATAGGTGAAACAAAAAGAATTCTTGCCAATTATAGCGTCGATGATAAAACAATTAAATATATTGTAGATGCATGCCTTGGTAACTATGATTTAATAATTAATGAAACAAACAAGATAAAAGATTATTTTAAAACCGGAACTAAAATAACCATGGAGATGGCAAAAGAGATTATTTCAAGTAATATAGACGATAATGTTTTTAAATTTGTCGATTCAGTAATTAAAAAAGATTTAAGGACATCCCTAAAATTTTTAGAAGAATATCTAAGTTTAAAAGGTGATGTGTTACAACTTATAAATATGCTTTTAAGAGAGTATCGTCTCATGTTGATTTATCTTATATTAAGAGAAAAGAAAAAATCCCAAATAGAACTATTAAGTGAATTAAAACTTCAAGACTGGCAACTAAAAAAAGTAATTCAAGAAGCAAGTAATTATCATCAAGAAGATATTAAAGATTGTATATTAAAACTTGGAGAAATGGATTATCAAATTAAATCGGGAGGTCAAGATAAGAATCTAGCCATCCAAAGTTTCTTAATTGATATTATGGAATATTAAAAATAGTAGAGATTGACTCTACTATTTTATATATTGTTTATATTTCTCTGTATTTTTAAAATTTAATTTAGCAATTTCTTTTAACTTATCTTCTCCATATTTAGTGACTATCAACGCAGCAACTTTATCTACTGCTTCTCCAGCACCTTTAACAAGATTAATTCCAAGTTCTTGGCTTAATTCTTGCATTTTTGCTAAAAAAACATATCTAGAAATACAGCTTGCAGCCGCAACTGAAGCATACTTACTTTCAGCTTTTGTTTCAAACGTAATATTTCTTATAATTTGTGTTGAATCTTGAATATATTCATAATACTTAGAAGGAAAACAAAATTGATCAACGACAACCTTGTCACACTCAGGGTGCTTTTTTTTCATTTCAAATAAGACTTTATTATGTAAAATAGCTTTAATCTTATTCATATTATAACCTTTTTCTTGATAAATATTATAATCTTTATTATTTAAAATAAAAGTCGTATAATCAATCTTTTTTAATAGAGTAGGAGTGATACTCTTGATTTTATCATCATCAATTGTCTTTGAATCTCTAACACCAAGTTCATATAAAAGATCAACTTGTTCTTTAGAAACATAACAAGCACTAACAACGATAGGTCCAAAAAAGTCACCAGTACCAACTTCATCACTTCCCATAGAAGAAATGTGTAATATAGAAATAGATTCTTTTTGGTTATTCTTTTTTTTCTCTTCGCTAGACTTTATATCAATTATTTTACCAGTTAATTTTTTTTCTCTTTGTTGCCACATAGCTGCATCAATATCAGCACTAATACCTTGAAACATAACTTTACCTGATTCATATAAAGTTACAATTGTATCAGCATCCATTGCCTGAAATATAGCATAAGGAGGAGTTTTATCTCTTTTCTTATCCTCATAGTAATGAATTAATTCACTTTTCAAAGCATCGCTAACTTTAAACACAATTGTCATTTTTAAATCACCTAATAGTATCATACCAAAAAGACTTTTTCTTGACAAGAGCACTAAATAAAGAGTAAACTTATAACAAGATAGTAAGATGAATAGGTGGTATTAAAAATATGAAAACAAATAATTCATTGTTAATAGGCATAATAATTATGATTATTATATTAACATCAGGATTGTCATATGCTTATACATCTACTCAAATAGATAATAAAAGCGAGCGAAGCAAAGAGATAATTAGTCAATTAGGAAGCATAAAATTATTTATAGAGAGTAATGACAATCCCAAAGAATTTATTTATAATGGACAAATGAAGATGGAAAGAATTAAAATAGAACCAGTCTCTGGTGGCAAAGGAGTATATGAAATAAATATTTTTGGCGAACTCCCATCATCTTTAGAAGGGAAAATAGAAATAAGTCTTTACAAATCAACAGATAATAGGGAAATGACAATTAGTGAAGGAGACCTATCTATATTCTATAATGAAGAAGAAAAAAGATTTGGTTTGCAAAAAAATGATAATTTAAACGAAAATGGACTTACTAAAATATTTACAAAAATCTTAGAAAATGGAGAAAATACTCTTCATCAGGAAGAATTTAATGTTATTTACGAAAATGGAGCTTTAAAACTAATAGAAGAAGATAAATCTTACCTAAAATGCACATATTATTTAGTTTATAAATACATTGGAGAAACAGAATCAAGCAAATCATTTACAAGTAAAGTAGAAGCAAAACTAATATCTGAAAAAACACAATACGAAGAAAACGAATTAATACCAGAAGAAGAGACAAATATAGAAATTACAGATATGGAATTAGAAAATGAGAACTGACATAAATTGTTAAAGGAAAAGGAGAGATAAAAATGACAGCCACAATAGATATTATTATAATTATAACACTAGTAATTGGAGCATTAGTAGGTTTTAAGCGAGGGTTAATCAAAAGTGCCGTGATGTTTCTTGGCGCTATAATAGCCATATTACTAGCATATACCCTTAAAAACCCTGTAGCCTCAATTCTTTACCAGATATGCCCATTTTTCAATTTTACTGGCATATTTGAAGGGTTAACCGTATTAAATATTATACTATATGAAGCTATTGCATTTATTTTAGTTTATGCTGTACTACTTTGTATACTTCAACTCATCATAAAAATAAGTGGAATATTTGAAAAAATATTGACATTTACTATTGTTCTTGGAATACCATCTAAATTACTAGGTGCATTATTCGGCTTAATAGAATCATACTTATTTATTTTTATAGGGTTATTTTTACTATCGCAAATACCTTCAACTTCTGAATTTATCCAACAAGGAAACTTATCTAACACGATAATGACTTCATCACCTGTATTATCAACTATGACCCAAGAATATTACAATTCATTTAAAGAAGTAATAAGTATCAAAGACCAAAATCTAAAAAATAAAGAAACATATAACGAAGAATGCCTAGACATTTTATTAAAACATGGTATAGTAGAAAAAGACTCAGTTGAAAAATTAATCGAAAGTGGTAAACTAAAAATACAAAATGCTGATAAAGTATTAAGTAAATATTAAGGAGGAAAATATGATTAAATATTTGAAAGATGAAAAATTTGCTGATGAAATTAAAGAAGGAATAGTTTTAGTTGATTTCTACGCTGACTGGTGTGGTCCATGTAAAATGATGGGACAAGTCCTTGAAGAAATGGAAAATGTAAATATATTAAAGGTTAATACTGATGAATTCGATGAACTATCAAGTAAATATGGGATAATGTCAATTCCTACAATTATTCTATTTAAAGACGGTAAAGAAATTGCTAAAAATGTAGGATTATTATCTAAAGCAGAATTAGAAGAATGGATTGAAACAAAAGTAAAATAAAAATGAAGTTTGTAATAACTTCTTTTTACTTGCAAAAATATAAATTGTGCTATAAAGTATATAGATATGAAAAACAGTATTGAATACATATCTGAAAATACATATAAAAAAGAACTAGAAGAAATCATGTGTTTCTTTAACTTTAACATAGATGAAATAAAAGAAGAAAAACGAGATTTTATAAAACCAACATTTGGTGATATATGGATATGCAGTTTACCTGTTTTAATCGTTGGAAATAATAAAATTAGTTTTAAAACCCAAAATAGGCCAGTACTAATAATAGACGATACAAAAGAACACTTCATCAGAGATGATAATAAGAATTATTATGGCCTTAAAATCACATCCCAACAAGACTCATATCATCGAATAAAAATTCAAAATGAAAAAAACTTAGGCCTTCATAAAAAGTCTTACATTCGTCTTGAATTACCTCTTAAAATTGAAAGAGAGCAATTATTATATAAAATAAGTCAAATTCCCAATCAAGAAATGAATATGTACCTAAAAAAAATAGTTAATTTTGTCCAAAAACAAGTTTAAAAACAGAAAAAATCTTGAAACATTCCCTGTTATTTGTTAGAATGTTAATAGCTTGTCAAGAAGGACAAGAAATATTCAAAATTTCAGATTAGATTTCTCTAGTGCAGGAAAGCCATCCTGTGGGAAATTTAAGGAGAAGAAATTTGGTGTAAGAACGAAAGGATGTGGAAAAAATGGCAGTAGTTTCTAAAAGTGTATTATTAGAAGCTGGCGTTCATTTTGGACACCAAACAAAACGTTGGAATCCTAAAATGAAGCCTTATATTTTTGGAGCAAGAGATGATATATATATCATTGATCTTGACAAAACAGTAGAGGGAATGGAAAGCGCTTATGCTGAAATGAAGTCTATTGCAGAAAATGGAGGTACTTTCCTATTTGTAGGTACTAAAAAACAAGCCGGAGAAGTATCAAAAGAAGAAGCTATAAGAAGTAAATCTTATTATGTTACTGAACGTTGGTTAGGTGGAACACTAACAAATTTTAGAACAATTAGAAAAAGAGTCAACAGACTTGAAGAAATTGAAAAAATGGAAGAAAATGGAACATTTGAAGTCCTTCCAAAAAAAGAAGTTATCAAATTAAAGAAAGAATATGATAAACTTAATAAATTACTATGCGGAATTCGTGATATGGTTAAACTTCCTCAAGCTATTATTATTGTAGATTCTAAAAAAGAAGAAAATGCTATTCACGAAGCAAATAAATTAAATATACCAGTATTTGGATTAATTGATACAAACTGTGATCCAGATCATATTGATTATGTAATTCCTGGAAATGATGATGCAGTTAGAAGTATAAAAGTTGTCTTAGGTGCATTAAATAATGCAATATGTGAAGCCAAAGGATTAGAACTTGTTGATTATACAACTGAAGAAGAGAAAAAAGAAGAAAAAGTTGAAAAGAAAAAAGAAAAAGTTGAAATTAAAGAAGAAAAAGTAAAAACTGAAGAAGTAAAAGAAGAGCCAAAAAAAGAAAAAAATGAAGAAGTTGATTTATCAGCAAAAACTTTAACTGAGCTTAAAGCAATGGCAAAAGATAAAGGAATTAAAGGATATTCCAGCATGAAGAAAGATGACTTAATTGCTGTATTATCAAAGTAGAGAGGAATGGTTATATGGTTACTGCAGAATTAGTAAAAGAATTAAGAGAAAAAACTGGTGCAGGAATGATGGACTGCAAAAAAGCCTTAGCAGAAACAAATGGAGATATGAGTGCTGCTGAAGACTATTTAAGAGAAAAAGGTATAGCTAAAGCAACCAAAAAAGAAAGTAGAATTGCCGCTGAGGGATTAGCTAACATATATATTGACGGAAATAAAGCTGTTATTTTAGAAGTAAACTCAGAAACTGACTTTGTATCTAAAAACGAAGAATTTACAAAAATGATTGATGAGATAGGAAAGGCTATTCTTAAAAGTGATGCTAAAACAATTGATGAAGCTTTAGAACTACCTTGTCAAGACGGAACAATTAAAGATCTAATTGTCGCTAAGACTGCAAAAATTGGCGAAAAATTATCACTACGTCGTTTTAAAATTGTATCATTAAATGATGGCGAAGTATTTGGATCATACTTACATATGGGTGGAAGAATAGCTAGTTTAGTTGTTGTAAAAGGCGCTAATGAAGCTGTAGCTAAAGACGTAGCTATGCAACAAGCTGCAATGAGACCAGAATATACTTTTATAAGTGATGTTCCAGAAGCAGTAGTTGAAAAAGAAAAGAGTGTTCAAAAAGAACTTGCTATGTCTGAAGGAAAACCTGCTGATATAGCTGAAAAAATGGTTAACGGACGAATTCAAAAATTCTTTAAAGAAATTTGTTTAGTAGAACAAGCATTCATTAAAGATGGTAATATTTCAGTAAAAGATTATGTAAAAAACAATGGTGGAGAAGTTATTAGTGCCATACGTTTCGAAGTTGGAGAAGGTATGGAGCATAGAAATGAAGATTTCGCTGCTGAAGTAATGAACCAAATTAAAGGCAATTAACATAATTTAGACACTTTTTTTGTAAAGTGTCTTTTTTTTAAACCAAATTCTTGATATAATCAAAACAGGAAGTGATCGTGTGGAAATAAAAATAAAGAAAAAGAAGCCTATGCCAGCATGGCAAAAGGTATTCTATATAATTAGTGCAATCTTTTTACTAGGAGCATTTATATATTTAGGGACAAAAGATTTTCAAGCACCAGCAAGAAGGAAAAGTGATAATATATCCTTTTCTGAAGAATATGGAATCACAGAAGACAACATTTTCCAATATAAAAACACAAAGGAAACTTTAGAAATATTAAAAAACGGTAGTGGAATTATATTCTTTGCCTTTCCAGAAAATAAATGGGCAAAAGAATATGCATTCATGCTAAATGATACAGCTAAAAAAATGGACATAAAAGAACTGTATTATTATAATTTTAAAGCGGCTAGAAGTTCAAACAATCATATTTATAATCAAATGGTTGAAACACTTAAAGATTTTTTGCCAACATTAGATACTGGGGTTCAAAACATTTTTTCACCATCAATGGCTATAGTTAAAAATGGTAATGTAATATTTTTTGATAGTGAAACAGCTATCATAAATGGAAATTACAGCCCAAGTGAATATTGGACAAATCAAAGAATGATTGAAAAAGAAGCAATAATGCAAAATATGCTTGAAACATACAAAACTATATAATAGAAATGAGGATTATATGAACACAGAACAAAAAATGCAAAAAGCGCTCGAAAATTTAGACGAAAGATTAACATCAATTAGAGCCGGAAGAGCCAATCCAGCCATGTTAAACAAAGTAATGGTTGAGTATTATGGTGTACCAACACCAATTCAAAATGTTGCCAATATTACAGTTCCTGAAGCCAGAAAGCTTTTTATTAAACCTTTTGACAAATCTACACTTAAGAATATCGAAAGAGCAATAAATGAAGCCAATTTAGGAATAACTCCAACTAACAACGGAGAAGTTATTATTCTAACTATTCCAGAGTTAAACGAAGAGAGAAGAAGAGAATATGTCAAACAAGCAAAAGCTGAATGTGAAGATACAAAGATAGCATTAAGAAATATAAGACAAGATGCAAATAATGAAATTAAAAAGATGGAGTTTACCGAAGATATTGAAAAAAAAGAATTAGATAATATTCAAGAATTAATAAACAAATATAATAAAATAGTAGATGAAAAATGCAAAGAAAAAGAAAATGAATTAATGTCAGTTTAATCTTTTCTTTTTTTATTATCGAAAATATATAATTAATGAACAAATATAGCATTTATATATAATTTTACTTGCAACTAAAGCTTATTAAGTGCTATAATTGTATACAGAAACACGAGAGGAGGGGAAAATTGATGAACTCGAATAAAGTAATCGTAAAAGATGGCGATATTGACAAAGCGTTGAGAAGATTTAAAATAGTCGTAGCAAAAAGTGGTGTCCCTTCTGAACTAAAAAAAAGAAAACATTATGAAAAACCTGGCGTAAAGAGAAGAGAAGAAAAGAAAAAAAATACAAGAAATTCTCGCAAACACAGAAATTACTAAATGCTAATAATAGCATTTTTTTTAATTATATAGTATAATAAAAAAGAGGAGACGAGTAAAATGAATTTAAATGAAAGAATTGCTACAGACATGAAAGAAGCAATGAAAAGCCAAGATAAGTTTAAGTTATCAGTTCTAAGAATGTTAAAAAGCGCTATTCAACTTGAAAAAATTAATGCTAAAAAGGAATTAGAAGATAACGAAGTCATTGCTGTTATAAAAAGGAATGTCAAACAAAGGAAAGATTCTATAGAAGAATTTCAAAAATATAATAAAATTGAAGAAATAGAATCATTAAAGAAGGAATTAGAAATTCTAAAAGGCTATTTACCAGAAGAATTAACTGAAGAGGAAATAGACAAAAAAATTGCAGATATATTTGAAAAACTAAAACCAGAATCAATAAAAGATATGGGCCGCATAATGAAAACATTAACCGAAGAAATTGGAACTGTTGCGGATATGGGAATAGTAAGCAAAAAAGTAAAAGAAAAGTTGAGTCAAAATTAAAAGACTCACTTTTTTTGTAATGTTTTGTCGAATCCATTTTATTTCATAACATCATTTGTTAAAATGAGTGCGAGGTGAGAAAATGGAGCTATATTATCAAGGCCAAACATTATACATAGAGATGAAACAAGACTTAAATCGTCAAAATTATGAAACAATAAAAAAAAGAATATTTAAAATAATTGATGATTATAAAGTAAATAGAATTATTATGAATAATACTCATCATTTTCTAAAAAATAAAATATTATTAAAACATCTAAAGCAAGATTATAATAATCATTATTATGGAACATTCTTAATTAAATAAAAAAATTGGGGTAATGTGATAATCATATAGTTGAAAAATAGCGAAAAATATGCTATATTAGAAATACCAAAGGATAAGTTAGTTTTTTAAAACCGACTATGGTGATATACGGGAATCAGAACTTTATATGGTGTTGAAGACTAATCCATTAAGTGAATTAGGATCCTAAAGTATAAATGAGATGCCCACCTGCGAGCGAGCGGGATTTTATCACACTTTCTTAACTTTTGGTTTTTTTTATGGAGGTAAAAGATGTTTGAAAGACTACAAAGAATTCTTTCTCAAGAAGAATTTGAAAGAATAAGCAATTTAAACATTCTCTTAATCGGAGTTGGAGGAGTAGGGGGATATACTCTAGAAGCCCTAATAAGAAGTGGCATAAAAAGAATAACAATTATAGATTATGATACATTTGAAATTACAAATATGAATAGACAAATATTATGCACCAAAGAAACACTTTTAAAAAGTAAAGTAGAGGCAGCAAAATCAAGGGCAAAACTAATAAATGAAGCAGCACTCATAAATGGAATAAACAAAAAGATCACTAAAGATGATATAAACCCTGAATTTCTTAAACAATTTGATGCAATAATAGATGCATGCGATGATGTAGAAGTAAAAGTAAAATTAATAGAAGAATGTTCTAATAATAGAATAAATCTTATTTCTTGTATGGGAACGGGAAACAGATTCAATCCTGCTATGTTAGAAATAACGAAACTAGGTAAAACTAAAAATGATCCGCTATCAAGAAAGATAAGGCATAAATTAAAAGATAACCATAAAGCTTTAAATACAACAGTTCTCTGCAGTAAAGAAATTCCAATCAAAGGAAAAGGTTTAGGGACTTTCTGCGCTGTTCCAATGGCTGCTGGAGCATATCTTGCTGCTTATGCCATAAAAAAAGAGAATTAATCTCTCTTAAAACAGATATCAAGTAAACTATCTGTTTTTTTGTTTTTATAAATAATATCATATATAGTATATAAAATAGGATAAAACTTAATAGAGGTTCCTAAATAATTAACAATATTCTCTAAGTTTTCATACCCTTCCACAGTATTAGATTTTAAATAATTTGATGCTTGATTACTACTTTTACTTCTTTCAATACCATATGAAAAATTTCTAGAATTTTGATTCATATTGGTCAAAAAGAAATCACCAAGAATACCCTTAACTTCATGGACAAAATAACAACTAGTTAATTGAGAAATAAGGTGACACATCTCAACATAAGCAAGAGAGGCATACGAAACCATTGAAGAAGTTGCACTGTTATAACCATAACAAATACCAGCTCCAATAGCATATATATTTTTTAAAACACTTCCAAGTTCTAGTACTTCAATATCAGAAGTAAATTCTACTCTCACTTGAGGGAACAACTTTTTAAACAAAGAATATAACTTCTTTTTTTTAGAAGCAAGTGTAATAATAGCGGGACTTTTATTAATTAAGTCACAAGCAAAATTAGGACCTGCAAAATAGCCTATTTTATTTACTTTTAAGGCTTTTTTTACATAAGAAGATAAAGAATACGGCTTAAACCCTAACATGCCCTTAGTGCCAATAAAAACCGTCTTATTTCTAAAGGAATAGTACTTTAATTCATTAACAACATCTAAAATATACTTAGAATTTGTTAAAATAAAAATAATGTCTGCATTATTTAAAGCTTCATCATAACTATTCGTTAAAATAATATTAGAAGGCAAAGCAATATTATTAGCATTAGAAAGTAAAAGTTGCTTTTTCTTAATACATTTAGAAACCCAAGACTTATCATGAGACCATATTATAATATGATTATTCTCATTTTCAGAGAGTAAACTAGCAATAGCAACACTAAAAGCACCTGAGCCAATACAAGTAATATTCATATCTTAATTCACTTCTTTCTTATATATTGTAACAAATTTAAAGCAAATTGACAATTTATATAAATCAATTTATACTTCTATTAAGAGGGATGAACATGAATGAGTTATTAAAAAAATACTTAGATTCACTACAATTTGAAAGAAAACTTAGTAAGAATACAATTTTATCATATCAAAACGATATTGATAAATTTATAAAAAAACAAAAAAAAGAGGTAAAAACAATTACAAAAGAAGATATTGAAAAATTCCTTGAATATTTGGATACTCAAGGAAAAACTTCAACTACTAAAGCCCATTATTTTACATCTATTAATAACTTTTATAAGTATCTTCAAGAAGAAGATATTATTAAGAATAATCCATGCGAACTATTAAAATCACCTCAAATTCCTAAAAAAATACCTAAATATTTAACATACGAAGAAGTAGAAAAAATTCTAAACTTACCAATAAAAACAATATATGATTACAGAACAAAAGCAATGTTAGAACTTCTATATGCAACTGGCATGAGAATAAGTGAATTATTAAGTCTAAGACAAGCTAATATTGACTTTGAAAGCACATGCGTAAGAGTAGAAGGAAAAGGAAGCAAAGAAAGAATAATTCCCTTTAACAATACCTCAAATTATTATTTAAAACTATATATCGAAGAATATAGACCATTACTCATTAAACATAATAAAGACTACGAAGAATTATTTTTAAATAACCGAGGAACCCCAATAACAAGACAAGGAATGTATAAAATTCTTAAGCAAATTGCAAGCCAAGCCAACATCCAAAAAGAAATAAGCCCTCACATTCTTAGACACTCATTTGCTACTCACTTGCTAAATAACGGAGCAGATCTAAGAGTAATTCAAGAACTATTAGGCCACAGCGATATCTCAACAACTCAAATATATACCCATGTATCAAAAGAACACATCAAAAAAGAATATGAAAATTTTGATAAAATCATAAAAAAAGAAAGGGAATAATTCCTTTCTAGATAAATTAACAATTTTCTCTATTATTGTTATTATTCTTTTGATTTTTTCTAGAGTTGTTATTTTGAGAACGATTTTCTTTACGTTTATTTTCTTGTCTTTTCATAATTAATACCTCCTCAGTAAAATATTATGTCCATAAAAGTTAAGTTCATTCAAATAATAATTGCCAATGTTTGGCATTTCGTGTAAAATAAAGATAGGAGAAAAAGATTATGACAAAAGAAAAAAATTACTATTTAGTACTAGTTCATGGAGAAGACGCTTATGTAGTAAATGGACCATTAGATATTGCCGAGATCGATTTAAATACATTAACAAGAACTAAAGAAGACATCATAGAAGATATTAAAATAGAAACAGGAGAATTTATACCAAGTGACAGTGATATTACAATTATTCAACTAAAGAAAGACAAACAAGGAGCTGAATCTATTAAGTGCCATGATGTCATATTTAATATGCCTCAAACAACAAGATTGCAAAAAAGACTAAGTGCAATATTTCCAGAATTTGCTAGATATAGATCTAAAGCAATTAACAATAAAGAAAGAAAATATTCTATTGAAGAAACGCCAAAAATACCTGTAAAAAAAGAGGATGGTACAACCATACAAGCAGGATTTGATGTATTTGTTTACTGCTTTATCAAAGCTTTAACATCAAACAAACAAATAAAAGACGAATTCCTAAAGAAGACATCTATTATTTCAGATCATTTAAAATCATATTTACTAACAGATAATCCATTAGAAAATTTTAATTATCAAAAAATATGGAACGATTTAAAACAATACAAAGAAGTTCGAGCATTATATTTAGAATATTTAAACTATATTACTGAAGATAAAAAAATTATTAATAACCGAAGAGTAGGGTATTATAGGCCTTTTAAAAAAGCATTAAAAAATTTAGAAGACGAAAAACGTTATATAATTGAAAAAGAAAAAGAAAGACAAGCCAAAATAGAAGAATTAAAAACTAAATTTAAAGACGGCGAAATATCACTTGAAGAATTAATCGAAAGAATAGAATCAATACGTAACGGAGAAGATATAGGTATTTATCTTAAAAGATAAATTAAATATTAAAGACATAGGATATTATAGGTGATCCTATGTCTTTATTATACTCATTTATAATATCTAGTATTGCAGGTTTTTCTACTATCTTAGGAACAATTCCAATATTTTTTAAATGGAGTAGGGAAGGCACCAAGAAAATTATAACTTTCTCTTTATCATTCTCAATAACCATTATGATTGGAATATCAATATTAGAATTAATTCCTGAAGCTAGTTACTATATATTAACAGATTTTAAATTACAGAATGGTGTAATAATATCTGTAATATCATTAATCATATCAATTACAATAATGCTCCTTATTTCAAAAATAATCAAAAAAGAGGATAGCTTATATTCAATTGGTATATTATCAATGATAACAATACTTTTGCATAATTTACCAGAAGGAATCATAACATTTTTTAGTAGTCAAGAAAGTACAACTCTAGGATTGAAAATGGCAATAGCAATTATGTTACATAATATTCCAGAAGGTATAAGTATATCTCTACCAATTTATTTTGCAACGAAGAATAAGAAAAAGGCCTTAACATATACGTTAATATCAGGACTAGCAGAACCAGTAGGGGCTATTATCGCTTATATTATAATAAAAGATCAAATAACACCATGGTTGATGGGAGTTATTTTAATAATAGCTGCAGGATTTATGATAACGCTAGCAATTCATGATTTATTTCCAAAAACAAATTTATATTATGAAAAAAAATATAATCATTTAGGCTTTATAACAGCAATAATAATTTTAATACTAAGCTCATTTATAGATTAAAGAGAGTAAGTAAAAAAACAATAAAACATCACACGGTTAACATAATATATATTATGCTATAGATAAATAATGATAATTTCTA
>OCTW013413430.1_pt1 | contig 25317 bp, 25 predicted proteins | sample 1539671 | NCBI WGS metagenome assembly OCTW01 (sample SAMN02144230, study PRJEB22623) | gut metagenome | biome: sheep rumen | host: Ovis aries | place: New Zealand | reverse complement strand
GCTAAGAGAGCCTTCAGCACTATCGTCTGTAACTCCTGTAACTCCTGAACTCCTGAACTCCAAGAAGTTGAGCGAATGCGAAACTTGAACCCATAATACAACTATGTCAACAGAAACACAAAAGAACATCGTGAACGGCGGCAACCGCGCTGCCCTGAACCGCCAGCTGGCGCAGATGCTGAAAGGCGGAGTTATCATGGACGTGACCACACCTGAGCAGGCACGCATCGCCGAAGAGGCCGGTGCCTGCGCCGTGATGGCCCTGGAGCGCATTCCTGCCGACATCCGCGCGGCGGGTGGCGTCAGCCGCATGAGCGACCCGAAGATGATTCGGGGAATTCAGGAGGCCGTCAGCATTCCCGTCATGGCGAAATGCCGCATAGGCCACACGGCCGAGGCGCTCATCCTGCAGGCCATCGACATCGACTACATCGACGAGAGCGAGGTGCTAAGTCCCGCCGACAACATCTACCACATCGACAAGACGCAGTTTGCCGTGCCGTTCGTCTGCGGTGCGCGCAACCTGGGCGAGGCCCTGCGACGCATCGCCGAGGGTGCCACGATGATACGCACCAAGGGCGAGCCCGGAACAGGCGACGTGGTGCAGGCCGTCAGTCACATGAGACTGATGCAGAGCGAAATCAGGCGACTGGTGTCCATCAGCGACGACGAACTCTTCGAGGCGGCCAAGCAACTGCAGGCTCCGCTCGACCTGGTGCGCTACGTCCACGCGAACGGAAAGCTGCCCGTGGTGAACTTCGCCGCAGGAGGCGTGGCCACGCCTGCCGACGCTGCACTCATGATGATGCTGGGCGCCGAGGGTGTGTTCGTTGGCAGCGGCATCTTCAAAAGCGGCAATCCGCAGAAGCGCGCGGCAGCCATCGTGCAGGCCGTCAGCAACTATCAGGACGCGCACATGCTGGCCACCCTCAGCGAAGACCTGGGCGAGGCCATGGTGGGCATCAACGAACATGAGATTGAACTCTTGATGGCAGAGCGGGGCGTATGAGGATTGCTGTACTGGCCTTGCAGGGGGCCTTTGCCGAACATGAAGAGGCACTGCGCCGGATGGGTGCCGAGACATTCCAGGTGCGCCAGCTCAGCGACTGGCCGCAGAGCCATCCCGACGCGCTCGTCCTGCCGGGTGGCGAGAGCACGGTGCAGATGCGGCTGCTCAGCCGCCTCGGCCTGCTGGAGCCCATCCGCAGCGCCATCGCCGGCGGACTGCCGGTCCTCGGCACCTGTGCGGGCATGATCCTGCTTTCGCAGGGCTATCTCGGCACCATGGACATACGCGTCAGGCGCAATGCCTACGGACGCCAGCTGGGCAGTTTCCACACCATTGGCCGGGTGAAAGGCATCGGCGACGACGTCCCCATGACGTTCATCCGCGCGCCATTTGTCGAAGAGGTGCTGGCCGACGATGCGCAGGAGCTGGCCCGCGTTGACGACCGCATCGTGGCCGTGCGCCAAGGGCGGCAGTTCGCCACGGCCTTCCACCCCGAGCTCGACAACGACACCAGACTCTATCAATCGTGGTTCGACTCGTTCACGTCGGCACACGCATAGGAACTGCAGGCCATCGTTCTCTTTGCGTTCTGAGGATTCCTACACGTCGAGAAGCCGAAAGCGACATGCCTACACGACAGTCACAGCAGGCGAGGTCGCCCGCTTTCCCAGCCAAAACCGCCGAAATGAATCAGCGAAAACGTCAGATAGGTGGAGGAAAAGCGGCAGATGGACGAAACAATTCCATTGATTTCGTTCAACAAATCCATTGGAATCGTTCAACAAAATCAATGGAATCGTTGAACGAAATCAATGGATTTGTTTCTTGAAAACGACAGTTTACGCACATCTATCTACCGTTCTTGCTCCGTTAGATTGGCATTTTAATGCAGTAAGAACGCACACGCTTCCAGCCATGACAAGCACCTCAGCCACGGCAACTGAGCAGATGGCGCAATCAGGACTAGAAGTTAAAAATCGCAAAAACAAGGCACAGGAAACGAAAATTCTCCTTTCCGCACCCCTCATTCTTCGCCAAAAAAGCCTATTTTTGCAGCCGCAACAACAGGCTTCACGCCATTTCCACACCCGCAAACATGGTCTATCTGATCATCGCTCTGGCCGCTCTCGGCATCATTTCTGCAATATTCGGGCTCCTCTCACACAATAAAGAGGGGGGTAACGACGTTATTGTAGATGAGGGGGACTGCGCCTCGTGCACGGGAACCAACGAGAAATGCGAGCAGACCTGCATGATGGAGGCTGCCACACGACCCGTTGAGTACTTCGACGACGAGGAACTCGACCGCTTCAAGGGACGACCTTCGGGCCAATTCTCTGACGAGGAGGCCGAGGCGTTTCGCGAGGTGCTCTACACCATGAGGCAGAACGAGGTGAGGGACTGGACACGCAGCCTCACCCTGCGCGGCATTGAACTGCCGGATCAGGTGAAAGATGAGGCGTTTATGATGATGGAATAAAGAAAAAACAACGCCCCCAAAACCCACCCCGACCCCTCCCCAAGGGAGGGGCTTCAGAGAGGCGAAAGGAAGAGAGTTTACAATAAAGGAGGGAGGGAAGCTGAGAAAGGAAGAGAGGCAGGGAAGAGAAGAGATTGGGGAAAGAAGCGTGAAAAACTATCCTCTCACCACTCACCTCTCAACACTCACCTCACACCTCTGTACTTATACCACAGAAGGAAACAGAAGATGGAGACAGAACCACGCCTGAAAAGGGCATGTGAAGGCCAGAAAGACAACAGCAGGGGCCACCGCGAAGATGGCGCCAGGGTGCTGCTATGGCTGGTGGTGGCTGCACTGATTGTGCAGGTGCCGATGCTCTTGCTGAGTGGTTGCTCCACCGAGAAGAACACGGCACAGACGCGATTCTGGCACTCGTTCACCGCCAACTACAACACCTACTACAACGGAGCGCAGGCCTACATCGAGGGTTCGCTGGCAAAGGAGAAGGGCAACGTGGACAACTTCACCGAGATGATTCCCCTCTACACCGTGGGCAACAAGAAGACACGCGAGGTGGGAAAGAGCAACTTCGACCGCGCCATCGAGAAGAGCCAGAAGGCGATTAAGCAGCACAGCATACGCAAACGGCCCGAATGGACCAAGAACCGCAAGAAGACCGCCCGCGACATTGAGTGGCTCAACCGCCGCGAGTACAACCCGTTCCTGTGGAAAGCGTGGATGCTGATGGGACGCTCGCAGTTCTATAAGGGCGCCTTCGACGAGGCTGCATCCACCTTTGCCTACATGAGCCGCATCTACCAGACGCAGCCCGCCATCTACGGAAAGGCGCGCGCATGGCTGGCCAAATGCTACATAGAGCAGGACTGGCTGTACGATGCCGAGGACGTCATCAACAAGATGAACCGCGATTCGCTCGACTGGCGGGCCAAGAAGGAATGGGACTACACCTTTGCCGACTACTACCTGCACACCGGAAGGCTGCAGGAGGCCGTGCCCTACCTGAAGAAGGTCATCAAGCACGAAATGAGAAAGACGCAGCGCGCACGCGAGTGGTATCTGCTCGGACAGGTGCAGGCAGCACTCGGCGACAAGAAACAGGCCTACAAGGCTTTCCATCATGTGGCAACCATGAACCCGCCATACGAGCTGGAGTTCAACGCGCGCATCGCCATGAGTGAGGTGATGGCCGGCGGAAGTCCCAAGAAAATGATATCGAGACTGAAGCGCATGGCCGCCTCCGACAAGAACGCCGAGTACCTCGACCAGGTGTACTACGCCATGGGAAACATATACCTGGCACAGAAAGACACCACGCACGCCATCTGGGCCTATGAACGTGGCAACGAGAAGGCTACGCGCTCGGGCATTGAGAAGGGTGTGCTGCTGCTCCATCTGGGCGACCTCTACTGGCAGATGGAGAAGTTCAGCGACGCCCGCCGCTGCTATGGTGAGGCCATCGGACTGCTCGACAAGGAACGCGACGACTACGAACAGCTGTCGCAAAGGTCGAAAGTGCTCGACGAACTGGTGCCCTACACCGAGGCCGTGCATCTGCAGGATTCGCTCCAATGGCTGGCCAAACTGCCCGAGAAAGAACGGTTTGCTGCCATCGACAGGGTGATAGAGGAACTGAAGAAGAAGGAAAAGGAGGAGAAAAAGAAGCAACAGGAAGCCGAGGCCGAACAACAGCTGCAACAGCAGGAGGGACGCAACGGAAGGACGCAGACAACGTCGCGTCAGCAGCAGACACAGAACCCACAGGAAAGGGGTTTGTGGTACTTCTACAACCAGATGGCCGTCAACCAAGGTAAGCAGGAGTTCCAGAGATTATGGGGCAAACGCGAAAACGTGGACGACTGGCAACGCGTGAACAAGACCGTGGTGGCGTCAGCCATGGGAGCCGAGGAAATGACCGATGAGATGCGCGACTCGCTGGCCAGGGCCGTGGAGATTGAGGACTCGCTGAAGCTGACGACCGACAGCGCACAGAACGACCCGCACAAGCGCGAATACTATCTCGCACAGATACCCTTCACCGAAGAGCAGGTGGAGGCCAGCAACCTCATCATCATGGACGGACTGTTCAACAGCGGCGTCATCTTCAAGGACAAACTCGACATGCTCGCCCTTAGCGAACAGCATCTGCGTCGTCTGGCAGACAACTATCCCGACTTTGAGAAGATGGACGAGGCCTACTACCACCTGTGGCTGCTCTATCAGCGCAAGAAACAGCCTCAGACCGCCGACATTTACCTCAACAACATGAAGGCGAAATGGCCCGAAAGCGACTGGACGAGGGTGCTCAGCGACCCCTATTTCGAAGAGAATGCCAGGTTTGGCGAGCACCTCGAGGACTCTCTCTACGCCGCCACCTACGATGCCTTCAAGACCGACCGCTTCGAAATGGTGCAGTTCAACAGCCAGTTGTCGGAGTCGCGTTTCCCCATGGGCAACCACCGACCTAAGTTTATCTTCATCAGCGGACTGAGCAAACTGAACGCCGGAGACGGCGAAGGATGCCTCAAGGACATGCAGACCGTGGTGGACAAATATGGCCAGAGTGAGGTGAGCGCCATGGCAGGTATGATTATCAATGGCGTGAAAGGCGGTCGCAAGTTGCACGGCGGAAAGTTCGACATGGGGGATGTATGGGCCCGACGGTCTGTCGTCATGAGCGACAGCGACTCCATAGCCGCGCGGAAGTTTGAAGTGGAAAGAAACACCGACTTCGTGTTCATGATTGTCTATCAGCCCGACTCTCTCAACGAAGGCTCGTCGCCGCTGAATCCCTCCGCAGGCGAAAACCAGCTGCTCTTTGAGATGGCACGGTTCAACTTCACGAGCTTCCTGGTGCGCAACTTCGACATAGAGATTGAGGATGCCGACCAGCTGCGCCGCATGCGCATCAGCGGCTTCGGCAGCTACGACGAAGTGCTGCAATACGCAAGGCAGCTGCTACAGAACGAGGCCGTGGCAAGACTGGCGCGCAAAGGCCGCATTGTGCTCATCAGCACCAAGAACCTGGAGCTGCTCGGCACGCAGTTCAGCTACAACGACTACGAGGAATTCTACGAGGAGAACTTCATACCGCTGAAGATAAGTACCGCGCCGCTGCTCACCGAGCCCGCCACCATAGAATATGAAAAGCAGCCCGAACCGCCGGCTCAGGAAGAGGAAGAGGGCGACGACATGTTCAACGGCAACGACGTGGAAGACACCACCATCATGGACATCGGAGAGGATGTCGACGAGACAGACACCGACACCGAGGTGACGGACGACCAGCCTCAACCCGTGGAGACGCCACAGCAGCCGGCACCCGCCATCCAGCGGCCGACAGTAGAAGAGCCTGTGCCCGTGGCAGAGGAACCGGAAGAGGAAACCGTTGTAGACGAACGGCCACAGCCTGCGCCCGCCGTCCAGCAGCCTGTTCCCGCTCCGCAGGAACCAGCGCCCGCCACACAGGAAGACGACGACGGATTCATTATCGAAGACACGACGGAAGAATCGGACGACTTCGACATCATAGACATGGACGACACGCCGACATCCAGCGACAAGCCGGCCTCAACCGACGACGACATCATCGTGGACGATGGCAACGGCAGTGTGGACGATGACGAATACATCGACTTCGACGGATTCTAAGCAATATGGCCCGACAGGGCACACCGATTTCAGGCAACAAAGCAGAAGATTATGAGCAACGGACTTTTATTGTGGGTAGACGACGAGATTGAACTCCTCAAGGCACACATCATGTTTCTTGAGAAGAAAGGCTACGAGGTGACGACCGTGAGCAACGGCACCGACGCCATCGACCAGTGCCGGCAGAAGACCTTCGACCTGGTGCTGCTCGACGAGATGATGCCAGGCATCAGTGGTCTGGAGACGCTGCAGCACATCAAGGAGATACAACCTGCCACACCCGTCGTGATGGTCACCAAGAGCGAGGAGGAAGACATCATGAACCAGGCCATCGGTTCGAAGATTGCCGACTACCTCATCAAGCCCGTCAACCCCAGCCAGATACTGCTCACGCTGAAGAAAAACATACACCAGCGCGAGATTGTTACTGAAGTTATGCAGAGCAGCTATCAGCAGGACTTCCAGCAAATCAGCATGCAGATAGACGGTTGCAAGTCGCTTTCCGACTGGATGGACGTTTACCGACGGCTGGTCAGGTGGGAACTGGAGCTGAGCAGCACGGACAGTTCCATGACCGACATGCTGCGCATGCAGAAGGAAGAAGCCAACAACGGGTTTGCCAAGTTCATCAAGAACAACTACATGGACTGGGTGAAACCGTTACAGCCGGGGGCAAGACCCGCCACCGACATTCCACTGCTCTCGACCGACGTGTTCAAGAAAAACATCTTCCCGCTGCTCGACAAAGGCGAGAAGGTCTTCTTCATCGTCATCGACAACTTCAGGTTCGACCAGTGGCGACTGATGGCTCAGGAAATCGGAGACATGTTCGACATCGAGGAACAGCTCTACACCAGCATCCTGCCCACGGCAACCCAATATGCGAGAAACGCCATCTTCAGCGGACTGATGCCGAACAAGATAGCCGAGATGTTTCCCGACCTATGGGTCGACGAGGACGAAGAGGAAGGCAAGAACCTCAACGAGGAGCCACTCATAAAGACACAGCTGGACCGCTTCCGCCGGAAGAACACGTTCTCCTATCACAAGGTGAACGACTCGTCGGGTGGCGACCGCTTCATGCAGCAGTTCCGGAATCTGAGGCAGTATGACCTCAATGTGCTCGTCGTCAACTTCATAGATATGCTCAGCCATGCACGAACTGAGAGCCGCATGGTGCGCGAACTGGCCAACAACGAGAGTGCATACCGAAGCATCACGCTCAGCTGGTTCCGCCACTCGGTGCTCAGCGAACTGTTCCGCCAGCTGTCACAAAGCGACTACACCGTGGTCATCACCACCGACCACGGAAGCATACGCGCCGACAAGCCCGTGAAGATTATCGGCGACAGGAACACCAACACCAACCTCAGATACAAGCTGGGACGCAACCTCAGCTACAATCCCAAGGAGGTGTTCGTCATCAAGGATCCGCGACAGGCACAGCTGCCTGCGCCCAACCTCTCCACGTCATACGTCTTCGCCACGGGCAACTCGTTCTTCGCCTATCCCAACAACTACAACTACTACGTGTCCTACTACAAGGACACATTCCAGCACGGAGGCATTTCAATGGAAGAGATGCTCGTGCCGCTGGTGACACTCCGCCCGAGAAAACGGTAGGCATCAGACACGCAACGATAACAAAAGAAAACAAAGAAATGGACATCAGAATAGACCACATCGACAATATTGGCGAAGCCGCACGCCAGTTCACCGACCACCTGCCCGCCGGCAATGTGTTTGCATTCTACGGGAAAATGGGTGCGGGAAAGACCACTTTCATCAAGGCCCTCTGTCAGCAGCTGGGCGTGGAAGAGGAAGTGACGTCGCCCACCTTCGCCATTGTCAACGAGTATCAGGCAGGCGACAACTGCCCCACTCCACTCATCTACCACTTCGACTTCTACCGCATCAAACGCCTCGAAGAAGCCTACGACATCGGCTTCGATGACTACGTTGACAGCGGAAACCTATGCTTCATCGAATGGCCCGAGCTGATTGAGGACCTGCTGCCCGACGACACGACACGCGTAGACATCGTGGAGCAGGAGGACGGAAGCCGCATCGTCAGCTTCTGACGGCGACAACATTGCCGCCACGTTCTGTCAACTCCGCTGTTGTTATATGGATGAAGGGTGATGGATGAAAGATGAAGGATTATGACTATTATTGAAGGATGATGGATGAAAGGATGGGGTTTGTCCCGCAGGTCTCTCATCTTTGACGATACCAACAGTAAGTACAAAAAAAAGAATCTCCAGAGAAATTCTGCCTGAAATGACTATTCAGGAGAAAGATCTCTAGAGATTCTTTTTTGCGATTTGTGGAATCGGGTGTTAATCGATGTTTCTCACCTTGGTTGCGTAGACAAAGCCGATGAGCTTTTCCGACGCATCGAGCACGCCAATCCACTTGCTGGCCTTACCGTTCACGTAAACCGGTGTGCCACGGAACTGATTTCCTCGGTTCATGCGTTTCACAACGGCGGTGCTGGTACTTGTTCCCTGGCGCACGTTGGTGTAGCCATCTGGGTCGGTCACCACATAGTTGCCGAGGTCGTCGCTCGACATAGCGATGCGGTTCCAGTACACATAACCGATGGCTGCTCCGCCGGCCGTGAGGCTCACCTGATACCAGTTTCCGCCAGTGGGCGAATAGAAGAGCGTGGTGTTGTTCTTCACTTGGCGCACGATAGCTGAGCTGGTGCTGGCTGCCTTGCGCACATTCACGTAGCCGTCCGTGTCAAACACGAAGCCGCGGCAACGGCCCTGTGCCGATGCCATCATGGCTACCATCAGCCCCATAAAGAGCAAAGAAAGTCTGATTGTCTTCATAATAATGCCTCGAATTTTTCTTGTAACTTTGCCTTGGGAGCGGCACCAACCATCTTGTCGACCACCTCTCCACCCTTGAAGAAGAGGATGGTGGGGATGCTGCGAATGCCATATTCCATGGCGATATCGTCGTTTTCTTCCACGTCGCACTTGCCAACGACGATGCGGCCATCATACTCTTCTGCCAGCTGGGCAATGATAGGTGCAACCATGCGACATGGTCCGCACCAGGTGGCCCAGAAGTCGACTACCATAGGCAGACTGCCGTTTTTCAGGTTCTCAAAATTCTCTGTTGTGATCTGTACTTCCATTTTCTTCTGTTTTTATGGTTAATAAATAAGTGACGAATGTTGTCAGTTGATGCGGTACTCCATGTTGGGCTGTCCTTCGATGAATGAGATGAGGGCATGGCTGGCATTGACGCCAAACGACTTGGCATGGAGTGTGATGGGACGGTTGGTCTCGTTGTCGCGTATCTGGAAATAGAGCTGCACGTTGCCCCGGTTTTCGTTCAGCACGGCATCGAGATCGTTCACCAAGGTTTCCTTGAGACTGTCGGAGTCGATGGAAATGGTGATTTTCTCTATGCGCTGGTCCTTCACCGTCTGCAAGTATTGTATGTCCTGCACGCGCAGTTCTTTCTGATTGCTGTCGCGGAATCGCTGCATCATCTTGGCCTTGATGAAGACCGAGCTGTTCTCGATGAGCATTCCCTGCCATCGGCCCCAGTCTTCACCCCAGAATGCGAGCTCACCCTGACCGCTGAAATCCTCAATGGTGACGAATCCGCAGGGCTTTCCCGTCTTGGTGAACTTGGAACGCACGCCGGTGACGATTCCTCCGATGGTGACCTCGTCTTTCTCGCTCAGCTTGCCCTTGTCCTCCAGTTCCTTACAACGTGTGTTGCACATGCCGCGCAACACCAGACTGTAGTCGTCGAGCGGATGTGCCGACACATAGATTCCCACCAGGTCGCGCTCGCGGTTCAGTCGCTCAATGCTGCTCCACTCCTCATACTGCGTTGGCAGGGGCGGTGTGGCAATCTCGATGCTGTCGAAAGCGCCGAACAACGACTGCGTTGACTGTTGCTGCTCGTTCTGATAGAGCCATCCGTATTTCAGCAGAGCCTCTATGAACGAGTTTCCCTTCGCATCGATGCCGAAATACTGCTCGCGACGAATGCCGAAACTGTCGAATCCACCACTCAGCGCCATGCTTTCCAGCGCCTTGCGATTGAACGCCTGCAGGTTGACGCGCTGCACAACATCGAAGATGTTTTTGAAAGGTCCGTTCTTCTCTCTTTCCTCTATTATGGCATCTGCCGCGGCAGTTCCCATGCCCTTGATTGCCGCCAGACCAAAGCGTATGACGCCTTTTTTGCTGGCCGAGAACTTCTGTCGGCTCTCGTTGATATCGGGACCGAGCGTGGGTATTCCCATCGAGCGGCACTCGTCCATCAGCTTGGTCACCTCGGTGATGTTGTTGAGGTTGCGACTCATGACTGCTGCCATGTACTCGGCCGGATAGTGAGCCTTCAGGTAGGCTGTCTGATAGGCCACCCACGAATAGCACGTGGCATGGCTCTTGTTAAAGGCATACGAGGCAAACTTCTTCCAGTCTTCCCATATCTTGTTGAGCACGTTTTTGTCGTACCCGTTCTTCACTCCGCCCTCGTAGAACAGCGTCTCGAGCTTCTCCATGTCCTTGATTTTCTTCTTTCCCATGGCCTTGCGGAGCGAGTCGCTTTGTCCGCGTGTGAAGTTGGCAAGCTGTCGGGAGAGCAACATCACCTGCTCCTGATAGACGGTGATTCCGTAGGTGTCCTTCAGGTATTTCTCCATGCAGGGGATGTCGTATTTGATGAGCGACGGGTCTTTCTTGCGGGCAATGAAGTCGGGAATGTAGTCCATTGGCCCCGGTCGATAGAGGGCATTCATGGCGATGAGGTCTTCAAACACGGTGGGATGAAGCTCTTTCAGATACTTCTGCATGCCGGTAGACTCGAACTGGAACGTGCCGATGGTCTTACCCTTCTGGTAGAGCTCGTAGGTGAGCGGGTCGTCGATGGGGATGTTGTCCAGGTCGATGACCTGCCCTGTTGTGATGCGCACGTTCTCCACAGCTTCTTTCAGAATGGAGAGCGTCTTCAGGCCGAGGAAGTCCATCTTGATGAGTCCGGTCGACTCGATGACGTGCCCGTCGTACTGTGTACAGTGCAACTTGTGGCCCGGGTCGCTCTTGTCTTCCACCACACTCACGGGAACCCAGTCGCTGATGGGGTCGCGGCAGATGATGAATCCACACGCATGAATACCCGTTCCACGCACGGTTCCCTCCAGCATCTTGGCGTATCGCATGGTGTTGCTCAGCTTGACGTCGGACGAAGCCTCGGCGTCGCGCAGCTCGGGCACGCACTTGATGGCGTTCGTCAGGTTCATCTTCAGTCCGTCGGGCAGACGGTCGGGGATGGCCTTGCACAGCTTGTTCACCTCGTCGAGGGGCACTCGTTCCACGCGCGCCACGTCCTTGATGCTGTTCTTGGTTGCCATGGTGCCGTAGGTGATGATGTGGGCACAGTTGTCGTGTCCGTATTTGTCTTCCACCCATTCCAGCACGCGACCTCGGCCGTCGTCGTCGAAGTCGGTGTCGATATCGGGCAACGAGATGCGGTCGGGATTGAGGAATCGCTCGAACAGCAGGTCGTACTTGATGGGGTCGATCTTCGTAATGCCCAGACAATAGGCCACCACGCTGCCGGCGGCCGAGCCACGTCCGGGACCGACCATCACACCGAGCTCTTTCTGGGCGGAGTTGATGAAGTCCTGCACAATGAGGAAGTAGCCGGGGAAACCCATCGTCTTCATGATGTGAAGCTCGAACTTGATGCGCTCTACCACCTCGTTGGCCTTTCTCTCTTCTTCCGTCTGTGCCGACGGGTCGCTGGCTCCGCAGAGCATGGGAATGCCGTTTTCGTCGTTCTGGCAGAGCGAGAGTTCCGGGTAGCGATCTCTGGCTCCGTCGTAGGCAAGCTTTGCCAAATAGTCGGCTTCAAACTTGATGCGGTAGAGCTTGTCCACGCCTCCAAGCTTGTCCACTTTCTTCTTGGCCTCGTCAGCGGGCAGCGGATTCTCGCCGTTTTCGTCGGTGGTGAACTCGCGGAACAACCCTTCGGGCGTGATTCTCGTGCGATACTGCTCCTCGGTGCCGAACTCCTCGGGGATGGGGAAGAAGGGCATGATGGGGGCGTGCTCGATGTTATATGGCTCCACCTTGTCCAGAATCTCGAGCGTGTTGGACAGCGCCTCGGGAATGTCGGCGAAGACTTCGTTCATCTCGGCCTTCGTCTTAAACCATTCCTGCTTCGTATAAAGCATGCGCGAAGGGTCGTCGAGCTCCTTGCCTGTCGACAGGCAGAGCAGGTGGTCGTGGGCCTCGGCGTTGTCCTCGTCGACGAAGTGGCAGTCGTTGGTACACACCAGCTTGATGCCATATTCGCGGGCCAGCTCGATGAGCACCTTGTTGGCCCGCTGCTGAAGCGGGAAGGTCTCGCGATTGGCGCGCAGCGTGGGGTCTTTCACCTCGTGGCGCTGAAGCTCGAGATAATAGTCTTCGCCGAAGACACGTTTGTACCACTCGATGGCCTCGCGGGCACCCTCGATGTCGCCTTTCAGTATCTTGTGGGGCACCTCACCGGCAATGCACGCCGAGCACACAATCAGATCCTCATGGTATTTCTCCAGGTCTACGCGGTCGGTTCTTGGGCGCATGTAGAAGCCATCGGTCCACGAACGGCTCACCAGTTTGATGAGGTTCTTATAGCCGTTGTAGTTCTTGGCCAGCACAATGAGGTGGTATCCACTCATGTCGCCACGCTCGCGGTCGCGGTCTTGCAACCGATGATGGGCCACATACATCTCGCAGCCGAAGATGGGTTTGAAGGGCTCCTTGCCCTCATCCTGCAGCTTGCGGTTGGTGGCATTGCAGATGTCGAAGAACTCCTTGATGCCGAACATGTCGCCATGGTCGGTAATGGCCATGCCGCGCATGCCGTCGGCCACGGCCTTGTCAACGAGTTTCTGTATGCTCGACTGGCCGTCGAGGATAGAGTAATAAGTATGTACGTGTAGATGAACGAAATCTTCCATTGATGCTTTCCGAAAGTGTAGATGAGCTGACGCTGAGGGGCTTAGCAGGCATTCCTCTTTCTTGCCAGCGCGGTTATTCTTGATTTGATGGCAAAGATACATTAAAAAAAGGGAAGCGCAAAATAAATTAGAGTTTATTAATTATTCTAGGTTTTTAAGTTCCGCATGCACTCTGTTGAAGGAGTTGCAGTAGTCTCAGAAGTTATAGGAGTTACAGACAGGAGGGACTGTAGTGGAAGCGTCTCCCAAACGCTGCGGTCGCTTTTTAACATTTATATGTCTCTGTGGCTGAAGAATTATCGACCAAGGTGACCCGAGGAGCAAAATAACGCAAAAATGACCTGTTTTTGCAAGACAGTGATTGTCAGATGGTTAGGGAAAAAGCCGTAAAACCAGCAAACGAAAAATGGCATTTTTGACGAAAAAAAAACAGGTTTTTTCCTCTCAAAACTGCCGTTTTTCATAAAGAAATCTGCCAATTATGATGCATTTATTTGGCAGTTTTTTTGATGAAAACCGCCAGTTTTTGTCATAAAACACATAAAAACGCCCTCTCCACCCCCATAAACCTCCTCCAAGTACCCCTCAAGCCCATCCTTCAGCCCCCCAAAACCCGAAAATGGTTTTGTCAACATTCATGAACCATTTTAACATTTCGCTCCATCTTTTCTTCTTCTTTTTATCGACATATCACATCGATTTTCCGACGAATATAACCACCATCAACACATTAAAAACGTACCTGCGCACGAAAAAAGGCCAGATTACGAAAAAAAACTTGACATCATTGTGCAATAAAAGATATTTTTTGTAACTTTGCATCCGATTTTGACAAGGTACGCAGTTATACGCTCATTTAAAGGCAGATACTTTTACACCCAGCGCCACTGGCCACTTCACAAACGGCAGGCTGCAAGTGAAAGGTTGACTTGAGTGGGCACAAAGGCTGCGAATCTGCTGCTAAAGGCCATCCTATGGGAAAGAGAATCAAGAAAATAAAGAACATACGACTACACCGAGAGGGGACAAACACTTTGATCTACGTGGGCATTGCCATCGTTGCCATTGCCTTTTTGCTGTGGTATCTCACCGGCAACAGCCTCGTATTCAAGGGCTTCTGCCTCGTCATGGCTGTGGTCTACCTCATCCTCATCAACTTCTTCCGCTGCCCCATCCGCTATTTCCAGGGCGAGACCGACGGCATTGTCGTGGCGCCTGCCGACGGACGCGTGGTGGTGATTGAAGAGGTGGAGGAGACCGAATACTTCCACGACCGCCGACTGATGGTCTCTATTTTCATGAGCTTGTTCAACGTCCATGCCAACTGGTTTCCCGTGGACGGACGGGTGAAGTTTGTGAAGCACTTCAACGGAAACTTCCACAAAGCATGGCTGCCCAAGGCCAGCGAGGAGAACGAACATGCCGACATCATGCTCGAAACCGACGAAGGCGAGGAGATTCTCTGCCGCCAGATTGCCGGTGCCGTGGCAAGGCGTATCGTCACCTACGCCAAGGACGACGAAGACTGCTACATAGATGAGCACCTGGGCTTCATCAAGTTCGGCTCGCGCGTCGACGTCTACCTGCCCCTCGGCACGGAGGTCTGTGTCACCATGGGACAAAGCACCACCGGCGACCAGACCGTCATTGCCCGCCTGCCCCGCTCATAGCGCCTGTTCCCCAATAGGTTTCCCGTAAGCAAAGGCTCCATCTCTGACCCAACCCCCTGGAAGAAATGAAAAAGCACATACCCAACGCCATCACCTGCTGCAACCTCATCTCAGGATGCATCGCCACCACCTTTGCCTTGTTTGGCAACCTGCCGATGGCGCTGTTCTGGATTATCGGCGGCGCCGTGTTCGACTTCTTCGACGGCATGACGGCCCGTTTGCTTGGCGTGTCCTCGCCCATTGGCAAGGAACTCGACTCACTGGCCGACGTCGTCACCTTCGGCGTGGCTCCCTCGGCCATGGTGTTCTATGAACTGGGCGTGCTCGACTATCCCGCACAGTTGGAGCTGTTGCGCCCTGCCCTGCCCTATTTCGCATTCATCATGGCGGCCTTCTCGGCCCTCCGTCTGGCCAAGTTCAACCTCGACGAGCGTCAGGCTATGGGGTTCATCGGACTGCCTACACCAGCCAATGCACTGTTCTGGGCCTCGCTGCTCGTGGGAAGCAGCAACGTCATCGAGAAGTCGCAGTGGTCGGTGCTTGTGCTGATTGTCATGCTGCTCGTCAGCTGTTACCTGCTGGTGAGCGAGATTCCCATGTTCGCACTGAAGTTCAAACAGTGGGGATGGCGCGGAAACGAGGTGAAATACCTCTTTGTCATCATCTCCGCAATCATGCTGCTGCTCTTCCGTCTGTCGGGATTTGCTCTCATCATCGCGTGGTATGTGGTGCTCTCGCTGTTCACTGCCCGTCGGCCGGAACAGCAGTGAGCGTCTCACAAGTTGCATTTCGTTAAGTCTTTGTTTTCAACTATTTAATCATCAGGCCTCAGGCCGCCCATCGCCTTGTTCATCATCAAGTTCATATTGATTGTCTTTCTGGTTGCCCTGATTCTCGTGGGCATCCTCTTCTTCACCGTGTTCAGCAAGGTCAACAACGCGCGCAAGCAATTTCGCGAAAACGCTACCCGCCCCAGAAACGTGAACGGGCAAGCGGTGACAGACACTCGCTCGCCCGAAGAGGTCAACCGAAAAATCATTCCCGACAACGAAGGGGAATACGTGGATTACGAAGACGCCTAAACGTCTGTGTACAAAAATGAAAAGAACTGCCATCCTGAGCGCCGTGGCCATTTTGGCACTGGCTTTATTTGCAGGGCTTGCCTTCGCGCTTATCATACCCGTTCTTTTGCTGGCCTATTATTTGCTCCATCTCAAGGAGCGTAAGGAATCGCCAGATGCAGAACGTATGGACATGCTGACAACAGTAGATGAAATGACTGCAAAATACGGTAACCCCGATGAAGTCATCGTCACAAATGCCGTGCTGGCCAATGAACTCGGGGGTGCCATTTTGGTCTATCAACAACAGGGATTTATGATTGCGGCCGGTGCCAAGATTCCCCTTTCCGACATAGAGAGCGTGGTGGCCAAGAACATGGCCACACCCTATACGGTTGCTGAATATCAGGTAATCATCACGTGCAGTAACAAAGACTACCGCTATATTCGTTTCAACGTAGGCTATGATGAGGAATGGGCCGCGCAGGTAGCTGCTGACATAGACAAATACAGAGCCGGATGACGGCTCTGTATTTTTTTGATTCTCAACTGTGCACCAAAGTGCCGATCTCCTCACCTTCCATTACCTTCTTCAGATTTCCGACCACATCCATGTTGAAGACATAGATGGGCAGGTTGTTGTCGTTGCACATGACGACGGCCGAAAGGTCCATCACCTTCAGGTTGCGCTCCAGCACTTCACTGTAGCTGATGTCGTGAAACTTGGTGGCCGTTGGGTCTTTCTCGGGGTCGGCGGTGTAGATTCCGTCCACGCGTGTGCCCTTCAGCATTACGTCGGCCTCAATCTCTACGCCGCGAAGGCTCGAGCCTGTGTCGGTGGTGAAATAGGGTGAGCCCGTGCCAGCCGAGAAAATGCAGACATAGCCGTCGTTCATCGCGTCGATGGCTTTCCACTTGGTGTAGAACTCGCCCACAGGTTCCATGCGGATGGCCGTGAGCACCTTGTTCTTCACGCCGGCGGCATCGAGGGCCGAGCTCAGGGCCAGAGAGTTGATGACCGTTGCCATCATGCCCATCTGGTCGCCCTTCACGCGGTCGAAGCCTTTCTTGGCACCGCTCAGGCCGCGGAAGATGTTGCCGCCACCAATGACGATACCAATCTGCACACCCATGTCGTGCACTTCCTTGATTTGCTGGGCATACTCAGCCAGACGCTGCTCGTCGATGCCCGTTTTTCCGCCAGCTGCGAGACTCTCGCCGCTGAGCTTGAGAAGAATTCTCTTGAATCTTGCCATAATTGTTGTCTATATGATGAATTGTATTTCCTTGAATCCGAAGCGCTGTTCGCCGGTGCCGTCGGGCTGGGTGAGCAGCAGGTGGCCGTCTTCTTCAACGTCCATGAGCATCAGCTGCGCCTCACTGCCGTCGGGCAGCCTGTATCCGTGCACCTCGCCTTTGCGGTAGAGGGCCGCGCGGTATTCCGAGCGAAGGTCGTCGTAATGGCCGGCGTAGACGTCTTCCAGGGTGAGTATGGTCTCGTCCACCAGTTCGCTGAGCAGGTGCTCACGGTCGGTCTCATGGCCCAGTATCTGGCAGAGAGACACGGGGTTGGGCGCATCGCTGCGGAACAACTGCTGGTTCACGTTCAGTCCGGTGCCCACAATGCAGGTCTTCACGCTCTTTCCCGAGAGTGTGGTCTCTATGAGCGTGCCGCAGATCTTGCGGTCGGCACAGTAGATGTCGTTGGGCCACTTGATGCAAATCTCCGCCGTATATCGGTCGAGCACACGCTTCAGCGCCACGGCACTGGCCATCGACAGGATGAACTGCTCACGCGCTGCCACGCCTTTGGGACAGAACAGCATGCTGAACGTGAGGTTCTTGCCTGCCTCGCTCTCCCAGGTATTAGTGCCGCAGCCGCGACCTGCTGTCTGGAAATCGGTCCACGCCACCACCATCTCGCCTGCCTCCGCCGTGCAATGGCGCAGGTAGTTGTTGGTGGAGTCCACCTCTTTAATATATAATACGCGTGCCTTCATGAATTGTTCATTTGCAAAAATAGCGATAATTCTGCAATTATCAAAAAAATAATGCGTAATTTTGCATCTGTTATGACAAAGACCGAGGAACAGCAGAAAAAAGACGAATACTACATGCGGCGCGCCATTGACGAAGCCCGCATGGCGCTCGATGCCGGCGAGGTGCCCATCGGGGCGGTCATTGTGTGCAGAGACCGCATTGTGTCGAGGGCGCACAACCTCACCGAGACGCTCACCGACGTGACGGCACACGCCGAGATGCAGGCCATCACGGCGGCGGCAAACGCGCTCGGCGGCAAGTATCTGAACGACTGCACGCTCTACGTTACCGTGGAGCCTTGCACCATGTGCGCTGGCGCCATCGGGTGGGCACAGATCAAGCGCATTGTGTATGGATGCGACGACGACAAGCGTGGATACCACCGCTATGCGCCGCAGGCCATGCACCCGCGCTCAACAACAACTGGCGGCATCCTCGAAGAAGAATGCCGCCAGCTGATGCAGGAGTTTTTCAGAAAACTAAGGTAGGCACAGCCATCACTTCACAAGCACAACCAGGTATTTGCTGGTGCTCCAGAAGATCTGCGGATTGGTGATGCGCAGCACATACTGCTTGTTGCTGTCCTGTGTTAGGGTGTAGCTGCTCGAGGGGTGCATGGTGAGCATGCGAACCGACTTGGAATAGAGCTTTACCTCCTTGGTGTTGCGAATGTCAATCTTCGTGAAGTAGTTCTTGTTGAAGTTACCCTGCAGCACCTTGTTGTCAATCAGGATGCCCTGGTCCTTGAGTTCCTTCTTCGTTCCGAACACATACCAGGCGGTGTTCAGCTGGGCGTCCTGATCGCTGATGACCTCCGACTTCTGCGAACTCTCCTCTTTGAGCTGCTTCACGTCGGTGTTCAGGTCGGCAATGGTCTCGTCGAGCGCACTGATGTGTATGTCCTTGGCGTCAAGATCGGCGCGCAGCTGCTGCAGCTCAAGGTTCTTCGACTCCAGCTGTTCCATCAGTCCCTCGATGGTTTTCTGCAGCTGGTCGCTCTTCACGGTGCCTTCGCTGAGCTGCTTCTGCAGTTTCTGGATGAGCTCACGGTTCTTGGCCATGCGGTCGGCTATGAACTGGATGTTCTCGCGAATCTGCTGCGCCTGGTCGGCACGCTCACCGCTCTTGGCCACGCTCACTCGTTTCTCGGCCTCGTTGATCTCGCGGAATCCCTCCTGAATCTCATAGAGCGTACCCACGAGATCGTTGATTTCATTGTCTTTCTGTTCGATGATGTGCTGCAGCGAGTCGTTCTGTCCACCATCGGGAACCACGGGCTGCTGCACCTCTTGCTTACAAGCTACGACGGCCATAAGGCACATCGCTACAAACAATAGCTTTTTCATACTGTTTCCTTGTTATGTTGTTTCTTTTCCTTCTTCGGTTCAGAACCGGCCAGCACGATGACGAACTCGCCACGCGGCTCCGTTTCCTTGAAATGGGCAATCACCTCGGCCAGCGTACCACGCACGCTCTCCTCATGAATCTTCGATATTTCGCGGCAACAGCTCACCTGACGGTCTTCGCCGAAAACCTCGGCAAACTGCTGCAATGTCTTTACCACGCGGTAGGGCGATTCGTAGAAAACCATGGTACGCGACTCGTCCTTCAGACTCTCCAGACGCGTCTGCCGCCCTTTCTTCTGCGGCAGGAAGCCTTCGAAACAGAAGCGGTCGCAGGGAAGCCCACTGCTGACAAGTGCCGGCACGAATGCCGTAGCACCTGGCAGGCATTGCACCTCCTGTCCCGCACGGATGGCCTCGCGCACCAGGAAAAAGCCCGGGTCGCTGATGCCGGGCGTGCCTGCGTCGCTGATGAGCGCCACAGTCTGGCCGGCACGAAGACGGTCAACAACGGCTGCACTGGTGCCATGCTCGTTGAACTTATGGTGCGACAGCAGGTGGTTCTTGATGTCGAAATGCTTCAGCAACACACTGCTTGTGCGTGTGTCCTCAGCCAAGATAAGGTCGGCTTCCTTCAGCACACGAACGGCCCGCATCGTCATGTCCTCCATGTTGCCCACGGGAGTCGGAACTACAAATAACATGCCCATTCTGGCGACAAAGTTACTTCAAATATTGCTTACTTCTTACTTTTTGACAAGAAAACCTCGCTTTCTTGACAATTTTTAGCAGGAAACATGGGTTGCCAGCTACTTGGTGAGTCGCATTATCCTTTTTGCCGCCGACACACGGAGACCACCTGCCGCCTCTTGTTTCCTTTTTGCTGTTTCCATGTGTTAATGTTCCCAAATCGCTTGCTCGTTTCACCTAATCTACGTAACTTTGTAGCCTATGACAGAAACATTCACAGGGGAGGCACACCGTCCCGGACGTATCGAAGTGGTGTGTGGTTCAATGTTCTCGGGCAAGACCGAGGAACTCATCAGGCGTCTCAAGCGCGCCAAATTTGCCAAGCAGCGGGTGGAGATTTTCAAGCCGTCCATCGATGTGCGATACAGTGAGCAGGATGTGGTCAGCCACGACCAGAACAGCATTCCGTCTACGCCCATTGACTCGTCGTCAAGCATCCTGTTGCTAGCTGGCGACAACGAAGTAATCGGCATCGACGAGGCTCAGTTCCTCGACGAGGGACTCATCCGCGTGTGCAACGAACTGGCCAACCGCGGCGTGCGCGTCATTGTGGCGGGGCTCGACATGGACTTCAAAGGAGTCCCCTTCGGACCCATGCCTGGGCTGTGCGCCATCGCCGACGAAGTGACCAAGGTACATGCCATCTGCGTGAAATGTGGGGCGTTGGCCTACGTCAGCCACAGACTGGTGAAAAACGACCGCCGCGTGCTGCTCGGCGAAACGCAGGAATACGAGCCCCTCTGCCGCGAGTGCTACCAGCGCGCTCTCAAGAACGAGGATTAGTCATCGCATCCACCCATCAACAACCATAGCCATGCAAAAAGAAATAACCTTCGACCGATTCATCCGTATCGCTGGCATCGCACTGCTGGTGGTGGCTGTCCTTTACGCCATCAACTACCTGAGCGGCGTGCTCCTGCCATTCTTCGTGGCCTGGCTGCTGGCCTACCTGCTCTATCCCATCGTGAAGTTCGTGCAATACAAGATGCACGTACCGACACGGGCATTGAGCATCATTGTGACGCTCATCGTGGTCATTGCCGTCATCACAGGCATCGTCTGGCTCATCATTCCGCCCATGGTCGAGCAATTTGGCAAGCTCAGCCACCTCGTTACACAATACCTGCAGCAACAGACGAACTCAAACGACCTCGCCGCCCTCGTCAAGGACTGGGTAAACGAGCATCGCGACCAGATACAGAAAGTACTGAAAAGCCCCGACATGACCGACGCGCTGAAGGCCGCCGTTCCACAGCTGTTCGCCTTCGTAGGACAGACAGCCAACATCATCATCAGCATCGTGGGCTCCATGATTACCTTATTATATATGTTCTTCATCCTGCTCGACTACGAATACCTCACCGACAACTGGATCAGAATCTTCCCTAAGAAGGTCCGTCCGTTCTGGCAGGAACTCATGAAAGACGTCGAGAACGCGCTCAACGCCTACATCCGCGGTCAGGGACTGGTGGCCCTCTCCATGGGCATTCTCTTCTGCATCGGCTTCACCATCATCGACTTCCCCATGGCCATCGGTCTGGGAATCCTCATCGGAATCATGGACCTCGTGCCCTATCTGCACACCTTCGCCCTCATACCGACAGCCTTCCTGGCACTGCTCAAGGCCGCTGACACCGGACAGAACTTCTGGGTAATTCTGGCATCGGCCGTCGCGATTTTCATCATTGTACAGATAATCATTGACATGGTCATTACGCCCAAGATCATGGGAAGCGCCATGGGCCTCAACCCTGCCATCCTGCTGCTCTCGCTCTCGGTATGGGGCGCGCTGCTGGGATTCATCGGACTCATCGTAGCCCTGCCACTCACCACGCTGCTCATTGCCTATTACCAGCGCTACGTGACTCGTGACACCCTCCCCTACCCCGAGCCCTCCAAGGCCCCACCCAAGACATCCTCCACTTCCATCATCCCCGTGAAAGCAAAGACGAAAAAGCACGATGAAACGACCACCAGTGCTCAAGAATCCACGGGAAACGAAGAAAAACAGCAAAAAAGTCACGAATAATTTTGCTGTCTCAAAAAAACATCGTAACTTTGCACCCGCTTTTAAGCAACGGAGATCCGCTAGCTCAGCTGGTAGAGCACATCCCTTTTAAGGATGGGGTCTTGGGTTCGAACCCCAAGCGGATCACATTACGAAATAGGCAAGTAGTTGAAATTCAACTGCTTGCCTATTTCCATATAACACAAACACACCACATCTGCAGCAGTTCATAGATGAGGAACGACCTGACGGTGACTTTATCCAATTAAGCCTTTGTCATTTTCTTTGCTGACCTTAACTTCGATGCTACCGTCCTTGATGCCACGAATGAGACGGGTCTGCATTTGCTCGCGCTCTTCTGTCATTAGCTCGAAAGCATGTCCATCGGATTCTGTTTCCGGGAAGTACTTGCCTTCGGCATCGTTTTTCAGATAGACTCCGCAACCGGGTTCTTCAGCTTTGTAGTAGATGCGGAGCGATGGATAAGTGGCTTTCAGCAGGTTTGTCACTTCGTAGCAGGGCGTCCAGGCCGTCTCGAAGGTCATGCGCAGGGTGTCGTCCTCGCGTTCGAGTTCTGTCCATCCGCCGCGGCACATCACTTCATTAGGGTCTTTACCTAAAGCTTCGACCAGCAAGCCTAATCCTGTTGCGTACTCCACAGACGCTCCACTGTCCTGAATCTTCTTCATGGTCACGTACAATGCATCGAGTTCTTTCTTCTCACCCTCGATGACGTAATTGGTAATGCAAATGTTTGCCATAATCTTACAATTCTTATTAATGTTTATCGTAATATAGTAATGTTTTGTCAAAAATTCAAAGATTCAACGATTTTAATCATCTAGTGGCAAAGAGCAGGTTCACTATCTGCTTGATTCCTTCGAGACTAATGTGATGCCCATTATAGACGGCAAATCGTTCTTCAAATGCAGCGCGACGCTTCTGTGCATCTCTCTCGCTATGTGCTAAAATCTTTTTCATATTTACAATAGTTTATCAGACAGAAGCATCTTGTATATCCGATGAGCATGCCTTGTCCGACTGCCATAATTTAGGCACCAACTTGAGATACTCGGCAATGGCACTTAAGGTAAGTCCTTTAAATTCAACACACCTCTTTTTATTGAGTGTCCAACTGTCCCAATCTTCTTCAAGATTGGCGTATGGATAGAAATACATTTTACTATCCTTGTATTTGAGAATCATGCGACGCTCTTGGTATTCCATAATAATCCTATCATAATAATTATCCGAAACATACGCTTTGACTTCTTGCAACCCAACTTGGTCCAAATAGGAACGCAATCCAACATTATAAAGTTTTCGATTTAATAGTTCTTTCATCGAGATGATAGCCTTTCCTAAAGGAATAAGGAGGTCATGGTTTGCAAAATCTCGTTCTGTTATTGCATCCATAAACTGCTTTATCTCCAGTAGTTTCTTTTTCAACGTTTTTTCGTTCCACGACTCTAAATCGATACCGTCTGTTGTGACAGCATCCATCTTTCGAACCTTCAGGTGTTTGGCATAGTAATTCAATTCCTCCTGACGCAGTTCCCATTCTGCAGCCATCTCCATAAGCAGAAAGGCGACATTGAGCACCGAAAATCCCGTCTCTTCCATCAGCAATGGCGACTTCATCAATTGTACACAGGGATTGATCTCATAGTAGGCAAACGGCAAATCTGGTATCGTATAGCGCTTGATGGTCATTGTCACTTGTCGATAGTTTAAAGTGACAATCTCCATGTCTGTACACACATTATAAATCTGTTTCAGCCATGCATGATATTTTTTCTTAAAGTCCCATACCCGATTCGGGAAGCTTGTTTTCAAATTGTATTTACCATAATCTGTAATATCGGGTGCCGGTGCCTGAAGCCCCTTAATGGAAACCGTATCGACTTTCATTGTGAAATCATTCATATCAGCCCTCTCTTCTTCCATTGCTTTTTGCAATGCAGATTCAGAAAAGTGAAAACTACCCTGGTCCCATTGTGCAATTGGGTTGGTTACCTTGAAATACGAATTGATAAACGCATCAGCATCGTAGCCTCTCCTATCGTAGTCAATGGGCGTAAAGACTATTTCCCAGATGTTATCCAATTGGTAATGTTTGGCAGCATATTGCTCGCTCTTCTTTTCCCAACTTGTCTTCAGTTTGGCACTTTTCTTTTTCCAGTAATCGTTGAAACACTCCATAATAACAATATGATTTAATATGGTTTTACAATTCCATCAGGCAGACGCGCCCTGTTTTGCGCAGCGCATCGTAATGTTGTTTGTAGGATGGTTCGTTGTCAATGACCCAAAGAAGTTTTGTTTTCAGAAAGGCAGGCACAGAGGGAACGGGGGCATAACCATCGGTCATGATGATGAGGCCGTCGTAACCGGGGTGCTCTGCCACATAATTGACAGGAGCCTGAAAGCTTGTGCCGCCGCGTCCCTTCACCTCAAATGTCTGCTTGTTCTTCTGTGCCTCTTTCAGGGTAACGGGTTCTCCCGGTACATCGGAATCGAACATCAGCACGTCTATCTCCTGAATGCCATATTTGAAGAAGGTGGTGATGATGCGGTAGTATCGTCCCAGGATATCTGAACCTACCGAGCTACTGGTGTCGATGGCCACCAGCAGTCGTGTGGTGAACTCATAACGGCTGCCCATCTGTCCGAAGCCAAAGCGGCGGCTGGGATACATGCGGGTGAGGTGTCGCTTCTGCGATAGGATGGAACTGCGGAAAGCACGCAGGGCATTGCGATAGTCAATCTTACCTTCGGCGGCTTTCTGGATGAGTTCCACCATCCCTCCTGGCAGACTTCCCCATTGCGTGGTGCTATGGATGATATCCGTAATCTGCTGACCCATGAAAGCATCCTCTTCCCACAAAGATGTATAGTCGGAAGACGGGGCAGAGTCGAGAGTTGAGAGTTCTTCGCTTCGTTTAGGCACAGGCGGAAGAGAATTGAGAGCTGCCTGCGAGCTTCCTGATGACGATGAAGTGCTGCCTACGCCGGCTGCTTCTTGTTCGCCAGAGGAAGGCATTCCTCCCTGACCTTCGATGGGCACAGTGTTTTCGTCGCTTTCTTCAGAATCTGCTCCACCTGACGATGCCCCTTCTGCATTCTCTCCCTGCTTGTTTTGCTCTTTATTTTCGCCACTGCTGCCACCTGCCGAATCTTCACCTTGCTTCTCAGAAGGTTCTGAAGAAGAAGATGCACCGCCTTCACCTGCCTCGCCATCGGCATATGAATCTCCTTCGCTGGGGGCTGGTCCATCCATGTGGATTCCCATTGCACTCAGTCGGTTGGCATACCACTCAAAG